>ERZ772979.773-NODE-773-length-20704-cov-5.171340_pt1 | contig 20704 bp, 18 predicted proteins | sample MGYA00511130_ERZ772979 | MGnify/ENA primary metagenome ERZ772979 (study PRJEB29015, sample SAMEA2738103) | human oral metagenome | biome: human oral; feature: human-associated habitat; material: saliva | place: China | collected 2186 ... | reverse complement strand
GGCAGATGCTCAGGATGCCTATTTCAACAAAGAAAAAGCTCAAGCAAAATTTGCGGAAGCTAAAAAAGAATTGGCAAGTCAAGGTGTGACCTTCCCTATTCACTTGGATGTGGCAGTTGATCAGACGAATAAAAATGCTGTGACAGGTATGAACTCTGTTAAACAGACTCTTGAATCAGTTTTGGGTGCTGATAATATTGTCATTGATGTTCAGCAACTGTCAACAGATGATTTTAATAACGTAGCCTTCTTAGCACCAACGCCAGCTGATCGAGACTACGATTTGAACTTTGATGGCTGGGTAGGTGATTACCAAGATCCATCAACTTATCTCAATCCTTTCAATGCAGAGGATGGATTCTACCTAAAGATTTTTGGTCTAGATGCCAAGGAAGATAAAGCAAAAATTGCTAGCTTAGGTTTGGATACTTACACTAAAATGCTTAAGGAAGCGGATAGTGAAAACAAAGATGTAGCGAAGCGTTATGAAAAATACGCTGAAGCTCAAGCTTGGATGATCGATAACTCTCTCATTATGTCAGCTATGTCAAATGGTGGGACAGCTTCTGTAACTAAAGTGACACCATTTACAAGAGGTTATTCATTAGTTGGTATCAAGGGTGATGGAAATAATTATAAGTACATGAAACTGCAAAAAGATACAGTTACGACTAAACAGTATGAAGAAGCCAAGACTAAATGGGAGCAAGAGAGCAAAAAAGCAATTGAAAAAGCTCAAAAAGAAGCAGAAAAGCATGTTAAATAATAACGAGCAGTTCTATTGGATGGTTTTTATAAAGCCATCTTGATAGGGCTGTTTTTTTGTATATTGTAAGTTTATACTCTTCGAAAATCTCTCCAAAGTGCGTCAGCTCTATCTGCAACCTCAAAACAGTGTTTTGAGTAACATGAAGCTAGCTTCCTAGTTTGTTCTTTGATTTTCATTGAGTATCAGACTCTTGTGTGATTATACTTTTTTATTTATAGAAAAGAGTTTAGAAACACTGATATATGATGTTGATATCAAATAATACTACTACAAAAATACTATAGTGCTTCTACTTTCGAGTAGGAATTAAAATTTTATGAGACACGAAAAACCTGGATCAAAGATTATCTATAAAAGTATTAATTGTAGAATTTAAATTAAAAAAGTGATATAATAGGACTATTAAATATATAGGTGATAATCATGAGTAGACGTTTTAAAAAATCACGCTCACAGAAAACAAAACAGAATATTAACATATTCTTGGTGCTTGTTTATTCATTGTTGAGCGGGTTTTTATTGTTCTTAATCTTTAAGTATAATATACTTGCTTTTAGAAACTTGAATGTTGTAGTTGCAGTTTTTACCTTTATGGTTGCTATTAGTGCTACACTACTAATAATCTATAGAAAAGCCGAAAAGTTCACGATTTTCTTTTTGACACTAGCTGTTTTAGTGAGTTCGGTTTCTTTGTTTGCTCTGCAACAATTTGTGGGATTCACAAGTCATATTAATGCAACTTCAAATTATTCAGAGTATTCTCTCAGCGTCGTTGTTTTAAAGGATAGTGATATCAATCATGTTACCCAATTATCTAGTGTTATGGGGCCAACAGGTACGGATAATGAGAATATTCAAAAGCTAATCTCTGATATTAAGACGAGTCAAAATAAGGATTTGACGGTTGAAAAAAGTAATTCTTACTTATCAACTTATAAAAGTTTGATTTCTGGAGAGGCCAAAGCCATTGTCTTAAATAGTGTATTTGAGAATATTATTGAGGCAGAGTATCCGGATTATGCTTCTAAAATCAAGAAAATTTACACTAAAAAAATGACTAAAGAGGTTGAGACTCCTAAGGTATCTAAAGATCGCTTTTTCAATATCTATGTCAGTGGGATTGATACTTACGGTGCCATTAGTTCAGTTTCTCGTTCAGATGTCAATATTCTAATGACGGTCAATAGGGATACGAAGAGAATCCTTCTTACAACAACTCCACGAGATTCATATGTTCCTATTGCCGATGGTGGAAACAATCAAAAGGATAAATTGACTCATGCTGGTATATATGGGGTTGACTCATCTATTCATACCCTAGAGAACCTTTATGGTGTAGATATTAATTATTATGTTCGTTTGAATTTCACCTCATTTTTGAAACTGATTGACCTATTGGGAGGGGTAGATGTTCATAACGATCAAGAGTTTTCAGCTCTACATGGGAAGTTCCATTTCCCAGTGGGGAATGTACATCTAGACTCTGAGCAAGCTCTAGGTTTTGTACGTGAACGCTACTCGCTAGCCGATGGAGACCGTGACCGTGGTCGCAACCAACAAAAGGTCATTGTAGCAATTATTCAGAAGTTAACTTCTACAGAGGCCTTGAAGAACTATAGTAGTATTCTTCAAGGATTGCAGGATTCTCTTCAAACAAATATGCCGATTGAGACTATGATGGATCTAGTGAATACTCAATTGGAAAGTGGAGGGAATTATAAAGTAAATTCTCAAGATTTAAAAGGGACAGGTCGGATGGATCTTCCTTCTTATGCAATGCCAGATAGTAACCTCTATATGATGGAAATAGATGAGAGTAGTTTAGCTACAGTCAAAGCAGCTATACAGGATGTGATGGAGGGTAGATAAAATGATAGACATCCATTCGCATATCGTTTTTGATGTAGATGATGGGCCAAAGTCGATAGAGGATAGCAAAGCACTTTTAAGAGAAGCTTACAATCAAGGAGTTCGAATGATTGTGTCTACTTCGCATCGTCGAAAAGGGATGTTTGAAACTCCAGAAGAAAAAATTGCAGCAAATTTTATTAAGGTTCGTGAAATTGCAAGAGAAGTAGCAGATGATTTAGTCATTGCTTATGGCGCAGAGATATACTATACTCTGGATGTTCTAGAAAAGCTAGAAAGAAAAGAAATTCCTACTCTTAATGATAGTCGTTATGCTTTGATTGAGTTTAGCATGCATACTCCCTATCGTGAGATTCATACGGGATTGAGTAATATTTTGATGTTGGGGATCACACCAGTAATTGCTCATATTGAACGTTATGATGCTTTAGAGAATAATGAAAAACGCGTTCGCGAACTGATTGATATGGGTTGCTATACTCAGATAAATAGTTATCATGTTTTAAAACCTAAGCTCTTTGGTGAAAGATATAAATTCATGAAAAAGAGAGCTCGGTATTTTTTAGAACGTGACTTAGTTCATGTAGTTGCAAGTGACATGCACAATTTAGACAGTAGACCTCCATATATGGAACAGGCATATGATATCATTGCTAAGAAATATGGAGCGAAAAAAGCGAAAGAACTTTTTGTAGAAAATCCCAGAAAAATTATAATGGATCAATTAATTTAGGAGAAAATATGAAAGAAAAAGATATTATTGAAGTGAACGTTGTTCAGTTGCTAAAGGCACTATGGGTAAAGAAATTAGTAATCCTTCTTGCAGCAATTGTGATTGGAGGAGCTTCATTTGCATACAGTAGTTTTATTCTGAAACCAGTATATAAAAGCACGACGCGAATTTATGTAGTCAATCGAAACCAAAGTGACCAACCAGGTTTGACGAATCAGGATTTACAAGCTGGAACATATTTGGTTAAGGACTATCGTGAAATCATTCTCTCACAAGACGTTCTAGAGAAGGTAGTCACTGATCTTGGTTTGACCATCAATGCTAAAGCGTTAGCTAAAAAGATTCAGGTAACAGTTCCTGCAGATACACGTATCGTATCTATTTCGGTCAGTGATTATAAACCTGATGAGGCCAGTCGTATTGCAAATGCTTTACGAGAAGTTGCAGCCCAAAAAATTATTACAGTTACCAGAGTTTCAGATGTAACAACCCTTGAGGAGGCACGTCCAGCAATTGCTCCATCATCACCAAATATTCGTCGTAATACTGTGATGGGAGCAGGTCTTGGAGCAGGCCTAGTGATTGTAGTAGTGCTATTGATTGAACTATTTGATAACCGTGTAAAACGTCCAGAAGATATAGAAGAGGTTATGGAAATTTCGCTCCTTGGAGTCATTCCAAAGCTGGATAAAGTAAAGTAAGGGAGAAGAGATGGCAAAGTTAGAATTATCACAACAGAAACTTAATACTGTTAAAAAAGCAGAAGAGTACTACAATGCTTTACGAACAAATGTACAATTGAGTGGCAATAACTTAAAAGTTATTGCAGTCACTTCAGTTGATCCTAGTGAAGGAAAATCTACAACTTCTACTAATATTGCTTGGGCTTTTGCACGTGCAGGATATAAGACTCTTTTGATTGATGCAGATATCCGGAACTCAGTGATGTCTGGAGTCTTTAAGTCAAGAGAAAGAATTACAGGCTTGACAGACTATCTAGCTGGAACTCAGGATTTGTCAAATGGACTTTGTGAGACAAATGTTGACAATTTGTTTGTCATTGAGTCAGGAGTGGCTTCTCCTAATCCAACAGCTCTTCTTCAAAGTGGCAACTTTGGAATTATGATTGAAACCCTACGTAAATATTTTGACTATATTATCGTTGATACGGCACCAATTGGAGTTGTAATCGATGCAGCTATTATTGTGCAAAAATGCGATGCATCCATTTTAGTTGTAGAAGCTGGAGTTGCAAAACGAAGAGAAGTGCAAAAAGCTAAAAGGCAGTTAGAACAAACAGGAAAACCATTTTTAGGGGTCGTTCTCAATAAATTTGATGTTCAACGTGAAAAATATGGTTCTTACGGTGGTTATGGTTCTTATGGTAAAAGATAAAATGAGGTTAGGGAGTCCAGCATAGAAGGAAGGAGTTTCTATAATGTAACTCTGCTAATCTTATAGAATATATCTGTTAGTTTACTAGCTTATATACTGATTGCAATTTCAGAAACTGATATTTCTTCAAGAAATACTCGGTCTATTTGTAAGAACAATTGAACTGAACTTTCTAATCCATTATTGAGAAGTCATATATTAATGAAACAAATAAATTTTGTTTAGATGAGAAAAAATTATTTGTTATAGCAGATAAAAGGATTATATTCCCATAAATCATTGAATTACCAAAGATATACTGAGTTTTTGTAGTTGCATGAACTGAACGATTTAATTTGAAAGATGGGAATAAGATAGAATTTGAATTTATAGTGAGAAATAGTTTATGTACAGTGTAATAAAACGATTAGGGGATATAACTCTATCTTTAATAGGCATAATAGTACTGTGTCCGATTTTTATTATAATTATAATCGCGATTAAACTGGATTCAGAAGGACCAGCGATATTTAAGCAGAAACGTTTTGGGCTTCATAAGAAATCTTTTTATGTTTTAAAATTTAGAACAATGAAAGTAGAATCTCCCAAATATGTAGCTACTCGAGATTTACACAATTCAGAGCAGTGGATTACCAGAGTAGGAAGTGTTTTAAGAAAAACATCTTTAGATGAGTTGCCTCAACTATGTAATATTCTTGTTGGTAATATGAGTATTGTGGGCCCTAGACCGGTAGCAATAAACGAATTGGATGTAGTAGAAGCAAGAGATAAATATGGTGCAAATGATGTTTTACCAGGATTAACGGGATGGGCACAAATTAATGGTCGAGACAATCTGTCTACAGATATGAAAGCAAAATTGGATGGTTATTATGTAAAACATAGATCATTAATAATGGACATAAAATGTATAGTAAGAACAATACCTTACGTATTGAAACGAAAAGGAATTGTAGAGGGGAGTAAACGAGAGAGTTAAGATAGTGAAATGAAAATTTTATTTGTTAGTCAACATTATAGACCAGAACCTTTTAGATTATCAGATATTTGTGAAGATCTTGTTGAGAGAGGTCATGAAGTTACTGTTTTAACAGGAATTCCTAATTATCCTGAAGGTGAAATATATGCAGATTATCTGAATAACCAAAATAGACGAGAGACTATAGAAGGAGTTACTGTTTTTCGTTCCTATACAATTCCAAGGGGAAAAAGTACTTTACATAGGATATTAAATTATTTTAGTTTTGCTATCAGTTCATCGATGGGAGTTTTACTAGGACAGTATAAAGCAAAAGATGGATCAGAATTTGATTGTGTTTTTGTAAATCAATCATCTCCAGTTATGATGGCATGGGCTGGTATGGTTTATAAAAATAAGTATAAGAAGCCCCTGTTTCTATATTGTATGGATGTTTGGCCAGATAGTTTAACTGTAGGGGGAGTGAAACAAGATGGCTTGATTTTCAAGTTGTTTAAATTTATCTCAAAAAGAGTTTATCGAGCTAGCGATTATATATTTGTCACTAGTCCATCATTTAAGAATTATTTTGTGCAACAATTTGATATATTAGAACAAAAGATTACTTATTTGCCACAATATGCAGAAGATCTTTTTATCCCTGATGAATCGAGAGTTAATAAAGAAAGTGTTGACCTAACTTTTGCTGGTAATATTGGTAAAGCACAAAATTTGGAAACTATTTTGAAAGCTGCCAGTTTGATAGAAAAGAATACCGATTTACCCAAGAAAATTCATTTTCATTTTGTTGGAGATGGTACGGAATTGCTAAGTATGAAAGCCTTAGCTCATGAATTGGAGTTGAAGAATGTTTCCTTTTATGGAAGACGTTCCCTGGAAGAAATGCCTACCTTCTATAAAAAATCAGATGCTATGTTAGTTTCTTTAATAGGAGACTCGATAGTTTCTCGTACTATACCTGGTAAGGTACAATCTTATATGGCGGCAGGGAAACCAATTATAGGTGCAATTTCAGGAGATACTAAAACAATTGTAGAAGACGCAAAGTGTGGTTTTGTCAGTCCTGAAAAAGATGTAGAACAATTGGCACAAAATATTTGTGAGTTCAGTATGTTATCTATCGAAGCACAAAAGGAGTTGGGAAAGAAAGCACGTTCTTACTATGAAAAGCACTTTTCTAAAGAGCAGTTTATGACACAGTTAGAAAATTATTTGAGAGAGGGATTTTCCTCATGAGAATTTTAATGATTAATACTGTTTGTGGTATTAGGAGTACAGGAAGAATTTGTACGGATATCGCAACTGCTTTAACAAAGAGGGGTCATGAAGTTAAGATTGCATATGGACGTGAGCATGTGCCGACACAGTATCGAGATTACGCAGTTAAGATAGGGTCTAGAGTGGATGTAAATAGGCATGTCTTACAAGCTCGTTTTTTTGATAATGCTGGTTTTGGAAGTAAAGCGGCAACTAGAAAATTTATCACTTGGGTGAAAGAATATGATCCTGATATTATTCATCTGCATAATTTACATGGATACTATATTCATGTAGAAGAATTATTTTCCTATTTAAAAACTTGCGGAAAGAAAATTTTATGGACCTTACATGATTGTTGGGCTTTTACTGGACATGGTGCTTACTTTGATACTTTAGAATGTGAAGAGATTGGACAGTGCTATCATTCGAGTCAAAAACACGATTATCCAAAGTCATTAATTGATTTTTCATCTAGAAATTTTAAACGTAAAAAAAATTTGTTTACAGGTGTTCCAAACTTGACACTTATTACACCATCAGAGTGGTTGGCAAATTTGGTAAGAAATTCATTTTTGAAAGAATATCCCGTAACAGTCATTCATAATGGTATTGATACTACTATATTTAAACCAAGGTTATTAGAGGCTCAAGAATTGAGAAAAAAATTCCGTTTAGAAGGAAAACAGGTATTGCTTGGTGTGGCTTCTATCTGGGATAAGCGTAAAGGATTGGATGATTTATTAGAATTATCTGTACAGCTAAAATCTTATCAACAATTAGTTTTGATAGGATTATCAAAAGAACAATTGACTAAACTTCCTAAAGAGATTATTGGTCTGACAACAACAGACAGCGTGGAAGAACTTTCTGCTTGGTACACATTGGCAGATGTATTTATCAATCCAACAACACAGGATAATTATCCTACAACTAATTTAGAAGCTATTGCCTGTGGAACACCAGTTGTGAGCTACCCAACTGGTGGGAGTATAGAAAGTACACATATGTATGGTATAGTGTGTAGTGATAGAACAGTTACTTCTATACTAGAGTCCCTAAAAGAAGTGAGTCAATGTAAAAGGAATCCTAATTTTAATTTGTCAAAGGAGTATTTTGTGGAAAATATACTCAAGTTATATTAGTGGAACTGGAGTAGAGATGATAAAAATTTTATATGTGAATGGCGGGACTATGGATAGAGGTGGTGTGTCTACCTTTATGATGAATGTCTATGAAAAAATGCATTCTGAAAAAATTCAAATTGATTTTTTAGTCCATACATTGTCCAAAGGTGTACGCGATGAAGATATTTTAAATCTTGGAGGTAAAATCTTTAGAGTTCCTGCTAGAGGAAAGAACCCTCTAAAAAATTATCGCCAAATTAAACAAATTATGTTGGATGGAAATTATGATGTAGTTCATGCGCATGCTGATGCAGGAAATAGTACAATTTTGGCTATTGCAAAAGAGTGTGATATTCCTATTCGTATTTCACATTGCCATAATACAAACTATACAAACAAAAGTTTATTAAAGAAGTTTTTGAATGAGCAATTCAAGAAGCAAATTCCGAAATATGCTACTCATCTATGGGCTTGTTCGGAAAAAGCAGGAGAGTGGTTGTATGGTAATCACTCTTTTGAAGTTATTCCTAATGCTATTGATGTTCAAAAGTTCATCTATAGTCCACAATTATCTGAAGATTTACGTAAGGAATTAAACTTAGAAAATAAGTTTGTTATTGGTCATGTAGGACGATTTGATTATCAGAAGAATCATGATTTTCTTCTTAAAGTTTTTGTGGAAGTTGTACATGAAAGAGAAGATGCTCATCTCGTTCTGATTGGTAAAGGAGAATTGGAAGAGATTATTAAAAAGCAAGCAAATCAATTAGGAATATTGGATAAGATTAGTTTTTTAGGTGAGTCTTCTAATGTGAACAAATTGATTAATGTATTTGATGTAGGTGTTTTCCCATCTCTTTTTGAAGGTTTTAGTATAGCTATGGTAGAGATGCAAGTCAACGGTTTACCATTAGTGGTTTCTGATAATGTTCCAAGTGAGATTAATTTAACTGATAATATACGTTTTTTATCACTGGATGAAACAGTTAAATATTGGTGTGAAACGATTTTGGAGACCAAAGGACGGGATAGTGGGGCAGTTGATAAAATTATTGCTAAGGGTTATAACCTGTCTGATATGGTTAATAAGTTAACAAAAACTTATGAAAGAATTGTAGATAAATCATGAAAAAAGTATTATTTGTAACTAATATTCCATCGCCTTATCGTGTGGATTTCTATAATCAACTTGGGAAATTTGTAGATTTAACTGTTATTTTTGAAGCAACAGGAGCTCAAGATATTAGATTTGATTACCGTGAGACTTTTAAAAATTTCACCGCCATTTTTTTAAGTGAAGGTAATATTGATGAGAAGAAATTAAATTCAGCTATATTCCAGTATTTAATTCCTGAAAAATATGACTATATTTTTTTGACTAACTATTCTTATCGAACAGAATTATTTGGTTATTTAAAGTGTATTTTTTCTAAGATACCGTTTGTATTAGAAATTGATGGCGGTAAGATACCAGAAAGCGAGAATTTTTTAAAATACCAGTTTAAAAAATTTATTCTTACGAAACCCTGCTATTATTTTAGCCCAAGTCAGTCCAGTGATGATTTCTTAGCGCATTATCATGTGAATAAAGAAAATATTTATCGGTATTCATTTACTTCCTTATCAGAGAAAGACATACGATATCAAATTGTCGATGAGGAAGAAAAACAATTTTTAAGAAAGAAACTGGGATTCAGTCCAACTAAAAAAACAATTTTATTTGTTGGTAGAATCATCCCTGGTAAAGGTGTGGATGTTCTAATCAAGGCTGTTCAGAATTTATCAGACAATGTACAATGTTTGATTGTAGGACCAAGTCCTGATAGTGAATACAAACAATATTTGCTTGATCTTATTGGACAAGATAGCCGTTTTCATTTTATTGATTTTTTACAGACATCTGAACTGAAACAATACTACAAGCTATCTGATATATTTGTTTTACCAACAAAGTCTGATGTTTGGGGACTTGTTGTAAATGAGGCAATGTCGCAGGGACTTCCTGTTATCTCTACATCTGCATGTGTTGCTGCAATTGAGCTTGTTTCGAATGGTTACAATGGATATATTATTGATAAGGTTGATGACTGGAAAGATATTTTTCAAAAGTTAAGCAAAGTATTACAGGATGACTCATTACGAGTTCAATTATCTCAAAATGCTTTATCTACTATTAAACACTACACTATTGAAACAATGGTTAAAGAGCATTTGAAATTTATGGAGGAAAAATGAGGATATCTATTGCGATGACAACCTATAATGGAGCAGATTATTTGCTAGAGCAGCTAGAATCGCTTCGCACTCAGAGTTTAATGGCTGATGAAGTTATTATTGTTGATGATTGTTCAACAGATAATACAGTTGATTTACTTAATATGTATATTCAGAAGCATCATCTCGATAATTGGGTATTGATAAAAAACTCATCTAATATAGGTTGGAGAAAAAACTTTAGAAAAGCGCTTCAAAAGACAACAGGAGATGTAGTTTTTCTTTGTGATCAAGATGATATTTGGAATAAAGATAAAATTTCACTGATGGTAAAAGAGTTTCATAAATCGCCGTCAATAGAACTATTGGCTAGTAACTATGAGATTCTCGATTTTGGTAGAAATGATAAAGTCAAGATTAAGGACGTTGAGTTAGATAATGGTGCTGTAGTCCCGTTTTCGTTAAAAAACAAGAGTATTTCTGTTATGAGACCAGGATGTACTTTTGCAGTTAAGCGTGAGTTAATAGTTCTGTTAGAAAAGTATGATATAGATAGATTTGGCCATGATAATATTTTATGGAATCTAGCTATGATAAGAGGAACTCTATATCTATACTTAAAACGCTTAATACATTTTCGTCGCCACGAAACAAGTGCTTCTGCTCCTAAGCAATCTCTTAATCGTGAACGGCGAGTTGTTGAAGTGGATACGAGTTATCAAATTGCAGTTTTCTTACTTGATGTGGCTCGTAAAGAACATTTAGACATAAAAATAATTTCTCAACTTGAAAATATGGCAATGGTTCTTGAGAGACGTAGAGATATTTTAAAAGATGGTACTCTTATGCAAATAGTTCATTTCCAATTGAAGTATTATGCTTATTATCCTACATTCCGCAATTTAATATCAGATATATTAGTGTTTTTAAAAAAATAATGAGAGAGAAGAGTTTTGAGTAAAATTTCTAAAAATTATCTATATAACTTAATTTATAAAGTGGTAGTTTTAATATTACCACTATTGATTACTCCATATGTTGCTAGAGTATTGGGCGCACACCAGTTGGGAATTTACGATTATGCCAATTCAATCGTTACTTTGATTTATACTTTAGGTTTACTTGGTATCGGTCACTATGGAAATCGCGAATGTGCCTATACTAGAGATGATAAAGAGGAACTATCAGAGACATTTTGGAGTATTTTGGCTATTCAGATTATTCTAGGATTTTTTTCACTATTCTTCTTATACATTTTTTCTAACATAAATTCAAATTATCAAGTTTATTTTCAACTTTTTTCCATTTGGCTTTTTGGGTCTATTCTTGATTGTACGTGGTTCTATCGTGGCCTAGAGGAAATGCAGTATGTTGTATTAAAAAACATTATTGCTAAGTTATTATTTACGATAGCGACCTTCTTATTTGTAAAAAGCGAAACAGATCTAGCTCTATATGTGCTCATATATGGTCTCTCTGTTTTAGTAGCCAATTTATCAGCTTATAGTCAACTAAGGATGTTTATTAGTAGACCAAAGATAAATATTAATCGTTTTACGGAGATTATTTTAGGGAGTCTCAAACTATTTTTACCAAGTATCATCATGCAAATTATGTTATCTGCTGATAAAATTGTTCTAGGGTCTTTAAGTTCGGGAATCAGCAATGTTTCTTACTATAGTAATGCAGAGAAGATTATACAGATACCACTCTCTTTAATAGTAGTATTAAATTCTGTTATGATGCCCCGAATAGCAAATGAATTTCGTAATAGACGGTTAGACAATATGAAAAAGTATCTGATAACTGCAGCTGAATTTTCTTTGTTCTTAGCTGTTCCATTGTCGATTGGCCTTTATGCTATTGCAGATACTTTTGTTCCGTGGTTTTTAGGCGAAAGTTTTATGCCATCTATGGATGCTCTTAAATGGCTTGCTCCTATTGCTGTTGGCAATGCTTTGCTAGGAGTCTCAGGTAGTCAGTATTTTGTTGCAGTTAATAAAACAAAAGTCTTATTCTTTTCTAATACTTTAGCTGCAATTTTAAATATTCTATTAGATTTGTTACTTGCTCCAATGTTTGGAGTAGTAGGTGTTTGTTTAGCAACTATAGTATCACTTACCTCTTCTGTTATAGTGCAATACTATATAATGTCAAAGGATATACCTGTTTTACCTATTTTGAAGTCATTATTTAAATATCTCATTTATTCTATGATAATGGGGATAATTATTATTGTTCCCTTCAGAGGATATCCAGCAAATTATGGAACAACTATTAAGCAAATCGTTCTTGGTATAGTAGTTTACTTTGGCTTGAGCTTGTTGACGCGAGATGTATTTGTTTTTCAAGCATTAGATTTTGTAAAGAAAGGATTCAAAAAAAGTAGATGATTTCAGCTTTATTTTATATAAGTTTTTTAACAAATCTATTAGTCGTAGTCAATAGGATACGTATAAATTTTCTAGCATTTTTATCTTGGTTAGTTTTGTTTTTTATCTATGCAGGAAATATCCGAGAAGGATTTTCAGATTTAACTCATTATCGTGCAAGATATGCTGTAGGAAAAAGTAGTCTGTATTTTTCAGACCATGCGTATAATTTTTTTGCAGATTGGTTTTCACATCACTCCATCTCTTTTCAAGTTTTTTTAGCATGTATTTTTCTATTCTCCTCAGCATGTTTCTATTTTGTTGCTAAAAAATTGCATTGTAATTATAATCTTCTAATTTTATTGCTATCTCTTTTTTATTTCTTTTATACTTTAGAAGTTCTAAGATTCTTTTTAGCAGCTAGTGTAGCACTTATAGCGCATTATTATCTTTCACAAAATCATCGATTCATATTCATAGGATTGATGTTCATAGCGTTTCTGTTTCATGGATCTATTATTTATTTCTTACCATTTGTTATTTTTTATAGACAAAAAAATACTAGTAAGATGCTATGGGCATTGGTATTTATATCTACGGTCTTAATTGTGACAAATCTATTGGTAGGTAATAATTCTAGCTACTTGACTAAAATATTTGAACTGCTAGGGAGCGAGGCCACTAAAAGTCGTGTTATGTATTATACAGCGAAATCGACTCGTCTTGGTTTTATATTGTATGATAGTTACTATATTTTCAACCTACTAATTAGTATTAACCTTAAAAAGATTGCAAAAACAGTTTCAAATGCACCTCAGGAAGTGACCAATTTTATCAATCTGGTGTATCAACATAGTTTTTTTAGTACAATTTTTTTACCACTAATTATGTTTAGTACAGCATTTACTCGCTATTTAATTTTTACTGTTGTTTTAAATTTTATAGCTATTGCAGCTTTACAACCATTTATGCAACAATCATTTATAAAATTAAAGAGTGGGCTTTATATTATTTTCGGAGTTTTAGGTGCTACTTGTTTTTGGTGGTATCTAAGAGAAAATGTCCTTTATTTTTATGAGGCACTTTTGCCAAATTTATTTAACTGATTTTATATTCTTTATGTCTGTACTTTGCAAACACTACAAGAGTGGTCTATAATATAAAAATATAAAGAAATACGGTGTAGCTATTTCTTTAGAAAGTGGAATTTTAAATGATTAATTACAGCGCAGATGAATTAGATATGATTCAGAAGCTTGAACTCAAAATATTAAAAGAAATTATTCGAATATGTAAAAAAGAAAATATAGAGTATTTTTTAATTGGTGGAAGTGCTCTTGGAGCAATACGTCATGAAGGATTTATACCATGGGATGACGATATTGATGTTGGTATGACACGTGAGAATTATGACAACTTTTTGAAAGTAGCTGAACAGTATTTAGGAGAAGAGTTTTATTTACAATCACCATCCTCTGATAGAAATTCTCCCTATTCTTACAGTAAACTAATGTTAAAAGGGACTTTGTTTTTAGAGTATGCCCAAAGGAATTTAAAAACACAAAGTGGTATTTATGTAGATATTTTTCCATTTGATGAGGTTCCAGATAATGAGTCAGAAAATGAGAGACAATTTAAAGCGGTACAGTTTTATAAAAAGTTATATGTGATGAGGATGTTACCAACTGTTTCTAAGGCTCCTGAGAATTTGATTCAAGGTTTAAAAGCTATTCTAAGGAGATGTATTCATTATAGCTTAAAATTAATTCCTAAAAGTTTAATACTCAAAAAAATTGATCAATTTTCTAGATTATATAATGGAACAAATCAATCTGCATTTGCTTGTTTAGATTTTCCGGTAAGAAATGTAGAGTATGTTCTAAAAACAACACTATATCCCCTAGTTGAACATAAATTCGAGGAAATCACAATTTTATTACCTGGTGATTTTCATCAATACTTGACTACACATTATGGTGAGTACATGAAGTTGCCACCTTTAGAAGAACGTGTTGGGCATAGACCATATTTGATTGATTTAGGAATATATGGAAAGGAAGAAAAATGAAGAGAGTGATTACTTACGGTACTTTTGATTTACTTCATTACGGTCATATCAATTTATTGAAGCGTGCTAAAGATTTGGGAGATTATTTAATAGTAGGTCTATCTACTGATGAATTTAATCTTCAAAAAGATAAGATTTCATATTTTGATTATCAACAACGTAAAATTTTGCTTGAATCTATTCGTTATGTAGATCTGGTAATTCCTGAGATTTCATGGGAACAAAAACGAGAAGATGTAAAGAAGTATTATGCTGATATCTTTGTTATTGGTGATGATTGGGAAGGTAAGTTTGATTTTTTGAAAGATGAGGGCGTAGAAGTAGTATATTTACCTCGTACTGAAGAAATTTCTACTACACAGATTAAAGAAGATTTAAACAAGACCAAAGGTGGAAAATAATATGTCACAATTTACAGGAAAAACTCTTCTAATTACAGGAGGGACAGGTTCATTTGGGAATGCGGTTCTCAAGCGTTTTTTAGAAACAGATATCTCAGAGATTCGTATCTTTTCGCGAGATGAAAAGAAACAAGATGATATGCGTCATGAGTTTCAGGTAAAAGTACCAGAAGTGGCTGGGAAAATCCGTTTTTATCTCGGAGATGTGCGTGACTTAGCTTCGGTAAAAAATGCTATGCATGGTGTGGATTATGTTTTTCATGCTGCTGCTCTGAAACAGGTACCTTCTTGTGAATTTTTCCCTGTAGAAGCAGTAAAAACTAACATTTTGGGAACTGAGAATGTCCTTACTGCAGCTATCGAAGCTGGTGTAAAGCAAGTTATCTGTCTTTCTACAGATAAGGCGGCGTATCCTGTTAATGCTATGGGAACATCCAAGGCTATGATGGAAAAGATTGCTGTTGCTAAGTCACGGACGGTAAATCCTGAGCATACAAAGATATGTGTTACTCGCTATGGGAATGTTCTGTGTAGCCGTGGATCTGTAGTTCCTCTTTGGATTGAGCAAATTAAGCAAGGAAATGCTCTTACAATTACTGAACCTAGTATGACACGTTTTGTCATGACATTGGAAGAAGCAGTAGATTTAGTTTTATTTGCATTTAAAGAAGGAAAATCTGGAGATATACTAGTTCAGAAAGCACCAGCATGTACGATTGAAGTTTTGGCTAAGGCTGTATCAGAAATTTTTGCCTCAGAACAAGATATTAAGATTATAGGTATTAGACACGGAGAAAAGATGTATGAAACACTACTAACTAATGAAGAGTGTGCAAATGCAATTGATTTGGGTGATTTTTATAGAGTTCCTAGTGATAATCGTAATCTTAACTATGATAAATATTTCAAAGATGGTAGTACGAATAGAAATTTGTTGACAGAATTCAATAGTAATAATACTGATTTGATGGATGTAGAGCAAGTTAAAAGAAAGTTGCTAGAATTAGATGAAATACAGACAGCAATTCGTGATATGGTAGCAGATGAAGAGCTGTAAAATCTTTTAAGATACATTAAAATTATCAAGGATATATAATGTATCATTGTATTGTCGAGAGAGTTGACTATTAAAATAGCATATAAAATAAGGAGGGGGCATGATTAAAAATATTTTAATCACAGGAGCGAAAGGATTTGTAGGAAAAAACCTTATCTGTACTCTGGAAGCTTTGAAAGATGGACGAGATAGAACTCGTCCTAATTTAGAGATTGGAGAGATTTTTCAGTATGATCGTGATACAGATCCGATTTTATTAGAAGAATATTGTAAGAAGGCCGATTTTGTATTCCATTTAGCTGGCGTCAATCGTCCACAGAATCCTGATGAATTCATGGAGGGAAATTACGGTTTTTCAAGTAGATTATTAGAGATTTTAGAAAAGTATGAAAATACTTGTCCTGTTTTACTCTCGAGTTCTACTCAAGCTAGTTTAGAAGGCCGATTTTCAAACTCTGTATATGGACAATCTAAGCTAGCAGGGGAAGAACTTTTCTTCGAATATGGAAAGAAAACGGGAGCACCTGTCTTAGTTTACCGTTTCCCAAATCTTTATGGGAAGTGGTGTCGCCCTAACTATAATTCTGCTGTAGCAACTTTTTGTCATAATCTGGCTCACGATTTACCTATTCAAGTAAATGATCCAAGTGTAGAATTGGAGTTGCTGTATATTGATGATTTGATACAAGAGTGTCTAACTGCATTGGAAGGAAATCCTCATCGTTGTAATCTAGATGGATTACAAATCTTACCTAGCCCATCAGGAAACTACTGCTATGTACCAACGACTCATCGTGCAACTTTAGGAGAGATTGTCTCTCTATTAGAAACATTTAAAAAACAGCCTGATAGTTTAGTTATGCCTGAAATTCCTCAAGGAGCGTTTGAAAAGAAATTGTATTCTACCTACCTATCTTATTTACCAGTGGATAAGTTTAAGTTTCCTCTAAAAATGAATATAGATGAACGGGGTAGTTTTACGGAATTATTAAAAACAGAAAATGCGGGTCAATTTTCTGTTAATATTTCTAAACCTGGCATTACCAAAGGCCAACATTGGCATCATTCTAAGTGGGAATTTTTCATGGTTGTTTCTGGTCGTGCTTTAATACAAGAGCGTAGGATAGGGCTGGATGAAAACGGACAAGAATATCCTATTCTGAACTTTGAAGTGTCGGGCGATAAGATTGAGGCGATACATATGATACCAGGCTATGCACATAATATTATTAATCTTTCTGATACAGAAAATTTAGTTACTGTAATGTGGGCTAATGAGTCATTTGATCCTAGCCATCCAGATACTTTTTTTGAACAAGTGGAGAAATAAATGAAAATTAAGACAGATTATAGTGATATTCACTTTAAAGATAATGGCAAACTTAAGTTATTGATTATTGTGGGAACACGTCCAGAGATTATACGTCTAAGCAGTGTTATCACTAAATGTCGAAAGTATTTTGATGTTATTTTGGCACATACTGGACAAAACTATGATTACAATTTAAATGGCATTTTCTTTGATGATTTAGGTTTAGATACTCCAGATGTATACATGGATGCTGTTGGAGATGATCTTGGTGCTACTGTAGGGAATATTATTAATACTTCATACAAATTGATGAATCAAATTAAACCAGATGCTTTATTGATTTTAGGGGATACAAATTCTTGTTTATCAGCTATTGCTGCCAAGCGTTTACATATTCCAATTTTTCATATGGAGGCTGGCAATCGCTGTAAGGATGAGTGCCTGCCAGAAGAGACTAATCGTCGGATTGTTGATATTATTTCAGATGTTAACTTGGCATATTCTGAACATGCTCGTAAGTATCTGCATGAGTGTGGTTTACCTAAAGAGCGCACATATGTAACTGGTTCTCCTATGGCAGAAGTGTTACATAAAAATTTATCTGCCATTGAGTCTTCAGATATCCATGAACGTTTGGGATTGAAAAAAGGAAGTTATATCTTACTTTCAGCTCATCGTGAGGAAAATATTGATACAGATAAAAATTTTATTTCTCTCTTTACGGCAATTAATAAATTAGCTGAAAAGTATAATATGCCAATCTTATATTCTTGCCATCCTAGATCAAAGAAAAGGCTACAAGAGAGTGGTTTTGAATTAGATAAACGTGTGATTCAGCATGAGCCACTAGGATTCCATGACTATAATTGTTTACAGATGAATGCATTTGTTGTAGTATCTGATTCGGGAACTTTACCAGAAGAAAGTAGTTTCTTTACTAGTCAAGGCTATCCATTCCCAGCTGTATGTATTCGTACAAGTACAGAACGCCCTGAGTCCCTAGATAAGGCAGGATTTATTTTGGCCGGTATTGATGAAAATTCTCTTCTTCAAGCAGTTGAAACTGCTGTTAGCTTGGCAGAAGATGAGGATTTTGGCTTACCTGTACCAGATTATGTTGAGGAAAATGTCTCTACTAAAGTTGTTAAGATAATACAGAGCTATACAGGGATAGTGGATAAAATAGTTTGGCGGAAAAGCTGAATTGTATATTTTTAATAAAATAATCAATTCTTAATAGAACAGGAATAAAATTGAACGAATTCGATAGAAATGGCTTCTTTGACAGTAGAGGGGCTTGCCATTCTATCGGATTATGGCTTGTTTTTGCGCCTTATGTTTGATAGAATAGAGTAACGACACTTTAACAATCGGAGTGAGGTGAGAATAATGGCAGTAATTTTTAAAGATGTACTTATTGAAGAGAAGTCTGAGGAAGAAAAACAACATATTTTATCTATTTTAAATGGTGAGTATAACTTATCTGATGATGTAAGTCGTAGATTAAGACGACTGAATGAGGAAAGTAAACGCTTGGAAGTGTTTAGTAAGGAGACGCACTCACTTGTCTAGTTCGTATTCTGTTAATTAATTGAAATCAATAAGTATCTCATTGTCGTTTTTTTACGATGAGGAAGTTAGAGATTTTTAATGGATCTCTGATTACTATGTAATTTAGCATTGAAAACCTAAGAAATGGTGGAATTATGCCTCTTACACAGTTATTTGAAACACCCTTAGGAAATGATTTTTAATTGTATGCAAACAAAGTAGAATTCGCTTATTTCATTTTATGCTAAATATAATATGAAATAAGTGAATTTTTATAGATAAAGAAGAGTTTTTCTGTGTTTTTAGATAATAATTTGAAAAACTGTGACGATTATTTTGATTTTAGAGCAGTATACAATTAATAGGAATTGAATCTAAAACAACAAAGAAAGGTACCCTACTATGAAAGGTATTATTCTAGCAGGTGGTTCGGGGACACGTTTATATCCTTTGACTCGCGCTGCATCAAAACAACTTATGCCGGTTTATGATAAACCGATGATTTACTACCCACTTTCAACATTGATGTTGGCTGGGATTAGGGATATTTTGATTATTTCCACTCCACAGGATTTGCATCGATTCAAAGAGCTTCTTCAAGATGGCTCTGAGTTTGGGATTCAATTGTCTTATGCAGAGCAACCGAGTCCAGATGGTTTGGCACAAGCCTTTATTATTGGTGAAGAATTTATTGGTGATGATAGCGTTGCTCTGATCTTAGGTGACAATATCTATCACGGTCCTGGTCTTTCTAAGATGTTACAAAAGGCAGCAAGCAAGGATTCAGGAGCGACTGTCTTTGGCTATCACGTGAAGGATCCAGAACGCTTTGGTGTTGTTGAGTTTGACAAAGACATGAACGCCATTTCTATCGAAGAAAAGCCAGAACATCCTCGTTCAAACTATGCAGTTACAGGCCTCTATTTCTACGATAATGATGTAGTAGAGATTGCCAAAAATATAAAACCAAGCCCGCGTGGTGAATTGGAAATTACAGATGTCAACAAGGCTTACCTAGATCGTGGAGATTTATCGGTTGAGGTTATGGGACGTGGCTTTGCTTGGTTGGATACTGGCACTCATGAAAGTTTATTAGAGGCTTCACAGTACATCGAAACAGTTCAACGGATGCAAAATGTTCAGGTAGCAAACTTAGAAGAAATTGCTTACCGTATGGGCTATATCAGTCGCGAAGATGTATTGGCCTTAGCCCAACCACTTAAGAAAAATGAATACGGGCAGTATCTGCTCCGTTTGATTGGAGAAGCATAGATGACAGATAATTTTTTCGGAAAGACGCTTGCAGCACGCAAGGTTGATGCAATTCCAGGTATGTTGGAGTTTGATATCCCTGTTCATGGTGATAATCGTGGCTGGTTTAAAGAAAATTTCCAAAAGGAAAAAATGCTCCCACTTGGATTTCCAGAGTCTTTTTTTGCAGAAGGAAAATTGCAAAACAATGTATCCTTCTCACGTAAAAATGTTCTCCGTGGCCTCCACGCAGAACCTTGGGATAAGTACATCTCTGTAGCAGATGGTGGGAAAGTTCTGGGTTCTTGGGTTGATCTACGCGAGGGCGAAACTTTCGGAAATACCTATC
>ERZ772979.766-NODE-766-length-20827-cov-20.524360_pt1 | contig 20827 bp, 15 predicted proteins | sample MGYA00511130_ERZ772979 | MGnify/ENA primary metagenome ERZ772979 (study PRJEB29015, sample SAMEA2738103) | human oral metagenome | biome: human oral; feature: human-associated habitat; material: saliva | place: China | collected 2186 ... | reverse complement strand
GCTCGCGCTGCAGGTTCGCGAAATCCGCCGAGAGAATCGACGGGTTAATGGCAATACCCATGGGGTTCCTTTCAAGTCCGTACCGTATGGCGGGTGATGCTAGGCGGTGAAGCGGCTAGTTCTTACGCAGCAGGGCGAGGAACATGGCGTCGGTTCCGTGCACGTGCGGCCACAGCTGCGCGGTAGTCGGGTGCTCCGAAGCCTTCACGACCGGCGCACCCTTCTTGACCTTGATCTCGGGAGTGTGACCGGGGTCCTTCTCCCCCGCCAGCACGCTCACGGACTCGCCGTTCGCGCCGTCGGTGTGCAGGGCGACTTCGCGCAGTGCGGCGGCGGAGTCGAGCAGGCTGACCGCGCCGCTTTCGAGCACCTCGGCAACAATGTTCTGGGTTTCTGCCGCGTGCGGGGAGCAGGTCACGTAGGCGATGACGCCGCCGGGGCGGGTCGCCTCAATGGCTGCGTCCAGGAGCTGACGCTGCAGGGGCAACAGCTCGGCAATATCGCGCGGGGACTTGCGCCAACGCGCCTCGGGGCGGCGGCGCAGGGCACCCAGACCGGAGCAGGGCACATCCACCATGACGCGGTCGAACAGCTGGCCGGGCTCAATGGAACCGGGCAGGCTGGAGGTGTTCTTGCGCAGGGTTTCGCGGATCTGGCGGCCGTCGCCGGTGAGTACCGTGTAGCTGTCCTCGGGCAGGGGGCGCATGGAGGATTCCACGAGCTGCGCGCGGTGCGGTGCCGCCTCGTTGGCGACCAGGGATGCGCCGCGCTGAATACCGAGTGCGCCGAGGAGCGCCGCCTTACCGCCGGGGCCTGCGCACAGGTCGAGCCAGGCGGTGTCGGTGCCGTCCAGGGGTGCTGCGGCGAGCGCGCGTGCCACCAGCTGGGAGCCGGCATCCTGCGCACGGACGGTGCCTTCACGTACGGATTCCAGGCGCGCCAAGTCACCGGAGGCGTACAGCGCCGAACCTTCAACCAGCTCGCCATCCACGGCGCCCTGTTCGCGTGCCTCGTCGAGGCTCCCCAGGCCGGGCAGCGCAACCAGGTTCACCACGGGGGCGAGGTTGTCCGCTTCGAGCAGCTGCTCAATTTCGGAGGCGGGGCGGCCGTGCGCGACGAGTGCCTGGCGCATGGAACGCACAATCCAGCCGGGGTGCGAGGCGAGCAGCGCCATACGCTCGGTGTCGTCCTTCGCGTCCTCGATGATGAGTTCGTACCACTCTTCGGGGGTGCGCTCGGAGACGCGGCGTAGCACCGCGTTGATGAAGCTTGCCGGGCCCGCACCGATCTTTTCGCGTGCCAGAGACACGCTCTGGTTCAGTGCCGCGTGGGCGGGAACGCGCATGTTCAGCAGCTGGTGCACGCCCATGCGCAGCACGATCAGGGTGGTGGTGCCGACCTTCTCGATGGGGCGGTCTACGCAGCGGCTGAGAATTGCGTCGTAGGTGCCCTGGTGGCGTAGCGTGCCGTAGGTCAGTTCGGTGGCGAAGCCTGCGTCGCGGTGGTCGAGGCGGTGGCTACGGATCGCCTTGGGCAGCACGAGGTTCGCGTAGGCATCAGATTCCGCCACGGAGCGCAGTACGTCGAAGACGGTTGCGCGTGCGGTGTCTGCGGTACGCGAGCGTGCGGAGGGTGCCGCCGCGGAGAATTCGCGGGCGGACATGGAGCGGCGGTTGCGTTCGTGGCCGCTCTTATTGCGCTGGGAGGTGCCGCCGCCACCGCGTTTGGTGTCGTCGTGTTCGGTCTTGGCGCGGCGTGCGGCGCGTTCGACGCTGGTCAGGCCGTCAAAGCGGCGGCCGGTGCGGGAGTCTGCGCGGTTCTCATGACGATTTTCGCCGCGCGGCTCGAAGCGCTTCTTGTCGCCGCGGGAGTTGTTATCCCACTTCTGCTGGCGGTTCTGCTCACCTGCACCCGAGCCATTACCCGAGCCGGAGCGGCGGCGACGCTTACGCTTTGCACCGCCCTCACCCTGGCCACTGCTCTGATTGAACTTACCCTGACCGCTACCCTGGCTGAACTTGCCGTTGCCGGGCTTGCCGTGTCCTCCCTTGTAGGGGCGCTTTTCGTTGCTCATGCGAGTACCACCAGGCCTTCCGCCATGTCCTTGCCAGCGCCGCGAGCCCACGCGGGCGCATCCATCATTTTCTTACCGGCAGGCTGAACCTGCAGCAGCATCAGGGGTTCGGTACCGGTGCCGACCAGTACCTTCTTCGCGTGCAGACGCACCGCACCGGGTGTGAGGGGGCCGCCGTTCGCCTCGGTCAGGGACTGCACCAGTCGTTCGTCGGCAACCGCCAGACCACCAATCTTGAAGCGGTTTTCGCCCAGTTCGCACCATGCGCCGGGTTCGGGGGTCACGCCACGGAAACGTGCCAGGATCTGCTCGGCGGGTTCGGTCCAGGTGAGGCGGCCGTCAGCAATGCTCATCTTGGAGGCGTAGCTGACCGATTCGTCCTCGACCTGCACGGTGCCGTTCTCGCCCGCTTCGAGGCGTTCGAAGGTGCGTTCAAGCAGTGCGCCGCCGCTGGTTGCGAGGCGCATCAGCACGGTGCCTGCGGTGTCGTCGGCGGCTACGGGGGTGGATTCCTGTTCGAAGGTGGGGCCGGTGTCCAGACCTTCTTCGAGCAGGAAGGTGGTGGAGAAAATTTCCTGCTCACCGGCGATGAGGGCGCGCTGCACGGGGGCGGCGCCGCGCCATGCGGGCAGCTTAGAGAAGTGCAGGTTGACCCAGCCGTAGCGCAAGGATTCCAGCGCGGGCAGCGGCAGCAGGGCACCGTAGGCAACCACGGCGGCTGCGTCAGCGTTCAGTTCGGCGATGGCTGCGGCGGCTTCGTCGTTCCAGCGGTTTGCTTTCACGATGGGCAGGCCGAGCTCTTCGGCACGCTGCGCAACCGGGGAGGGGGTGAGCACGCGCTTGCGGCCCACGGGGGCGTCTTCGCGGGTGAGCACGCCGACCACGCGCACCTTATCGGAGTTCGCCAGGTAGTCGAGCGGGGGCACGGCAACCTCGGGGGTGCCTGCGTAAATGATGTTGAGCATGTGAGCCTACTTTCCGAAGCTACCGAAGGAGGAACCGGCAGAGCCTGCACCGAACGCACCACCCACGCGGGTTGCACGCTCGGTCACGGTCTTCGCGGCGACAGCGTTGTAGTCTGCGGCGCGCAGGGCACGCATCACGCGCTGGCGGTCTTCACCCACGAGGCGGTCGATGAACAGCTTGCCGTGCAGGTGGTCGGTTTCGTGCTGCAGCATGCGCGCGAACAGGCCCTCACCCTCCAGCACGAGGGGTTCGCCGTGGCGGTCCACGCCGGTCACGCGCGCCCAGTTCTTGCGCGGGGTCGCGGACTTCTGGCCGGGCACGGACAGGCAGCCTTCGCCGCCTTCCTGGTCTTCTTCGCCAACCTCAAGCACGGGGTTGATGATGTAGCCTTCGCGGTCGTCAATACCACCGAAGGTAAAAATCTGCTTGGAGATGCCAACCTGCGGGCCTGCAAGGCCCACGCCGCCCACATCGTACATGGTTTCTAGCATGTCGTCGATAAGTCGTGCCAGGTCGTCGTCGAAGACGGTAATGGGGTCGCAGACGCTGCGCAGCACCGGATCGCCTACGGTGCGGATGCTCAGGATGGTCATGGTTCTCCTTTGCCGGCGGGTGCCGGGAATGTGCTTACGGATTTCAATATGGTGGCAGAACTACGCTGACGGTTTTCCCCAGCAGGCGCAATCTTCGCAGCGGGTTCTTCACAGCAGGTGCGCGCCGTTCTGCCTATTGTTCTATTGTCGCCGATTCAGTAGCGCGAATCTAGAACGAATCGAGGCGCTGGGGGTGGAGGCGGCAGGGTGAGGGCTGAGCCTCGCTTCCCTGGGCTCATCTCCCCGTGCTCACCTCCTCAGGGGGTTTGAGCCTCTCCCCTACGCCCGTTACTCCCCTATGCCGCGGGCGGGGGTACTGGTTTATGCCGCGGGCGGGGGTACTACGGGCATGAGCGCGGGGTCTTCAAATTCTTGGACCTGGCGGTCGAATTCCCAGACGCGGCGCAGGGCGCAGAACTTGTACCAGTTGCGTTCGAGCACGGCGGGGTTTGCCTGCTGCGGCAGCACCTGCGTTTCGCCGAGGGCTACGCCCATGAGGACGGGTGCGTCGCCGTATTTCCAGGGTTCCCAGGTGCCTTCGTCGGGGTCGAGGAGGGATTCTTCGGCTTTGAGTCCGGCGACGAGCTGCATGACGACTTTTTCGTCGAGTGCTTTGACGCGGCCGCGTTTGTCGGTGCCTTTGGTTTTGTAGTCGATGATGCAGGTTCGGCCTGCGATTTCTGCGACGAGGTCGAGGGTTCCGGCGTAGCCGACGGTGTCGTTCCAGATGGTGACTTCGGCGGCGAGGGGGCGGGGTTTGAAGGCTTCCCACCATTCGTCGAAGCGGTCGGCGTAGGCTTGTTCGCCGTTGATGATGAGCTGTTCGCGGCTTTCGTCAAGGTTGTGTTCGCGGCCCATGGCGCGTAGGGCGACGGCTTCGGCGTAGTTGTGGACGCGGTCGCCTCGGGCGGCGGCTGCGTCGCGGTATCGTTCGGAGGCGCTGGCTGCGTCGCGGATGATGGCGAATTTGAGGCCGTGGGATCCGGTGGCGCGGTAGGCGCGCTGGTCTTCGAGGGCGGCTTTGGCTGCCATGTACCCGTGCCAGCCGCTGAGGTCGTTGGCGTGCTGCCCGATGACGGTGGTGATGGAGGGGACGAGGGGTTCTCCTCCGCGGACGCGCGCGTACATGCGTCCGTAGTCGGTGGCTGCGGCGAGTTCGGGTGTTGTCACGGGGTACCTCATTCTCGGGTGGTTGTGTCCGCGGCTGGGTTTGTACTGCTTGTGGGCACAAATACCGGTGGGCATAATAAAACCCCCGTTCCTTGAAACGGGGGTTATTGGTGCGTGATACTGGGTTCGAACCAGTGACCTCTTCGGTGTGAACGAAGCGCGCTACCACTGCGCCAATCACGCTTACGGATAAGACTATACCGAGGCTTGGCGTGAAGGTCAAATTTTGCGCTCCCCTTTTTTCTTTTCCGCCGAGAAGCCACTTGTGTTTCGAAAAGCCACAAAAATGGTGGCTTCTCGAAACACAAGTGGCTTTTCGAGGAGTATGCGGCGGCACCATAGAATCTAAAAGATTATCCGACAGATACAGATATAAACAAAAAAGCCTGGCTTCCGAAGAAACCAGGCTTTTTCCTAGTGGTGACCCCAACCGGATTTGAACCGGTGTTGCCGCCGTGAGAGGGCGGAGTACTAGGCCGCTATACGATGGGGCCGCAACCTCCGTCAGGAGGTTAGCTGGGATACCAGGACTCGAACCTAGAACAAAGGAACCAGAAACCTTCGTGTTGCCAATTACACCATATCCCATTACTCTATTGAGTTACCGTTCCGTTTTTCGCCTTTCGGCTTTTCACCGGAACGAGTAATAACTATACGGGTCTTTCTGGGGGCATGCAAGCCGAAATCTGGAGAGCCGCCTCACATTCACGGTTTTACACCCGCTACTTCCGCGTGTTTCCGGGGTTTTTGGGGTTAAAAAGTTTTTTAAATTTCTTCAAAAAGAGGGTTTTAGGGCCGATTTTCACCCTTCAAAGCAGCTTCTAGGGGGCTCGGAGAGCAGTTTTATCCTCGCCCCGGCACGCTTTGTGTCCCAAATTTTTTGAAGATTTTTTCCTGCGCCGTCTCCCGGCAGTCAGATGATCGGGCAGTCAAGTCGTCAGATAACCAAAGTAGCCAGGCAGCCAAGCAGTCAAGCAGTCAGCTCACCCAAGCATTCACCTCAGAAAAGATCACAGAGCCCCTACCCCACACTCGCGCCTCCAAAACCTAAAACCCCCAGAGACAGCAAATTTCGGAGCCGATAAATTCTGGAGACAACGAAAAAGCCCCGAGGCGAACCTCGGGGCTTGAGTGGAGCGGTTGACGAGACTTGAACTCGCGACATCCACCTTGGCAAGGTGGTGCTCTACCAACTGAGCTACAACCGCATGTTTTCGCTTTGAACTTTTCAGTTCGTCGCAACAACAGGTACTACTATACGAGCCTTTGCCGGGGTGCGCAAACCAAATTCTTGCCATATTCCCCAAAATGGAACCAGATTTACCCCCATAAAACATACTGACTAGTAGTTTTACAGGAAACACCCATCACAAAAAATATTCTCAAATTTATGAAAAATCCCCTTATCCGCCGGGTTTCCTTCAGACCTTTCGGTCGTCAGATTCCCGCTGGATAAGGGGATTCTCTAGAGCTTAGTCGCTGCTACCGCCAGAGTCGCCTCCACCGGAATCGCCTCCACCGGAATCGCCGCCGCCAGAGTAGTCGGAGCTGCTGTAGCTACTGTAGTCCGAACTGCTGGAGCTACTGGAACTTCCGGCGTCGAAGTCGCCTGCGTCCGGGTCGGGGCCCGGGTCCACGAAGTCGTCTTCTTCGTCCGAAGAGCCCGAAAAATCCGAAGAGTCCACGACAGACGACGAGGTGCTCACGTCGCCGCCACGAGCCGCGTTCTGCATGGCGCGTGCCTCCAGGAATGCGGTCACGTAGGCGAGCGCCGCGCCGGCAATAATGATGACGACCATCCATACGGAGCGGTCAAAGCCGGCAATGTAGGCGAACAGCCAGATAATGCAGGCGTTGGTGAGCGCCATAAGGGTACCCTTGAGCAGCGCCTTGCCGATGATGGATTGGTTATTCGGCTGGCTCATGGTTAGCTCAGTTCAGCGGCAAGCTTGCGCAGGCGTGCGAGGGAGGATTCCTTGCCCAGAATCTCCATGGATTCGAACAAGGGCGGGGAGATGCGCTCACCGGACACTGCGATACGCACGGGGCCGAATGCGAGGCGCGGCTTGATTTCCAGGCCGTCGACAATTGCGGCGCGCAGGGCTGCCTCAATGTTGGCTGCGGTGAAGTCCTCGAGGGGCTCCAGAGCTTCGATTGCGGCTGCGAGGACCTGCGGTGCGGATTCCTTGAGCTGCTTGCGTGCATCGTCTGCGGTGCTGATCTCTTCGTCAGCCTTGAAGAGGAATGCGAGCAGACCGGGTGCTTCGCCGAGCAGCTGCATACGCTCCTGGACGAGGGGTGCAGCTTCGGTGAGGACCTGCTCTTCACGCTCGGTGAGGGTTTCGCCGAGTACGCCTGCAGCCTGCAGGTACGGGATGAGGCGGTCGCGGAAGTCCTTGGGGTCGAGCGCACGGATGTGGTCGCCGTTGATGGACTCTGCCTTCTTCACGTCGAAGCGTGCGGGGTTGGCGACAACGTCGTGTACGTCGAAGTGCTCGACGAGCTCGTCGATGCTGAAGACGTCCTGGTCTGCGGAGAGAGACCAGCCCAGCAGGGACAGGTAGTTCAGCAGGCCTTCCTTGATGAAGCCGGAGTCGCGCAGCAGGAAGAGGTTCGATTCGGGGTCGCGCTTGGAGAGCTTCTTGTTGCCCTGGCCCATGACGTAGGGCAGGTGGCCGAATTCGGGGATGAAGCTGGTCACGCCGGTGTCGATGAGTGCGCGGTAGAGCGCGATCTGACGCGGGGTGGAGGAGAGCAGGTCTTCGCCGCGCAGCACGTGGGTGACGCCCATGAGTGCGTCGTCGACGGGGTTCACGAAGGGGTACAGCGGGTCGCCGTTGGAGCGGACGACCACGTAGTCGGGTACGGTGCCTGCCTTGAAGGTGATTTCACCGCGAACGAGGTCGTTGAAGGTGATGTCTTCGTCGGGCATGCGCAGACGCCACACGGGCTTACGGCCCTCGGCGCGGTAGGCTTCCTTCTGCTCTTCGGTGAGGTTGCGGTCGTAGTTGTCGTAGCCGAGCTGCGGGTCCTGACCGGCTGCCTTGCGGCGTTCCTTCACCTCGTCGGGGGTGGAGAAGTCTTCGTACACGTAGCCGCCTTCAACGAGCTTCTGGAAAATCTCGTTGTAGATTCCTGCGGTCTTACGCTCGGACTGGCGGTAGGGCTCGTGGGGGCCGCCGACGCCGACGCCTTCGTCCCAGTTGATGCCGAGCCAGTGCAGGGATTCGAGCACCTGGTTGAACGACTCTTCGGAGTCGCGTGCTGCGTCGGTGTCTTCGATGCGGAAGATCAGCTTGCCGCCGGTGTGGCGTGCGTACGCCCAGTTGAAGAGGGCGGTGCGGACCATGCCCACGTGCGGGGTGCCGGTGGGCGAGGGGCAGAAGCGGACGCGGGTGTCTGCGGGGCTGTTGAGTACGGGACCGTGGTATTCGGTCATGATGTCTCCTTGACGGTGTGTTTCAGGATGTACGTTACGTTTTGGGTGCGGGCTGCTTAGTCGCGCACGCGGGTGACGAGGGAGCCGATGCCTTCGACTTCGACCTCTACTTCGTTGCCGTCGCGCAGTACGCTGATGCCGGCGGGGGTGCCGGTGAGCAGTACGTCGCCGGGCAGCAGGGTGAAGATTTCGGAGGCTGCGGCAACCTGTTCGGCTACGGAGTAGTGCATTTCGGAGGTGTTGCCTTCCTGCACGACGTCGCCGTCAACCCAGGTGGTGATGTTCAGCGAGTCGGTGTCCAGGTCGGTTTCGATCCAGGGGCCGAGCGGGGTGGAGCCGTCGAAGCCCTTGGCGCGGGTCCACTGGCGGTCTTCGAGCAGGTCGCGGGCGGTGAGGTCGTTGGCTACGGTGTAGCCGAAGATGACTTCGTGCACGCGCTCAAGAGGCACGGACTTGGCGATACGACCGATAACGACAGCGAGTTCACCTTCTGCGCTGACGGCTTCGGAGTACTCGGGCAGGGTCACGGGGTCGCCGGGACCAATGACGGTGGTGTTGGGCTTGAGGAAGAACTGCGGGGAGGCGGGCGCCTCGGTTCCTGCCCAGTTTGCGATCGCTCCAATCACCTTGGAGCGGGGGATGATCGGGGCGAGCAGGCGCACCTGGTCGATGGGGTAGGTGGTGCCGGTCGGTTCGATGCCCGAGTAGACGGGGTCGCCGGCGAGTACGCGCAGGGTTTCTTCGCCTGCGTCGCCTTCTACCAGCCCGAAGTGGAGCTCATTATTTACGGTAAATCGTGCAATACGCATACTTTCTAGGGTACCAGCCTTCGAGGGCGCGGGCGGCGGGTCGGGTTTTAGCGCGGGTTTTATCGAGGGACGGCGGCGGGGTGCGCCTCCCCTCCCCTGTCCTCGCGCTATCAACGCCGCGCGCACTATTCGCCGGGCACAGCGAATCCCCGCGGATTGCTCACCGCGCGACGTGCGGGGTCGGGCGGGGCATCCTGCGGGGATTTCGCGGGTTACGTTAGATTCACGTTTTAGATGAGGCGGGTCAGCCAGCCGTGGCGGTCCTCAACGGTGCCAAGCTGAATGCCGACGAGCTCTTCGCGCAGGCTCTTGGAGATTTCGCCGAAGTGCTCGGTGGGTGCAGGGATTTCGAAGTCTTCTGCCTTGAGCTTGCCGATGGGCGCGACCACTGCTGCGGTGCCGCAGGCGAAGATTTCGGTGATGTCACCGTTTGCTACGCCTTCACGCCATTCGGTGAGGGTGATTGCGCGTTCTTCGACGGTCATGCCGCGGTCCTTGGCGAGCTGAATCAGCGAGGAGCGGGTCACGCCCTCCAGGATGGTGCCGGTCAGCTCGGGGGTGACGATCTTGTTTTCCTTGCCGAAGATGAAGAACACGTTCATGCCGCCGAGCTCTTCGATGGCGTCGCCGCGGTGCGGGTCCTTGAAGATGACCTGCTTGCAGCCGTGCTTTTCACCTTCGGTCTGGGCAATCATGGATGCTGCGTAGTTACCGCCGCACTTTGCCGCACCGGTGCCGCCTTCGCCTGCGCGGGCGTAGGTGGTGGAGAGCCAGATGTCCACGGGTTCGGGGGTGCCGAAGTAGTTACCTGCGGGCGAGCCGATCACGTGGTACTGCACGTGGCGTGCGGGGCGAACGCCGAGGAACGCCTCGGTTGCGATCATGAAGGGGCGGAAGTAGAAGGCTTCACCGTCGCCGGTGGGTACCCACTGCTCGTCCATCTTCACGAGTTCGCGCAGGGATTCGATGAAGGTCTCGGCGGGCAGTTCGGGCAGGGAGAGGCGGCGTGCGGAGTTCGCGAAGCGTGCCGCGTTCTTTTCGGGGCGGAAGGTCCACACGGAGCCGTCGGCGTGGCGGTAGCCCTTGATGCCTTCGAAGATTTCCTGGCCGTAGTGGAACACGGATGCTGCGGGGTCGAGGACGAGCGGGCCGTAGGGGTGAACTCGTGCGTCGTACCAGGTGCCGCCGGTCTTGTAGTCGCCTTCCCAGTCGATGGTGACCATATGGTCGCTGAAGTAGTCGCCGAAGCCGGGGTTTGCGAGGATTTCGGCGCGGCGTTCGGCGGTGGCGGGTGACTGGTTTGCTTCGTGGCTGAATTCGGTTGCCATCGTTCTGCGTTCCTCTTTGTTTAGTTGCTTTTGCAGGCGTTCTTTGATTCGCGGTTCTTGCGTCGGGGCGTAGAGCCGGTGTGTGCCGCCGGGCGCGTTGTCGTGCGGGGCAGATGGTGCATCTAGCGGTCTGTGCTAGTTGGATGCATCAAGCGAGTGGTGGAGGGTGTCCACCGCCGAGGGTGCCGGGCGGGTGTGCCTGACCTGTTTAGAGTACCGGAAAGATGCGTTTGCCGCATGCACACCTTTTCTCCCATTCAGGATGTGAACAGGTGAAGCCCGGAAGGTGTGTTCCTTCCGGGCTTCACTAGCGTAGTTCACGTTTTAGCCGAGCCAGTATTAACCGAGCCAGTATTAACCGAGGCGTGCGAGCACGTCCGCGCCGACCTGGTCGGTTCCGCGCACGCTTGCGCCGTTCTCGCGCATATCTGCCTCAACAGCGTCCTCAATGCGGGCTGCGGCGGCATCGTGGCCGAGGTGTCGCAGCAACATTGCGCCGGCGAGGATTGCGGCGGTGGGGTTTGCCTTGTTCTGGCGGGCAATGTCCGGTGCGGAGCCGTGTACGGGCTCGAACATGGAGGGGAACTCGCCGACGGCGTTGATGTTGCCGCTTGCCGCGTAGCCGATACCGCCGGTCACTGCACCTGCGAGGTCGGTGATGATGTCGCCGAAAAGGTTGTCGGTGACGATCACGTCGAAGCGGGCGGGGTCGGTGACCATGAAGATGGTGGTCGCGTCAATGTGCAGGTAGTCGGTCTCAACCTCGGGGAATTCAGCCGCGATTTCGGTGAAGTAGCGGTTGTAGAGGCGACCTGCGTGGGTGAGCACGTTGGTCTTGTGCACGAGGGTGACCTTCTTGCGGCGGGTGGATGCCAGCTCGAAGGCGTAGCGCACCAGGCGCTCCACACCGTGTGCGGTGTTGAGGGAGACTTCGGTGGCGATTTCGTGCGGGGTGCCCTGGCGAATCACGCCGCCGTTGCCGATGTAGGGGCCTTCGGTGCCTTCACGCACGACCACAAAGTCGATGTTGCCGGGGTTGGCGAGCGGGGAGACTGCGCCGGGGTACAGGCGGGAGGGGCGCAGGTTGATGTAGTGGTCGAAGGCGAAGCGCAGCTTCAGGAGCATTTCGCGTTCGATGAGGCCGGAGGGAATCTTGCCGCTGCGCGGGTCTGCACCGATGGCGCCGAAGAGGATCGCGTCGTGCTGCTTGAGGGCGTCCATGGTGGAGTCGGGCAGGGTTTCACCGGTTTCCAGCCAGTGCTCGGCGCCGAGCTTGTAGTGGGTGGGGGTTACGGTGATGTTTTCGAGCTCGCAGGCGCGGGTGAGGATGCGCTGGGCTTCGGTAATGATTTCGGGGCCGATGCCGTCGCCGGGGATGACGGCGAGGTCGATGCTACGTGCTTCAGTCATGCCTCTACCGTAATACGCGCCGCGGATGGGCGGTAGAGTGTGCGGGCGGGTTCTCAGACTCTGGGCTAGACGGGCTCTAGGTTAGGTGCAGCTCCTACCCGGCTACTCCCCTACCCTTCTGGTCCGACCCGGTGCCCCTGGATTCTGGGGTGTTCAGCCTCTGCCGGTTAAAACAATATTCCCCGGCTGATAATTCAGCCGGGGAATATCGTTATGAGTTCTCACTCAGCGTGAGAGCTCTAAAGGTCTATGCAATTACGCGGTGCGCTTGCAGAGGGTGACCTTGACGTAGCCGTTGCCACGTGCGCCACGTTTGGTCGGAGCGTTGCCTGCGGAGGTAATGGTACCGCCGGAAACACCGGGAGCAACGTAGGAGCCACCAGCGCCACCGCCGCCACCGAACTGTGCGAAGCCAACGTTCTGGCGCAGACCGTTGGGGTTGTTGTTCCACTTCTGGGTCAGAACGATTGCGGAGGAGGAGGTAGAAGCACCGGAGCCACCGCCACCGTAGCCTGCGCCACCACCTGCGGAGATGACGGACTCGTAGCCGTTGAAGTTGAAGCCGATGGATTCGTACTCGAGAGCGTAACCGGTACCGTTCTTGGTGCCCTCTTCCTTCTTGGTGCGATCGTTGTTGTCAATCAGGTAGGAGTAGGAGCCAACGCCGTCGCCACCGTTACCCTTGAAGCCGTCGCCACCCTGGTTACCGGACTTGGAGGAAGCGTAGATTTCCTGGTTGTTAGCGGAGGAGTAACCCAGAACGCCGTTGGGGGACTTGCCGGAGGGCAGGGCGGTCTTGGAACCGCCGTTACCACCGATACCTGCGGAGCCACCCTCACCTGCGTTAACAGTGGTGGTGACGGAGGTGTCAGCAGCGTAGGTCAGTGCACCCTGGTTACCTGCGGAACCTTCTGCACCATCAGCGGAACCACCGGTAGAACCGATGACGGGGTACACGTTGCGCTTTGCGCCGGAGGGCCACAGGCGACCTGCGTCAACTGCGCCAGCTGCAGCGTACTGCTCGTTGTTGTTAGCGCCACCGGAGTTCACGAAGCCAGCGCCACCGCCGCCACCTGCAACTGCAACGGGGGTACCGTTGATAACCAGAGCGGAGGAGCCACCACCGGATGCGGAGTAGATGATGCGCTTCAGGCTGGAGTCCTTCGGCCAAATAGCGTTGACGCGCTGCATAACGCTTGCGGGGATGGGGGTGGGCAGGTTGGAGGAACCACCGTTACCGTAGCCCTCGCCACCCTCTGCGGAGGACAGGGGGCCGTTACCGATACCACCGGCTGCGCCGATGAGCTGAACGGTCTGGCCTTCCTTGACCTCGATGATACCGGTGATCTTAGCACCGGAGCCTGCTGCGATGTCGTCGTAGTTGGTACCACCAGCACCACCGACAACCTCGAACTTGATCTTATCGACCAGCGCGGGAACAACGAAAGAAGTGGTGCCCTTAGCGCCCGAAGCGTTACCGTCAGCGGTGTAAGCTGCGGTGGACTCCCAATCACAAACGGTGGAGGAAGCGAAAGCGGGAACTGCAGCAGATGCTGCGACAACCGGAGCAGCCCATGCTGCGCCAGCGACAACCTTGCGGCGAGAAATGTTAGTAGACATGTATGTCCTTCGAGAGTGATGTCATTTTGAGGAATAAAAGTTATCACCCGCCGTCGTGCGCGGCGAAGAACGTCACCTGATGAGATTCGAGTGAGTGAAGTAGGCTTGCGCCTAACCTCTGGTGATAACGACATAATGCTGTAACCGGTCCCCTGCATAGGGACTTTCGCGTTTCAGAGCGCTTGGTGTTCACTCTGCGAGGTCATAGACCATCGGCGTAGATTTCGGGTACAGCCAAAACTATACCCATCAAGGACCTACACCGCAATGGTTCCAAAAATGGTTTGATGAGGGGGTTTCCCTTAAACTCTCCGCCTTGGTTGAAGGTTTTTCAACCAAAATCGGTTACTTAAGGGAGTTTCAAGTCTCTTAAACCCGAATTCGAACCCCATACAACCCCAAACCCTCAAGCTTTAGTTGAATAAACAATCTACAAAAAAGTAATCAAGGTCACTAAAAATAGATGTTTTTAGCGTGTCACACACACGCAAGCACACACCCACACACACAAACCCACAGAATATTCCTGCATGTGAGAGCACAAAAGAGGCTCCCAGCCCCTCACAAACACCCAGATACACTGGAAACATGCCCCTCAAGCACACCGAACCCCAGCAGAACCCACAGCACAGCACAGAGACAGCCGAATCAGGCCACGCCGTAACGCATACCCACGGCAGCTCAGAAAGCAACGACCTGCCCGCCGACGCCATCACCGCCTCCAGCCGCGTGCAAAGCTACCTCAGAGACAAACGCGGCTGGATGAACGTCGTCGTCGTCGCACACATGCAGTTCTTCTGCTGCGTACTCTCCGTTGCCTTCATCAACGGCTACGGCTGGATCCCGCTCATCTCCGCGCTCTGCAGCACCACCGCGCTCTACTTCCGCTACCGCTTCCCCTACGGCAGTATCTACGTGGTCATCGCGGCGCTCTGCCTCACCCTCGTGTCCCCCTTCCCCGACTCACTCGTCATCACCTGCTACCCGCCGGTCAGCCTCGCCGCCTACCACACCGGCAGGCACTGGACCCGCCGCGCCCGCTTCCGCGCCCTCATCCTCGGCTGGGTCGGCGCACTCGCCGTCACCGTGCAGGCCTCGCTCTCGTTCCTCTACCACTGGGACGACATGCCCGCCCGCATCTTCATCTCCCTGATGCTCGGCGTGCTCTGCGGGTCCATCTTCACCGTCTTCTGGTTCCTCGGCGACTCCCGCCGCATGCGCGAACTGCGCAGCGAAGAGTTCAAAGAACGCGCCCGCCGCCTCGAATACGAGCAGGAACAGGAACGCCGCCTCGCCGCGCAGGACGAACGCACCCGCATCGCCCGCGAAATGCACGATATTGTGGCGCACTCGCTCTCCAGCATTATTTCCCAGGCGGACGGGGCACGCTACGCCGCCGCGAGCGCCCGCACCGCACGCGCCCAGCAAACACAACAGGCGCAGCAGGCAGAGCAGCAGACTGACCAGGCAGAGCAGTCGGGTCAGGCTCAGCAGCAGAGCGAACCGGATATTGCCGAGCAGACCCTCGAGCTCATCGCAGACACGGCACGCGACTCCCTCACCCAGATGCGTTCCCTCCTCGGGCTACTCCGCACGGACGAGGCAACCGCCTACGCGCCAGTACCCACCCTCAACGATGTGCCCGCCCTCGTGGAGCAGAGCCGCCGCGCCGGGCTACCCGTCACCTTCACCGGAATCACCGGCACCATGGCACGCACCCTGCCGCAGGGTGCCGAGCTGGCGGCGTACCGCACCGTGCAGGAGGCGCTCACCAACGCGCTCAAGCACTCCCCCGGCGCGGCAACCACCGTCACCATTCACTGGGGTGAGGACGGCCTGCAGTTGTGGGTTCAGAACGGCCCGGTTTCCTCTGTTTCCCCTGCCTCGCCCTCTGCCGTAAATCAGCGCGCCAGCCGCCCGGTACCCGGTAGCGGTAACGGTCTGCGCGGCATGAGCGAGCGCATCGCCCTCTACCACGGCACCCTCACCTACGGTCTGCAGCCCGACGGCGGCTGGCTCGTTGAGGCGACGCTCCCCTACCGCGACCTCTAATACCTCTATACTCCGTTCACCTTGTTTATTCTTCTACCCACCACTGTGACCTAGGATTGAAACTATGTACTCTTCCGCACCGCAGAACACCCAGCCAATCCGCGTGATGCTCGTTGACGACCAGCGCCTAGTGCGCGGCGGCCTGAGCATGCTCGTCAACTCCCAGCCGGACCTGCAGGTCGTCATGGAATCTGATGACGGCCTGGCGGCTATTGATGTTTTTGACCGCATGGTGTCTGAGGGGCAGGCGCCGCAGATCATCCTCATGGATGTGCGCATGCCGCACTGCGACGGCCTGGAGGCGGCGCGCCGTATTCTGGAGCGTGACGGCGAGCGTGAAGTTTCCGAGGATGAGCGGGTGCGCATTATTATGCTCACCACGTTCGATATTGATGAGTACGTGTATTCGGCGGTGCGTGCGGGTGCGAGCGGTTTCTTGTTGAAAGACACTCCGCCGGAGCAGCTACTGGAGGCGATTCGTACGGTGCACCGCGGCGATGCGGTGATTGCGCCGTCTGCGACTCGCCGTCTGTTGGAGCAGATGATTCCGGTGCTGGACTCCCCCGCTCCTGTTGTTCCTGCTGCTCCTGTTGCCGACTCTGTGCAGGCTACTCCCCCGGCTGCTGGTTCTGAGCTTCCTAAGGCGACGTTTATTCCGGCTGAGCATGCAAGCTTTGAGCCTGTGCAGGATTATCCGCATCGTGAGTTGATTGAGCAGTTGTCGCCGCGTGAGTTTGAGGTGCTGGGTTTGATTGCGCGCGGCTTGTCGAATGCGGAGATTACGCGGGAGTTGGTGCTGTCGGAGGCGACGGTGAAGACGCATGTATCGCATGTGTTGGCGAAGTTGGGTGCGCGTGATCGTGTGCAGGCGGTCATTATGGCGTATGAGGCGGGTATCGCCCACTAGCGCTCCCTATATATGGGCACAGCAGAATAAAGAGCACGACAAACTAGAGGACACAGTGAAGCCCCGGCGGGCGCCTCCATATTGGGGCACCCTCCGGGGCTCTGTAGTTAGGTGGTTTCTTGTATCTCATCGATGATTCGTTCAAAGTCGCTCATCAGCTCAGGCAACTTCTTATAGCGGCAGCTCCACCATGTCCGGTTCTGCTTCCGCATAGATGCGGGGGCGCAACTGGGTCACCATATCAACGCTACGGCCGGTCAGCTGTTCAATGCGGTGCTGAGCATCGACCATCTGCATGAACTCGTCAAAAGGGGCAGCACCCGGCATCTGCACCAAAAAATCCAGGTCGCTGGTTTCGGTCAGCTCACCGCGGGCGGCGCTGCCGAAAAGTCGGGCACGGCGCACACCAGCGTCACGGAGGATCTGAAGAACCTCCGCTTCATGGGGTAGCGTGTACCCGCGACGTAGATTGGGGTGGCTAGTGCTCATACACCCATCATACGCGCAAAGCCAGGCTACAGGTCAGCTCCAAGCACCTAAGAGCACAAGCCCCAACGCAACAGGGCATATAGGGCATAACAGAATAAAGAGCACAGTAAAACCCCGGCGGGCGCCCCCTTTATCGGGGCACCCTCCGGGGCTTCACGTTCTCACGCCGAGTATCCGGGTTTGCCGGGTACTGTGACTATGCCGGGTTAGCCGCGCATACCCTCAACCGGGGACATGCGAGCCGAACGAGCCGCCGGCAGAGCCGAAGCGAGCATCGCAGCGAGCACACCCACAATCAGGATGATCACGTACCAGACGTACGGCAGGTCAAGCACCAGCGGGGCCGAAGCACTCATGGAAGACATAATAATCTGTGCCGAGAGGCTACCAATCACCGCACCGGAAACCATACCGAGCACCACTGCGGCGAGCGTAATCAGAATCGCCTCAATGGAAATCATGCGGCGCAGCTGCTTGCGGGACAGGCCCAGCGAGCGGAGCATCGCGTTCTCACGGCGGCGTTCGTTGACCGACAGAGTCATCGTGTTCGCCACACCAATAATCGAGATGACCACTGCGAGCATGAGCATCACCAGAGTGAAGGTCAGCATGACGGTCAGCAGCTGGTCGTAGGTCTGGCGTTCCTGCAGGCCACCGGTGAAGGAGCTATCCGGGCTGGCTCGGTTCAGGTCAGCCTGCAGGGTCACGTTCTCGCTACTGGTCAGCGGGGATGCCGCACGCACCAGAACGAAGGTGTCATTACCGCGTGCCTGGCTGGTGACAGTCAGATGTGCTGCCTTCGTCTGAGCTTCCTTGTCGCCGCTCGCAATTGCTTCTTCCATGCGCTTCTGAGCTTCCTCAGCGGCGGGGTTGGCAACTGCCTGCGGGTTCTTGGAGTCCTGCAACTTAGCGGCGGTGGCAGGGTTGACAATCAGCAGGGTCTGCTTGGTTTCAGACTTGACGGGCTTAAGTTCCAGTTCACCGAGCGGGCCGTGCGCCTTCAGGCGGCTGGACTCGTTCAATCCAGCGGACTTCCAGAGTCCCTGAGGTACGAGCACGGTGTCGTCGGCAAGGTTCGAGTTTTCGCCCGGCAGGATTGCCTTCAAATCGGAGGAGCTCAACGCCACCAGGTCAGCGTTCTGGTTGGCGCTCTGTCCCTCGTACTCGACGGTGTAGTCAACCACACCGGCTGCGTAACCGACGGCGGATGCCTGAACGTTCTTAATGCCCTTGACCTTGGAGGCGATACCTTCCGCCTTGGTCACGGTGGAGGCCGCCTCAGACTGGTCATAGGAGCTGTACTTCGCCTGCGCAGAAATCGGGTACTGCTGATCCAGTGCCTTGGTCAGCGAGGCGCTCAGCACCGAGTAACCGGTCAGCACAGTCGACACGACCAGGGTACCCACCAGCACGGCGCGGCCGGTGGAGACGGTGCGTTTGGGCGAACGCAGTGCGTTGGCGAGCGCGAGCTTGCCGGTCTGGGTGCGGGTGACCGCGCCGAGGGCGCGTACCAGCGGCGGCAGTACCAGCGGGGTGATGAGGAAAACTGCAATACCGAGCAGCAGTGCGGCCCCCATCATGAAGAGGATGGCCTTATTGCCGGCACCCTCACCGGAACCCTGGTTCTGAGCCAGCATAACCAGGCCGATACCTGCGGCGCCGAAGACCAGGCCCAGGATCGGGCCGACCTTGCCGGGCTTGCGCACCTCAAGGTTGGTGTGCTCGCTCATTGCGCTAATGGGCGAGATGCGCAGGGCGCTTCGTGCCGGAGAGAGCGAGGCAAGCACCGTGACGAGGGTGCAGATCAGGGTACTGATGATTACCGGGGTAATCGAGTACGAAATCATGATGCTGGTGAGGTTCGCACCAACCAGCGCACCGACCGGGAAGGTCAGCAGTGCACCGATGAGGGAGAACACCACGCCCACGGTAATGGATTCGACGAGCAGCATCCGCACGAGGGAGCCGCCGCGGGCACCGAGGGTGCGTAGCAGGGCGAGCTCACGGATGCGCTGACCAACCAGCACCGCGAAGGTGTTCGAAATGACGAACGAGGAAACCAGCAGAGCCAGGGCCGCGAAGGCGCCCAGGACCACGCTAATAGAGGTGAAGACCGAGGAGATGCTCTTCTGGTAGTCTTCCAGCAGCTTCTGACCGGTCATGACGCGCGGGTCGTCTTTCTGGTTGCCAGTGCTGAGAGAGTCCTGCAGGGTCTTGAGCTTGGCGTCGGTTACGCCGTCCTTGAACTTGAGGTAGATGAGGTTCGCGCCAGCCATACTGCGGTAGCCTGCCGCGGAGCTGCTGTTTTCTGACTCGGCTGCTTTCAAGCTGGCTTCGCCGAGGGCGGTGCCGCCAATGAAGACAGCATAATTGGTGGTGGAGCCTTCAAAACCGGGGTCAAAGAGACCGACAACGGTATATTCGGCGGTCTTATTAGTACCGGGAGCGCTGACGGATTCTACAACGTCAGTGCTGGTGACCTTGCCGTTCAGCGAGAGGTTGTGCTTCTTCGCGAAGTAGGTGGAGACCATGATTTCGTGGTCGCTACTGGGGATTTTGCCCTGCACCTTGTACGGGAAGAGGCTCGAGTCGGCGGGCAGCTGGTCGTACTGCACCTGGGCTTTCTGGTCGCCGGTGCCGATCGTACCCGCAACGGCGTACTGCACCCAGTAGCCGGAGAGCAGGTCGCTCTGCTCCACCTTCTTAATCTGCTCACGGGTCAGGTAGATGGCGCTGCTGTCTTTACCGTCGCTGGTTGTAGCGGCGGAGGCGACAACCGCCTCGGCGCGGGAGAGCACGTCACCAACGGAGGAGTTGACGGTCGCCTGCAGCGAGTTGGTGAGCATCATAATGGCGGCGATGAAGAAGGATGAGATCGCGATGCCTATGCCCGTGAGAACGTATTTTCCTTTGGAGGCGCGCAGGTTGGAGCGCGCCACTGTGTTCAGTGTGGTTGCCACGGCTTATCGACCTTCCAGCTGTGCCATTGCGCCGAGGACGGCGTCGTAGGTGGGTTCGATCATTTCGCCGGCGACCATGCCGTCCTTGATGAAGACCACGCGGTCTGCGTAGGAGGCGGCGTTTGCGTCGTGGGTGACCATGAGGATGGTCTGCGCGTGGTCGGTTGCGGCGGCACGCAGCAGGCGCAGCACCTCGGCGCCGGAGTTGGAGTCGAGGTTACCGGTCGGTTCGTCGGCGAAGACCACTTCGGGGCGTGCAAGCAGGGCGCGCACGATGGCGACGCGCTGCTGCTGACCGCCGGAAAGCTGTTCGGGGCGGTGGTCGAGGCGGGTTTCCAGGCCGAGGGTCTTGACCAGGTAGTCGCGCCACTGCGGGTCGGGCTTCTTACCGGCGAGGCCCAGGGGCAGGTCAATGTTCTGGCCCGCGGTGAGGGTGGGCACCAAGTTGAACGCCTGGAAGATGAAGCCGATGTGTTCGCGGCGGAATTCGGTAAGGGCGTTGTCCTTCAGGCCGAAGAGCTCGGTACCGCCAATGCGGATGGAGGTTGCCGGGTTCGGGTCGGGGGTGTCCAGGGTTGCGATGGTCTGCATCAGCGTGGACTTGCCCGAGCCGGAGGGGCCCATAATGGCGGTGAACTTGCCCTGCTCAAAGTCAACGGAGACGTTGTTGAGGGCGTGGACAGTTGCTTCACCCATGCCGTAGGTTTTGGAAAGGTTTCGTGCGGAGACGGCGGGCTGTGCCGTCTGGGCGTGAGGAGTTGTCGTAGTCATGGTTCAATTATTTCACGCAGCGTGGCGCTGACTACAGGGTTTTTCTCATCCTCCAGGTTGATTTTGGCGGGTGTTCACCGGGCCTTTGCCTACGGATGCGGGGTTCCCCACTAATTCCACGGGCTGAGATGCGCCTGTGGGTGGCTGGGCGGGGCGCTGACCTCATCCTTAAGGATGAGTGGCGGCCCAATCAGCGTTCTCTCTCTTTTTTTCCCCCCCCCCGGCCCCGTGCACCCCTG
>ERZ772979.752-NODE-752-length-21050-cov-7.072446_pt1 | contig 21050 bp, 12 predicted proteins | sample MGYA00511130_ERZ772979 | MGnify/ENA primary metagenome ERZ772979 (study PRJEB29015, sample SAMEA2738103) | human oral metagenome | biome: human oral; feature: human-associated habitat; material: saliva | place: China | collected 2186 ... | reverse complement strand
GTACGATAGAACCCTGCGGGGGCCGTTGCGGTTCACAAGACCCAGACACAGATCGGTGACCATGTTTGATTTGTATGTAAATCCTAGTGGGTTGGACGTGTTGTTACAACGTACTGTAGTGAATTCTCGTAATAATGATACCCCCTTGCCTGTTTTTAACAATGCTCGACCACCGCAATAATAAGGATTGATGATGAAACGAAAGAATACGCAATATTTCATGATTTCTTTGGCAATGATCGTTATAGGTCTCTTTTTTTCTACAGTGACTTTTTTGTTTGATCCTTTCGGTGCTTCGTTTTATTACTCGCTACTTATCTTTGGATCTTTTGCGTGGATGGGGATAGTGGGTCTGGATTTGAGGACTCACTATAACATTATTAATTGGGAGAAAGCGCACCCGCAGATCTTATTTGTGGACGATCTTGCGGTAATTCATGCTTCTCGCTGGGCTAATGTCATTCGAGCTTCTACTCTGGTTTCCTTTTTTATGGTATTTGGTTTGGCTCCGTGGTTATTTCCGGGCGCGTTTCTCCCTGGGGGTGGGTTTCCTTCAGTTTGGCATTTGATTTCTTTATGTGTCATGTTTCCCCTTGCAGTCTACTTTTTTTATTTTTTTTCAGTTTCTCAAACGATTACTGTAGGAAAAAATTATTTTAAACGTGAACTTCGCGGTCTTGGGTTGCGGTCGGAATTGGTGTCAGAGGATCCCCATCTTGAAATTGAGGTAGCGAAACATGGTACTGCTCTTGTGTTTTCGGTTGCCAACGTGAAGTATAAGCGAGAGTCTATTTTTGGTGACAAAGTCGATTACTTTGATAAAAAATTGGTGCCAATACCGGATGCTAGAAACGTTCCTTTAGATAAATTTTTAATGTGGCTACTCCCGGAGCAAAAAGAGTTGTGGAGTTTGATGATTGACTTGATTTGTGAGCCTCAATATAATCGGGGAGCCCCTTCGCGTCGGGCGCAGAATATATATATTGAACTCGCGAAAAAAAGAGAGGAAATTCAAAAAAATAAAGGAAACGAATAGGTCGAAAAAGTAGCTTAGATCTTTTCTCACCAGTATCGCCAATCATGCTCATGATACAGCGATGTCAACACCACGACACTTTTAGTGATCGTCGTGCTCACCGTCAGGCATGAATTTGCGTGTTTGAGTGCGTTCTCGTGCTTTAGTGCCTCGTTTCGACCTCCGGTAGATTGCCTGATGACAGTAATTATTTCTATCATTGCTTCATCACCGAAGTTCAATCGGCATCCTTTACTCGCAGGGTTCACCCTGACACCTGCACCGTGGTAGCCTTAAACAGCGAAAATCCACACCTCGGGGTATCTCGTCAGATGAAATCAAAAATATGCTGGTGTGTAGCAGTGATGCCATATGCAGCCTAAGGCTTTGGGCGGGGGTATGTATAGCGGCCTGTTGTTCCGATTCGATAGGATTTATAGGTCCCAACGAAACAGGAATGTTTAGCGAAATGTAGCCAGGGTCGTCGCCGTCGTTGATATCTCTGTCGTGGCCTGTAACTTTTCGGATGGCAACGTCGTCAATGTCGATGAGCGTGCCATCCAGACGGAGGATCAGCTTAACTGTTGCTTCCTGATCCGCTACTACTTGTTGCTAGCTGAAGGCGCGGGAGGAAATATTCCCTAACGCTTTGTAGAGATACCGCTAAACGGTGGCTTGACTGATGCAACTGTCATAAGGCCAAGCGGTGTGCCGGTGGCGGGGCGTTGGCAGTGGCGGTCATCGCAGGCCAGGTGTTGGATATCCAGCTAGCAGTAAATTGTGTCAGCTATGTGGGCTTAAGATATCGAGGTCGGCTAGCATGCGGAAAGGATCTCTTTTCCACTTTTATTGATGTTTTTGGTAAATGGCTAACCTAGCAAATGGGTCTTCTCTTTTATGGCTGTTCCTCGTATGCTGGCCTAGGGGGTATAGGGCTGCTAGACCACGTCGTGGTGAGGAACCCCAGGGTAGGCTAGTGCATTCCGACTACGGCAGTGATAAGGGATTGTAGTTTTCGGATTCTTCATGTTTTAGGGTGCGTAGCATATAAGCAGCTAAGACGGCTTAATGGTTTGTGTATGATCCACTAAACACTCGCACAAGGAGATTGGCCACAATAACTACCATGTCAAAGAAAAATCCTACTTACGACGAAGTTCTTCCTGCCTTCTTGTTAGCTCTTCACGAATTTTTCGAGCCTTCGCCGAACGTGAAGAGGAACTAGCCCGAGGCTCCGCAATGAGATCAAACATTAGCGGTAACAGGTGTTGTTGCTCCGGAAATAGCCACGGCAAAAACTCCTCAAGCTGAACATTTCTTGGATTAGGTATCGTAAAACTTTTCTTTTTGAATTCCTTTTTCTTTGCTCCAAAAATTGAGTTACGCGTGTAGTTAACGTTAGATGCAATAAGCTCAAACATATGATCTGAGTGATGGACATCAAGATCAAGATCAGCATTTAGTGACGTTAGCTCCGAGTTCCATCCCAAACCATGAACTTCATTTTTAATAAAAGTTCTACTTTTGTTTACGGAAATTTTACGCGTAGAGGTAAATAAAAAGAACATATAAATACAAGTCGGAAGAATGATAAATGCGGAAATTAGGTGCCATATCGAGGGAAATGAGCCGTCGTCAAAAAACGCGCCAGGGAAAAGCCACGGCGTCAAGCCGATTGAAATCAACACGAAAAAGGGGCCTGAAAGTGCGTAAAATGCTGCCATTCGAGGTATGGAAATTACTGCGATATCGTCATGAAAGGTAATCGTCGGCAAAGCTCTTTCCCATTTCATTATAGTAAGTTGTGTTCTTGCATCTAAAAATACAACAGCGAGCCAAACAAAAGATCCTCCGATAAAAAAGGAATAAAAGAAAGACGCCCCAAAAGGTTCGGACAAAAAGCTAGTGATAGGAAAAAGAAGTCCCAGCAGAATAAAGAATATGGACATTCCGACGAACTTTGGATTCTTTCGCTTCATTCTCGTTCCTTATCGCTATCGTGGTTGGGTGTTGCTAAAAATACCGGCAATAGAATGTCACTGTTACGTAGGCCACCGCAGTACGTCTTAGCAGTGCGTCCGACCCACCAGGGGTTACATGCACATCAAACACAACAACCGACTCAAAATCTACAATCTCCTCATTGCACACCGCAGTAATATGTGACGATATCTGCGCGCACAGATATTCAGATTCCCGTGCCGCGATACGACTATCGGTATAGTGATTGATCGCTCCCTCCGGTGTGCTATCACGTAATACTATAGTCAATCGATCCAGGTTGACATTTCCGTCAATGTCAAATTCTGATGCCACAGTTGCGGGTGCAAAACCGTTAACCATCGTACCGTCATTGATATGAGAATTGTTGGTTTTCAAAACACGCTGAAACTTGGCCACAATGCTGCTGGCATAACGCCTCGATATCGCAACTATTTACGTCAGTCAAATATTTGCCATCTATCGGACTCTAAGAATAGTTGAATGAGCCTATCTTTGCAACAAACCAACGTGGTCCAAACGACGCACTTTTTGAAGGTCACGTCGGGTACTGAGTTTTATGACTATCGGCCGATGAGCTCAAGATTGGACGTCGGATCCAACGAACCTTGGGAACCGGCCACCCACAGCTCCCACAGTCCCCACACAACCCACTCCACCTCACCCCAACGCCACTGAACCCACCGTCGCATGGCACCCTATATATATGAGTATTTCGCGTCATCTGGATGAGTATTGCGCTGTGGAGGGGATTACGCCGTCGGCGGAGGTGGATGTGGAGGGCCTGTCGTCGTGTCACCAGTTCCTGCCGTCGCCGGGCGTCGATGTGTCCACGACTGATCCGTTGTCGCGTCTGGAGCGTGCCCGCGCCGCCCTCGCTGCCACGCTGTAGCTGGCCGGCACACTGTAGCTCACCGCCGCTTGTCGACGCCCCGCCTTCCGCGCCGCCAGCCCGCGACATGCCGCCTCATTCATACACGTTCAAATTCACCCCCATATGGGTGGTCTTCGAGACATGATCGAGATATTTCTTAGGGTTTTCATAAAACGCTCTGAGCAGCACGTTTTTCCTAACGAAACGAACCATCACCTGGGATAATGCATATCATCCACAGCCGCCTTGTTATGTAAAGATGACGCTTTCCTCATGATTTTGTGGCACATTTGTTATGCAAAACTAGCGGACGTCTGTGCCGCGCACGACTACCAACGACTACAGGGAGCGAGTGTTACGTGTCTGATCATCAGCACACTTTTAGCCGGGATCGTCTGGTGCAGAAATTTGGTGAGCAACCTTTTTCCTTGGTGTTTTCGGGCCAGGGGTTTAGCTGGTTGAAGACGTTGCGGGAGGCGGTCGCTGCTGGTGCTGGCTTCAATGTGAACAGCATTGTGGAGCGCGCGGCGTCGTTAACTGAGCCGGTGGCGGATGAACTGACTGCCGCCCGCCCCTTCGGTTTTGACCCAGTGGATTGGGCGTCAAACGACGACGATCCGGCGTTCGATATCTCGCAGGCCGTGCTGAGCGTGCCGGGCATTTTCGTCTCGCAGCTGGCCACGCTGGATACCCTGGAGGCGCAGCGCCTGAGCCTGGAGAAAAGCGCCGTCACCATCGGTCATTCCCAGGGTGCACTGGGCGTGCATCTGCTGAAGGATTTAACGCAGGCTGCGGAGATCTTGGCCATCGCTGAGTTGATCGGTGCCGCTGGTGTGCATACTGCTCGGGTAAACGGATTTATCCGCAACGGCGAGCTGAGCCCGATGGTCTCGGTGCAGGGGGTTACTCAGGAGCAGCTGGAGGAGGCCATCGCTGCCACAACAGCCGACTCCGCCGACGATGCAACCTGCCCTATCATCGGCCTGCGCAACACTCGGGATTCGTTTGTGGTGGTCGGTCGCCCGGATGATGTGCAGCGGGTACAGTCCTTCCTGCAGGCGCGCGCCGCTAAGGATGCGAAGGCCATTGCGAATAAGGAGCGCGGCGGTAAACCGTTCGCCCCGGTGTTTAACTCACTGGACGTACAGATTGCATTCCACCACCCGGCAATGCAGCCTGCGGTGGATCAGGTGGTGGAGTGGGCGAAAGCCTGTGGCCTGAACGAGGAACTGGCCGAGCAATGCGCCAAGGACGTGCTGGTTAACCCCGAGGACTGGGTTGAGCAGGTAAATAAGGCCATTGATGCGGGAGTGCGGTGGCTGCTGGACGTGGGGCCTGACGGGGGCGTCGTTAAGCTGACGAATGCTGTGGCCCAGGGGCGGGGAGCGTTGTCGTTCGCGGTGTGTGACAACGACGGTCAGGCGCTGTTGTTCGATCCGGGCATGGGGCCGACGCTGCCGAAGAAGTGGACGGAATTCGCGCCGAAGCTAGTCACAAGCAAGACAGGCACCAAAGTAGAAACCAAGTTCACCCGCCTGACGGGTCGTTCGCCGATGATGCTGGCGGGCATGACACCGACGACGGTGGACCCGGAGATCGTGGCTGCGGCGGCGAACGCGGGCCACTGGGCGGAGATGGCCGGTGGGGGACAGGTCACCCCGGAAATCCTGGAGTCGAACATTGAGAAGCTGACGGGGCTGCTCAACCCGGGCGTGAACGCGCAGTTCAACTCCATGTTCCTGGACCCGTACCTGTGGAAGATGCAGATCGGCGGCAAGCGCCTAGTCCAGCGTGCCCGCGAGAACGGCGCGCCGATTGATGGCGTGGTGGTTACCGCCGGCATGCCGGATCGCGACGACGCCGTCGCCCTGATCAAGGAGCTGCGCGACAATGGCTTCCCGTGGGTGTGCTTCAAGCCCGGCGCGGTCAAGCACATCAAGAAAGTGCTCGACGTGGCGCGTCAGGTGCCGGATATTCCGGTGATCATCCAGGTTGAGGGTGGTAAGGCGGGTGGCCACCATTCGTGGGAGGATCTGGATGACCTGCTGATTGCCACGTACGACGAGATTCGTCAGCAACCGAACGCGGTGTTGGTGGTGGGCGGCGGCATTGGCACCCCGGAGCGCGCCGCGGATTACATCAGCGGCGAGTGGGCATTGTCCTACGATCTGCCGAAGATGCCGGTCGACGGCGTTTTGGTGGGCACCGCAGCGATGGCCACCAAGGAGGCGAAGACGTCTCCGCAGGTCAAGAAGCTTCTGGCGGACACCAAGGGCGTGGACTCCTGGGTAGGTGCCGGTTCCGCCGTTAACGGCATGGCGTCGGGCCGTTCGCAGTTGGGCGCGGATATTCATGAGATTGATAATTCCGCCGCCCAGGCTGGCCGTTTGTTGGATGAGGTCGCGGGCGATGAAGAGGCCGTGCAGGCCCGCCGCGAGGAGATCATTGCGGCGATTGCTAAGACCTGCAAGCCGTATTTCGGCGATGTGGAGGCCATGACCTATGAGCAGTGGCTGAAGCGTTACCTGGAGCTGTCCGGGCCGACCACTAACACTGAGACCACCAGCACTGAGACCACCGACAAGGGCTGGACCGACGTTTCCTGGTTTAACCGCTTTACCCAGATGCTGGAGCGCGTGGAAGCCCGCCTGACGGATCAGGACCATGGGGAGTTCACACCGCTGATTACGCTCGCCCAGGATGAGCCCGCCGAGAAGGCCGTGGCTCGCCTCGTGGAGGAGTACCCGCAGGCCGCCACGGATGTGCTGCACCCGGCGGATGTGGCGTGGTTCCTGAAGCTGGCCCGCACCCCGGGTAAGCCGGTGAATTTCGTGCCGGTGATCGATAAGGACGTGCGCCGCTGGTGGCGTTCGGATTCCCTGTGGCAGGCCCAGGACGCCCGCTATGACGCCGATGCCGTGTGCATCATTCCTGGTCCCGCCGCCGTTGCGGGCATCACGAAGGTGGACGAGCCGGTGGCTGAGCTGCTGGGTCGTTTCAATACCGCGTCGGTCAAGCGCCTCGAAGAGCTGGGCGTTTCTGCGGAAGACGTGACCACCACTCCGGTGGAGCGCGTGATTAACGCTGCGGGCACCTACTGGGCTGGCCGCAATACTGCCTCCGTGATCGACCGCTTGGGCGATACACATGCGTGGGCGCTCACCGAGGATGCCTCTGAAGCGTCGCATGCTCCGACGGGCGCGCAGCTTGTCACCGAGGACGAGAACCACGCCGTGCTGACCGTGCCGCTGGCGGGTTCCACGGCTTTTGGCACCACCGCTGACCTGACTATTCGTTTCACCCTCACCGACACTGATGGCGCTGTCCCGCAGGTCACCCAGGCCGATGCGGAGGCTGCGATGGCGGAACTTACTCGCATCGCCGCCGGTGGCACGCTTGCCGAGGTGAAGGACGGCACGGCCACCTGGACCACGCGTATCGACGCCGCCCAGACCGCCGACTACAACAACGTCACCGCCGCATTCCTGCCGACCAGCTTGACTGCAAGCGGCACCGCCCCGGACGTGCTGGTTGGACACGCCTGGCCCGCCATTTTCGCGGCTGTGCGGAATGCCGTGATTCCCGGCACCGACGGGGATTCCGTGGTGGAGGGCATGCTGAGCCTGGTGCACTTGGAGCATCACATCAAACTCGCGGACACCCTCCCCGAAGGCACCGCGGAGCTGACCATCACGGCGCACACCGACGAGGTGAAGGACACCAACATTGGTCGCCTTATCCTGGTTCGCGCCGAAATTGATGCGGACGGCACGCGCCTGGCCACCCTGTCTGAGCGTTTTGCCATCCGTGGCCGCCGTGGCACCAGCACCGCCCGCACCAATTCCTCGGCGTTGCCGAGCGTGATTGACACCCCACGGTCGTTCCGCGCTTTCACCACGGTCACCGCACCGGAAAGCATGCTGTCCTTCGCGCTGGTTTCCGGAGACCGCAACCCCATCCACGTCTCCGAGACGGCCGCGCACCTGGCTGGCCTTCCCAACGTGATTGTGCACGGCATGTGGACCTCCGCACTCGCGGAACTCATCGCCGCCGCCGGCTACAGCGACGACACCACCACGACCGCGCCGAACCGCGTCGTGGAATACACGGCCACCATGCTGGCCCCGATCATGCCGGGCGCACGCATCGACTTCCTGGTTGAGCGCGCGGGCGTCGATAATCGCCCCGGATGCGGCGAGGTGCGGGAAATCACCGCCACCGTTGACGGAAACCTGGTGCTCAAGGCCACTGCAGTGATGGCAGCACCCGTGACGTTCTACGCATTCCCTGGCCAGGGCATCCAGTCCCAAGGCATGGGCATGGAAGCCCGCAAGAACTCCAAGGCCGCCAAGGAAGTGTGGGACCGGGCGGATCGACACACCCGTGCCAAGCTGGGATTCTCCGTGCTGGAGATCGTGAAGAACAACCCCACCGAGGTAGTGGTCAAGGGGGAGAAGTTCCACCACCCGAAGGGCGTGCTGTTCCTCACGCAGTTCACGCAGGTGGCCATGGCCACCCTGGGTGTGGCACAGGTCGCGGAAATGCGGGAAGCGGGTGCCCTGAACCAGCGTGCCTTCTTCGCCGGGCATTCCGTGGGCGAATACAACGCGCTGGCCGCCTACGCCGGTGTGCTGTCCCTGGAATCCGTGGTGGAGATCGTGTATCGCCGCGGGCTGACCATGCACCGCCTGGTGGATCGCGATGCCGAAGGCAACTCCAACTACGGCCTGGCCGCCCTGCGCCCCAACAAGATGGGGCTGACCGCGGACAACGTGTTTGACTTCGTGGCGAATATTTCCAAGGAATCGGGCGAATTCCTGGAAATTGTGAACTACAACCTCGCCGGACTTCAGTACGCGGTGGCCGGTACGCGCGCCGGGCTGAAGGCGCTGCGTGAGGCTGCGGAGGAGATGGCCCCCGGCCAGCGTTCCTTCATCATGATCCCGGGCATTGATGTGCCGTTCCACTCGTCGGTGCTGCGCGATGGTGTGGCCGATTTCCGTGCCCACCTGGATTCGCTGCTGCCGGATACCGTGGATCTGGATGTACTGGTGGGCCGCTACATTCCGAACCTGGTCGCCCGCCCCTTCGAGCTGACCCGGGATTTTGTGGAGTCCATGGAGGAGGTCGTGTCCTCGCCGCTGCTGGATGAGATTCTGGCTGATTTCGACGCGGCCGCCAAGAACGAGCAGAAGCTTGCCCGCACGATCCTGATTGAGCTTTTGGCCTGGCAGTTCGCCTCCCCGGTCCGCTGGATTGAAACCCAGGACTTGGCGCTGACAACTCTGGGTGTGGACCGCTTCGTCGAGGTCGGCGTGGGTTCCGCACCGACTATTGCGAACATGATGGGCCAGACCCTCACCCTCCCGCAGTACGCGGACGTGGACATTGAGGTGTTGAACGTCGAGCGTGAGCGCGGCGTGGTATTTGCCACCGATGAGGTGGTACGCGAGGTGGCCACCGACGCTGATGAAGCCGATGACGCAGCTCCCGCCGAAAGCGCCCCTGCCGCGCCTGAACCGGCCTCGGTGACTTCCGCAGCATCCGCCCCGACGGAGGACGGTGCCTTCACCGCAGCCCCGGCCACCGGTGGTCCCCGTCCGGAAGACATTCCGTTCACCCCGGCGGACGCCACAGAGATGCTGGTCGCCGTGTGGACGAAGGTCCGCCCCGACCAGATGGCCGCCACGGATTCCATCGAAACCCTGGTGGAGGGCGTGTCCTCACGCCGCAACCAGTTGCTCCTGGATTTGGGCGTGGAATTCGGCCTGGGTGCCATTGACGGTGCCGCCGACGCGGAACTGAACGACCTGAAAGCCACGGTCAGCCGCATGGCCAAGGGCTACACGGCCTTCGGCCCGGTCCTGTCCGATGCTTCCGCCGACGCCCTGCGCCGCATCACCGGTCCCACCGGCAAGCGCCCCGCCTACATTGCCGAGCGCGTCACCGGCACCTGGCAGCTGGGTCAGGGCTGGGCGGATCACGTCACCGCCGCCGTGGTCATTGGTGCCCGCGAGGGCGCGTCGCTGCGCGGTGGCGACCTGGCTACCCTCAGCCCCATCGCACCCTCCAGCGCCAGCGAGCTTGATGCGCTTATCGACGCCGCGGTGGCCCAGGTCGCCGCGAACCACGGCGTGTCCGTCGCGTTGCCGTCCGGCGGTGCTGGCGGCTCTGGTGGCGTGGTGGATTCCGCCGCGCTGGGCGAGTACGCCGAACAGGTGACCGGCAAGGCCGGTGTGCTGGCGGAAACCGCCCGCACGATCCTGCAGCAGCTGGGCCTGGAGCCGCACCGCACCGTCAACCTGGACGATAAGGATGCCGACGCCGCCATCTTCGACGTGGTGGCTCAGGAACTCGGCTCGGATTGGCCGCGCCTCGTTGCCACCGCATTCGACGCCAACAAGGCCGTGCTGCTAGATGACCGCTGGGCGTCCGCCCGCGAGGATATCGCCCGCGTGGCCGTCGGCGTTCTGGACGCCAAGGACGTGGACGTCACCGGCGCCGGCGAGGCCGTTGCCCGCCAGGCCAAGCACTGGGGCCTGGATGAGTTGGCGGCCCAGGCGCTGGATACCAGCGCACTGCCGTACGCCAAGGATGTTGCCGTGGTCACGGGTGCCTCCCCGAACTCCATTGCCGCCGCCGTCACAGGCGAGCTGCTGGGCGGCGGTGCCACGGTGGTAGCCACCACCTCCAACCTGAACCACGAGCGCCTGACCTTCTACAAGGAGCTGTACCGCACCCACGCCCGCGGCCAGGCTGCCCTGTGGATCGTGCCCGCAAACTTGAGTTCCTTCGCTGACCTGGATTCCGTGATCGAATGGGTCGGCTCGGAGCAAACCGCCACCGTCAACGGTGCGAAGAAAGTGCTCAAGCCCGCCCTGGTACCCACTCTGCTGTTCCCCTTCGCCGCGCCCCGCGTGTCCGGCTCCCTGGCGGATGCTGGCCCGCGCGCCGAAACGGAAATGCGCCTGCTGCTGTGGAGCGTGGAACGCCTTATCGCCGGGCTGTCCGCTATCGGCGTGAATACGGAGGTTGGACGCCGCCTGCATGTGGTGATTCCAGGCTCCCCGAACCGCGGCCGCTTCGGCGGCGACGGCGCCTACGGCGAATCCAAGGCAGCCCTGGATGCACTGGTCAACCGCTGGCATGCGGAACCCGTGTGGGGCGAGAACACCTCCCTGGTGCACGCCCTCATCGGATGGGTGCGCGGCACCGGCCTGATGGGCGGCAACGATCCGCTTGTCGAGGCCGTCGAAGCCGCAGGCGTGACCACCTTCTCCACTGAAGACATCGCCAAGCTGCTGGTCTCTAACATTTCCCAGGACGTGCGCGATAAGGCCGCCACCGAACCCGTGACGGTGGACTACACCGGCGGCCTCGGCGACGCCGACGTGAACCTCGCGGAACTGGCCCGAAATGCTGCGGCAAACGCGGCATCGACAAGCGAGGACGAAGAACCCCGCACCGTGCGCGCCCTGCCCACCCCGTACCGACGCTTCCAGGCCACCACCCCCGACTTCACCGGGCAGGTTAGCCAGAAACTCGACGACATGATCGTCATCGTCGGTGCCGGCGAGCTTGGCCCCTACGGCTCCGCCCGCACGCGTTTCGACGCCGAACTCACCGGCGACCTCTCCGCCGCCGGTGTCACCGAACTCGCCTGGACCATGGGACTCATCAGCTGGGAAGACGGCAGCTGGGTTGATGCCGACGGCTCCGACATCGCCGAGGAAGACATCTACGACCGCTACCACGACGAAGTGCTAGGCCGCGTCGGTGTGCGCCGCTACCACGACGATTTCGGCATGCTCAGCAACCTTGCCCCCGAACTCACCACCGTCTACCTGGACCGTGACCTGAGCTTCACCGTCAGCGACAAGGAAGCAGCCCGCACCTTCGTCGACTCCGAACCCGACAACACCAGCGCCGCCTACAGCGAAGAAACCGGCGAATGGATAGTCACCCGCCATGCGGGCTCCGCCATTCGTGTGCCCCGGCGCATGGCCATGAGCCGCTTCGTCGGTGGACAAATCCCCGAGGGATTCGACCCCAGCGTCTACGGCATCCCCGCAGACATGGTGGACAACCTCGACCGCGTTGCCCTGTGGAACATCGTCTGCACCGTCGAGGCGTTCCTGTCCAGCGGATTCAGCCCCGCCGAGCTCATGCGCTCCATCCACCCCACCCGCGTTTCCTCCTCACAAGGAACCGGCATGGGCGGCATGGAATCCCTGCGCTCCCTCTACGTTGACGGCCTGCTTGCCGAACCCCGCGCCAACGACATCCTGCAGGAAGCCCTGCCCAACGTCACCGCCGCGCACGTCATGCAGTCCTACATCGGCGGCTACGGCCAAATGGTGCACCCCGTTGCGGCCTGCGCCACCGCCGCCGTCTCCGTGGAAGAAGGCATGGACAAAATCAGGCTCGGTAAAGCCGACTTCGTGGTCGCAGGTGGCTTCGACGACCTGTCCATCGAAGGCATCACCGGCTTCGGTGACATGGCGGCCACCGCGCCGTCCGCCGAACTCGAAGGCAAAGGCATCGACGAGCGCTACTTCTCACGCGCCAACGATCGACGCCGCGCCGGATTCATCGAATCCGCAGGTGGCGGCACCATCCTGCTCACCCGCGGCTCCATCGCCGCAGACCTCGGACTTCCCGTCCTCGGCGTGGTGGGATTCGCAGAATCCTTTGCCGACGGCGCGCACACTTCCATCCCCGCGCCGGGCCTGGGCGCCCTGGGTGCCGCGCAAGGTGGGGAAGTCTCCCGCCTGGCCAAGGCACTGTATGCCCTGGGCGTGAATGCGGACGAGGTGAGCGTGATCTCCAAGCACGACACCTCCACCACCGCCAACGACCCCAACGAGTCCGACCTGCACGAACGCCTCGCCACCGCCATGGGGCGCGGCGAGGGCAACCCGTTGTTTGTGGTGTCCCAGAAGTCCCTGACCGGGCACGCCAAGGGCGGTGCCGCCGCATTCCAGATCATCGGGCTCACCCAGGTGCTGCGGTCCGGGCTGCTGCCCGCCAACCGCTCCCTGGACTGCGTGGACCCGGTGCTGAACAAGCATCAGCGCCTGGTGTGGCTGCGCAAACCCCTGGACCTGGGTGCCGCAGGTGAAGGCTTCGCACCGAAGGCAGGTATTGTCACCTCCCTCGGTTTCGGGCACGTCTCGGCGCTGGTGGCTATTGTTCACCCGGCCGCTTTTGTGGAGGCCGTGCGTGAAGAACGCGGTGCCACCGGTGTCGCCGAGTGGGAAGATGCTGCCACCACCCGCGAAGATGCTGGTCTGCGGCGCATTCTCGACGCCATGCACGGTGGTGCCGCACTGTACGAACGGCCCGTGGACCGCAACCTTGGTGGCACCGGTGATGCTGCCAAGGAGCGAGAAGCTGCCGCGCTGCTTGATTCCGGGGCGCGCCTGGTTGATGGAGTCCTTCGTGTAACCGGGGAGTTCTAGCGACGCTTCTTTAACGTTCTGTGGCGCTTTAGCCCGGCCTGTCCTCACATTTCGGTGGGGGAGGGGCCGGGCTTTTGCATTGCTGTTTCTGAAATTGCCGCTAGTGAGGCGGTCACTTTTTTGGGGGAGGGGGCAGACCTCGACTAGGCGAAGCGGAACGCAAGGAAATGCCGTACAGCTCACCACGTGGCATATCTGAGTATATATTAAGCTTTTGATGAGCTAAAATGTTTGCATGTAAAGCCATTTTTCCTGCGAATACGACTGAATCGCGGACGACTCCCTAGTTGACATGACCCAAAAAACTGATAAAATCCTTAAAGAACTATGTGGCTTATGGTGTTGGTCGGGATTGTGAAATTCGTCAGGTCAGCGGCCCGTAGGTCTCATCTGGTTTTTGCATGTATCAAGAGAAAGGAGAAGGCTGTGGGCTATTCGGTGAGCCGAAAAATCTACGCGATTGTAAGTTCACTGCTTCTGGTGCTCACCAGTCTGCTGACTTATCAGCCGGTGGCGCATGCCACTGGGGCCGTGAGGATAGATAATGTTAGGGTGGAGTCCGAAACCACTCCCATTAAGAACTTGAGCTTTGTTCACGTTCGGTGGGATTGGTATGCGGGTAACGTGAGCAACGGGCAGCAGTTTTCTGTGGAATTTCCGGACGTATTGAAACTGGGCTCGGATCAAGGTATTGAGCTAAGAGACGCGGACGGCCTTGTTGGTGGAACGTGTAATGCCGATAGCGGCACTAGAATTGTCACCTGTACTTTTAATGATAAGTTCTCGAACAAAGATAATGTCCACGGGATGTTCGAGGTGCGGGTGCAGGTTGCCAAAGCTCAGAAATCCAAAGAGATCACCTTCAAGATCGATGGCGTGTCACAGGTTGTTCGTCTGCCTGGTGACGATGACCAGGATGGAATTATCGGGGCCAATTACACTGCGCCAACGACGTTTTCGAAAGAAGGCTGGGCTGAATCCGACAAAATTCACGCCCGCTGGACCATCTCAGTTCCTGGTTCTGAGCTGCTAAAACACAACATCAATAGCGATGTTGTGATTGAAGATGAATTGACGCTTGTCGCCGGTGATGTTGGGCACAAGTTTATCAAAAATGGAGGCGAATACGCCGTAGAATACACCGAAGACCAGCTGGATGACCCGCGATTCAAGGGCAAGCCTCTTGCGTACGAGCAGAATATTCATCCGGGGGAAACCAAGCAGGTTATTACCCTGAAGCGTCCAAATGACGGCTGGAAGGCTGATCGCTTCTACCAAGTGTCTTACAGATCAACTTTCGCAGACGGTGCCATTCCCGCTAAAAACACTGATATTTCAAATAAGGCCAGCCTGCGTGGTACAGCACTTGTGTCAACCGCAGTTTCCGAATTTAAACAGGATGCTAGCGGCACCATCACTGGTGTAAATCGTGGCACTTTTGAGCTGAAGAAAGTGCTCAATCCTGCTGCGACACGCCCGGAGTGGCTCACGGATGGAACGAAATTCCCCGTTAAGGTGACTGTTGATTCTCCTGACGATAAATTCGATGAAACCTACACTCTGAATGTTCCTCTTAATGGTGACGTGGTGAAGGGAAACAAGGAACTGCCCGCTGGCTCCAAGGTCACCTTGGAGGAGGTCATACCTCAAGATAGTGCTGTCAAATATGACGCTCCGCAGTTCACTGCAACGAACACTTCCGACGCCCCGAATCTTGAGGGGGCTGGTTCGTCGAAGGTAACCGTTACTACGGTGTCAGACCGCAATATTGGCGTGACTTTGACCAACACCCCAAAGCCGCCGACTGGTGGTTTTTACTTTGACAAGGTCATTGCGGTCATGACGGAAGATGGCGCACAAGTTGCAGAGGGTAAAGACGCAGAAATCGCTGAGCTGAAGAAACAGTTCCCCGAATTCACGGTTCACTACACCTGTACCACTGCAGGGAAAGACTACGACGGTGATGTGACAATCAAGAGCGATGGCACTCCCTCGCAACCCGTCAACAACATCCCGGTGGGCGCACAGTGCAGTTTTACTGAAAAAGACGTGCAGGCTGTTGACTATAGGTGGCACTATCACATCCGCAAAAACCAGCAGGGAGACCTGCTTCAAAACCACCCCGAAACCCCCAACGTCTTTAACTACACTGTCACCAATGAACGCCAGCATCTCCGGGTAACCAATAAGTTCACTCCGACTAAAACGCCGATGGGTAAATTCAAGATCGTCAAGACCGTTGAAGACCCCCACAAGGTGATTCCGCAGAACGAGAATAGGCGCTATGTCTTTGACTACGTGTGTACTCCGCCTGCTCTTCCGCAACCCAACACAGGAATGCGTGCCGAAGTTCAGGATGTCAATGAACCTGCGCCACAACAGTTCACCTTGACTGTTGATGGTGCTGGTGAAGTGACGTCCCCCGAGATCCCGGTTGGGTATGAGTGTAGCATTACCGAGCGTGCTGATTCCGCTGATGTGAAGGACGCAACCCGTACGACGAACATCAATCCAGAAAAGGTGACTATTGCTTCTGACCAGGTTCAGACCTTCACCGTGAACAATGTCTACGCTTCTAATTTGGGTGATTTCACCATCACCAAGAAGCTAGTGAACCCTGACAATGTTGCAGTGGGAGATAAGGAATTTACCTTCCACTACGTGTGCATGGATAAAGCTAAGACCGAAGCCACCAAGGTCGAGGGCGATCTTGTAGTGAAGGCCAATGGTACTGCGACTAGTAAGAAGATTCCGCACGACTTTAACTGTGTAGTCAACGAAGTGGGTGCTGATGTTGCTGGTGCTCACCTGAAGACGAGTGGTTTGGAAGAGATCACTATCGTTAAGGGTGCTACCAAGTCTGTTACTGCAACGAACACATACACTGCGCTGAAGGGCAGTGTGAAGATAACCAAGGAGCTGGCTGGATCGGCCAAGGATCTGGACGTCATCAAGCACAAGACCTTCACCGTTGGTTACGTCTGCACCAAGGAAGGCAAAGAGACGTCGAAAGGCGAGGTGAAGCTGAAGGTTGATGAACCCGCAACCATCAAGGACATCGTTGTTGGATCACGCTGTACCTTCACAGAGGACACCAAGGACGTGGCAGTTGACGGCGCGATCTTCGTCGAAGATGAGTCCATTGTTCGCGCTGAAGCAACAGTTGAGGATGAGCGCAGTGAAGCTTCCGCGCGCATCAAGAACAGCTACGACAAACTTGGAACCGTTGAAATTACCAAGGAAGTCGTGGGTCTTGTAGCCGGTTCCTCTAGCAACAAGTCGAAGGAGTACCAGTTCACCGCGACGTGGGGCATTGGTAACGAGTCCAAGAAGGAGACGTTCACACTCAAGGATGGCGACACCCATAAGCTGCCGCAGATGCCCGTGGGCACGATGGTGACGCTGAGGGAAACAATGCCGGCATCGGACACCTTTACCTCCTGGGCTACACCACGCTTCGGTAGTGATACCGCTGGGGCTGTGAAAGACAATGGTGATGGCACAGCAACCATCACTGTCAAAGCCGAGAGCAGCAAAGCAACGGTAGTGAAGGTCACGAACAGCGCCAACATCCCATGGTGGTGGTTTGTCATCCCGATCGTTCCTCTGATCCCGCTACCCACGCCTCCGGCACCGTCAGTGCAGAAGCCGCCTGCGCCGCTGTCTGCCACACCGACCCCCTCGGTGCCCGCACCCAAGACGTGTGATCCTCACGCTCCCGCGTCAGGTACCCCGGGTGAACCGGGTGGGCATCCCGGTGGACACGGTGCCAACGGTACTGACAAGGGCATCCCGTGTGTTCCGCAGAAGGGCATCCCTGGTAAAGCAACGTCGGGGAACCCGACACCCGAGAAGCAGAACTCGAGGAAACTGGCCAACACAGGTGCCTCAGTCATCGGTGTTAGCGTGCTAGCGCTCCTGGTTGTCACAGCTGGTGCTGCGATGATCATTCGTAGCCGCCGCTCATAACATCCTGACGTAGTGCACTAGGGCTTTAGTGGCCTAGCGCACCTGCGCCCCGGCTCCATGTAATGGTGGAGCCGGGGTTTCCTTTTGTGCTCTGTGTTTGCGCTTTGCATGTTCCACAGTGTTCTACGGTGCTCCACAGCGCTCCACGGCGCTGGGTGCCCCCCACAACGTGCCAATGCTAAGAAAATTTTAAGCGTAGCCACTTTTATTCTTTGCTGGCTTTGGTGGAGTGCTGGGCGTCGATTTCGGATTTGGGTGCTGGTTGTTATCCAATTTTCCCTGCTTACCACCGGATCGTCACTTGCTCAACCCCTGGATAGCCCCCATCTCTGGCCAAAAAGTGAGGATTACCTCAAATATTGCCTTTGAAATGAAGGTTTAAGATGATAAAATCCTGAGCATTAAATGTGATTGGTTCATGCTATAACTCAGCCGCAAGGGGTGAAGAGGATCTGTGAGTCGCTTGATGAATGCTCGACGCTGCGCTCTGCTTGGCGTTGCACTGCTGCTATCTATCGGTATTAACGTCAGCGGGGCATTCGCCGACCTCGCTGGAGCCCACTTTGCCGGGACTCCGTTTGTCGAAATACAGCTCGCCGAAGCTCACGCAGCAACCTCTCACCACCAATCTGATGTCATCGTCCAAGCCCAAGCAAACAACACTGCCCAGGTAAACCACGTCGGTACCGCCGTCAATGCGCCCACCTTCATTGACATTGATGCCCCCATTATCACGGCATCTGCCCTCCCTATAACGGAAAATTCGGAAGTGACATTCAGCTGGCCATGGTCGCTGTCGGGTGGGGAGTTTGAAGGTCAACAATTCACCATTCAATTTCCCAAGCAATTCCGAGTTCCGGCCACGTTTTTCAATGCCCTGCATGACAGTAGCGGGCGCACGGTTGGCGACTGCACCTCGGACCGTCGCACTAACCTGGTCACCTGCACTTTTGATGATTCCCTGGCCGGTCATAACAATGCTATTGGCACGCTCACCACGGAAGTCAAAGCTTTGAGCAGTTATGATTCCATGGACATTGACTTCAATATCAACGGCACTGACCGGAGTATTACTCTGCCGGGCGATGGCCCTTCTGGCATTGTGAAAGCGGCCCCCACACTTCCTGCTCACATAACGGTGGACGGCCAGCAGGTTAACGGCACCCTTATTCGCTGGGTGGTCAGTGCGCCGGGTGCCTTGCTGCATAACAAGCTGGGGGAGCGGTCGTTGCGATTTGATAGCCGCCTGTCGGGGCCGCGCAACGCTGTTGGCCATGTCTATATCAATTCCGATGCGGACGAATTGATCGAATACACCGCTGAGCAACGGGACGATCCCTTTTCGGTGCCGGATGAGCAGCACCATGCGGCTAGCATTACCCAGGGAATTAAAGACGGCGGTCTCGCCCAATCCATTGTTGCCGAACCTCCATTGGGTGGGTGGAAGTCCGACCACTATTACCTGGTGGTTTTCTACTCAACCACTGCCGACGCTCAGCCCGTGGCATCTCCCATTTATCTCACGTCCTATGGGGTGGTGCAGGACATCATGGACAGCATTGTGACGGAAACGGTGTTCCAACCCGATGCCCCCGCCGCAGCTGAATCCCAGGATTCCCTTCTCCGCTTTTCGACGCCCATTAACCCCACCGCCCCCGCTATCCCCGCCACTCCCGCCGTGAATCGTGTTAGTCCGATACGCACCGCATCGGAGGCGCAGAGCCTCAAGGATGTCGGTGCCTTCGTGTTTCTTCCATTAGCTTTACTGTTCCTGGGGATTATAGTGTGTGCGCTGGTGCGGGTTCTATCGAAGGACCACTAACTCTCGGTGTCTTGGGGGAAGGCGATCTGTTGCAGGGCGTCGAGATGCGCCGCCCACGCCGTGCGGCCCTGTTTGCTGAGCTTCAGGGTTGTCTGCGGCTTTTTGCCCAAAAACCCTTTCATGATGGTGACGAACCCCGCTTCCTCCAACGCGCTCGCGTGCTTAGAAAGCGTCGAATCGGTGGTGCCCAGGTAATCCCGGGCGTCCTTGAACGGCAGCTTCTCGACGCCCGCGAGCGTAGCCATCAGGGAAAACCGCAGCGGATTAGTGAACGCCGGGTTGAGGTCATTGCGCGGGTGGGTGCTCATCGGGTGATCCTTCTGTTCTTGCGCAGGGCGAGCATTTCCCACACGGGACCTGCGATGCCTAGGAGTGGGACTATGGAGAGCATGATGAAAAGCTGCGTCAGGGACACTGGTGTGAAGGTCGTAGTAAGCATGAGTGCCAAGTAGCAAACGGACCAGACCCCAATCATGATGCCCCAACGAAGTCCGAAACCACGGAGAGCGGTTTTAGCGACAATCACCGTGAATGTGGATAAGCCGACTCCGACAGCGAGCCACACAAATCCTGTGATGAACAACGGCATGCGAAGGGCGTGAAATTCGGGGTGCCCGTCACAGTAATTGGCTAGAACTTCGAAGACCATGGCGGCAATTATGATCTCATAAGAGGCCCACGCAGGGGTGAAACCGCTGATGCCTTGCGTGCGCATGCGAGCCTCCGTGAGTTGAGCCTGCGCTTCATGTGGTGTTAGTGCGTTCATGTCAGAGAAATCCCATCTTTGAGAAGAATTCGGTTACAGAAATGTGGACTTTATTGGGCGTTTCTGTAAAGGTTGCGCACAGTGATCACCTCCCATACAGGGGCTGCAATGCCCAAGAGCAGGTAGGTGGAGATGATGGCAAGGACATGCCACAGTTCTAGCGGCGCAAAAACAACGATGAGTGTTGAAGCAAAGAAACCGCCTGCCATGAGGTAATGCATAATGTCCCAGCGACGCTCGAAGCCGAAGCGGATGGGTTTTGAGATGGTCTTGGTGAGTATGAGCATGACTATGCCTCCGAACAGCCATGCCATTCCCATGGCAAAGAATGGGGTGCGTAGGGATTGAAAATCGGGATGTCCATCAAAGTACGCGCATAGCACTCCGAAGGTCATAGCAATAAGGATGATCTCGTAGGCGACCCAGACGGGGCTAAATCCACTGATGCCTTGTGTGCGCATGCGGGCCTCTGTGAGCTGGGCCTGCGCCTCTTGTGGTGTTGTGGTGTCCATGGCTCTGATTTTAAGAAAGTACTTTCCACTTTGGCAAGTACTTTCCATAGATTACTATTGAGGGCATGCCCCCAGTCACCCCCGCCATCGGTATTGACCTCGTCCATATCCCCAGCTTTGCCGAACAGCTCCGGCAGCCCGGCAGTCGCTTTCACCGCGTATTCAGCGCCTTTGAAAGGCGTCACGCCAGCCAAAAACTCGACCCTGATCAGCACCTCGCCGGGCGATGGGCTGCTAAAGAAGCCTTCGTTAAAGCCTGGTCCCAGGCCCTCTATGGCACCCCGCCCGTGATCGACCTGGAAGATTTTGACTGGTCGCAGGTAGAAGTTGTTCCCGACCAGTGGGGGCGGGTGGCTATTCATCTGATCGGGGAGGTTGCCGAGCAGGTTGCGGCCACCATGGGAGGTGCTACCCCCCGCATCAGTCTTAGTATTAGTCACGACAGAGACTACGCCACGGCCACCTGCTGTATCGCGTTGATGGTGGGGTAGTGCACAGTGTGCTTATCCTCAAGCACGAAAATGGGATGTTTTTCGCCTTGGTCATATAGGTCCATCGCCAGGTACGCGAACACCTCATGTGTTCTGTCAGGAGGTTGGTGGCAACCAACCTCACCACGGTGGTAACAAC
>ERZ772979.751-NODE-751-length-21057-cov-12.723836_pt1 | contig 21057 bp, 6 predicted proteins | sample MGYA00511130_ERZ772979 | MGnify/ENA primary metagenome ERZ772979 (study PRJEB29015, sample SAMEA2738103) | human oral metagenome | biome: human oral; feature: human-associated habitat; material: saliva | place: China | collected 2186 ... | reverse complement strand
CACCAGCGTTCGCCATCATGTGGCTAGAACCACCAGCCCAGGATACACCACCATGAATCAATGTAGATTCATTTTTGTAATGAGCAACGCCCATAGCAATTGCGGAGTTACCACGGTAGTTACCATAACCAGCCATGATTTGAGTTGGTTCCAATGGATCGTATTGGATAGGTTTCAATGCGGAGAGAGCTGCGCCTTGAGCACCTACACGACCTACTTCTTCAGCTAATTGATCTACGCGAGGGTCCAATGGTGGATTTACCTTCAAGTCGTAGTTCGTAGAATCGCCGTTTTGAGTTGGAGTGATTGTTACACTACCATCTTGGGATGTTACTGTAGTACGGGAATCTTTCAATTGTTTGTAATTAACTGCATCTGTATCATTTGTACCAGCTTTAACATTAGTAATTTTATTATCACCCATACTGAGGTTACCACCGCTAATTGTTACAGCAGGAGTTGTAGCACCAGCAGGAACATCTGCGATAGAGATAGAGGAATTACCGTTAGAAATCTTATTAATACCAGACAATTCGTTAGCCAATTGAACTCTCAATTTACCACCGTCATTATTCACGCCAATGTTATTGTCAGTCAATTTAGTTTTATCTGCACCACCAACGATATCTACAACTTTATTAAGATGTTTCTTAATAACTTTTGGATTTGTATCTTGGTTAGTTTGACCATCATCACCAGCAAATTTCATGCCATCATCATGAGTTGCTACTTCGTGATTATTACCATCTTTATCTTGGTATACGATACGAGTGATACCATTTGTACCATTTACACCGTCTACACCATCAACACCTTTATCGCCTTTGATAGTAATGCCGTTAGCACCATCTTTACCATTGAGACCGATAGAACCGTCTTTACCATTGATGACAACAGCTGAGCCGTCTTTACCATTTACACCAATCTTACCATCAACACCATCTTTACCTGGAGCACCTTTTTCACCAACAGTTACGCTATCAGCTTTAAGGTCTTTATCAAGAGCAATGACAACTTTACCACCTTTAGTCATCGTTTTGATGTTAGATACATCATATTTGTCATCAGCTTTAGTACCGCCACCAACGATTTCAAGTTTTTCACCTAAATTTTTGTGAATTTCACTATTAACACCAGTGGATTGTGTACCAAAATTCAAACCTTTTTCGCCAATCGCATCAGCCGTAGATTTAAGGTCAGATACGTTTACTGCACCGTTTGGTGTATTCGTCTTAGCACTATCCAACTTATCTAAGAATGTAGCACCAGTTTCATTTGCAATGGAAGAGCCAACATTGTTCAACTTCATTGGAGTAGTTGTAGAGTTACCACCATTATTCATGGATGCGATAACTTGAGCTTTTGGAACTTCTGCACCGTTACCTTGAGGGTTATCGTAGAATTTACCATTTACTAGGTAAACTTTAGTACCATCTTCCTTAGTATAAACAACAGGAGTTTGTGCATTATTTACAACACCTTGGCTATTGACTTTGAGGTTATAAGCATGACCTTTAGTAGGGTCAGTATTAGTATCAGTTACAGTAATAGAACCATCAGATGTAACAGTTGTAACTTTATCTTTTAATTGTTTTACGTTTACTGCATCAGTATTAGCTGTGCCAGCTGCAACGTTAGTAATTTTGTTACCACCATTATCAAGACCTTGGTTAGTCAACTTAACATCAGTTGTACCAGAAGTTGTAGGAGCTTTAATAGTAATGCCATCGTTATTTACAACAGTATCACCCATTGTTACAGAGCCATCTTTAGTGAGGTTAAGATCTTTATTCATCTTAACTGTTAAAGTTTTATCGCCATCTGCTACAACTGCGATGTTCCCTGTTGCAGATTTGAATTCTTGACCATTAGCTTCTAATTTACCAGATGTTGCATTTTCGCGAACACCTTCACCTTGAACTTTTACAACTGAATTAAGTTTATGTTTATTTTCAGTAGATTCATTATTACCAGTGAATTTCAAACCATCATCATGAGTTGCTACTTGATGTTCGTTACCATCCTTATCGTTGTATACGATACGAGTAATACCATCTTTACCATCAACGCCAGCTTTACCTTCTTTAACAGTAATATCTGCGGTTGCATTTTTACCATCTTTACCAGCAGCACCAGTTAAACCGATGTGACCGATACCATCTTTACCGGAAATAGATACAGCATCTTTGCCGTCTTTACCGATACCAACTTTACCATCAATACCATTAGCACCATCTTTACCAGTGATGGATACACCGTCTTGACCGTCAACGCCATCTTTACCTGGAACGCTAACAGATTCTAAACCTTTAAGGTTTTTGTTAAGACCAATTTCAACAGTTGTATTACCAGTTGTTGGATCTTGTGTAATGTTAGTTCTAATGTTACTAGTATTATATTTATCTGCGAAGTTTTCGCCATTAGCGAGAGCACCTGTACCAGCAATAGTTACTTTAGAACCAAGTTTGTTTGTCTTAGGAGCTGCATTATTTGCATCAAATACAAGGCCTTTGTCGATAAGAGCATCAGATGTCTTCTTAAGGTCAGATACATTAACAGCACCGTTTGGTGTGCTCTTATTTGCATCATCTAATTGTTTTAAGAATGTATCTGTAGAGTTTGGTTTTTGGATGGAAGAACCAACATTGTTCAACTTCATAGGAGTTGTTGTAGAATTGTCACCATTGTTCATGGATGCAATCACTTCATTAGGTTGAACTGTTGTACCACTACCATCTTCTTTTGTATTGAAAGTAACATTACCTGTAGCAGGATCTACAATTTTATAAAGCTTATGGCCATCTTTATCAGTGTAAACAACTGGAGTTTGAGCTTTTTCAACAACTCGTTGGTTATTAATCTTGATATCATATGCATGGCCCTTAGTAGGGTCTGTGGAACCAGCATTAGCATCAGTTACAGAGATGGAACCATCAGAAGATTGAACAGTTGTAATGCTACCTTTCAATTGGGAAACATTGACTGCATCAGAATCTTTAGTACCATTTGCAACGTTAGTAATTTTATTACCACCATTGTTCAAACCATCACCAGTTAAGGTTACAGTTTTTGCAGGATCTGTAGCAGTTGCAGGTTTAGTGATAGTAATACCATCATTATTTACTTTAGTATTACCAGTTGTTACAGAACCATCTTTAGTGAGGTCAATATTCTTAGCTAATTGAACTTTTAACTTACCATTATCAGCATTAACACCGATGTTATTATCAGATAAGGCACCAGTAGCACCACCAATGATATCAAGTTGAGTTCCCAACGCTTTTTTGATTACAGTGCCATCATCACCAGCAAATTTCAAGCCATCATCCATAGTTGCTACTTCACGTTTAATAACGTTGCCATCAGTATCCTTCAATGGATTGCCATCTTTATCTTTTGGTACGTATACAATACGTTCAGATTTGTTGTCATTGTTAGCTTCTGGTTTAACAAGTGTTTGAGTACCATGATCTGTAGAAATATCTAGGCTTGCACCATCAGCACCAGGTGTACCAGGAGTACCTTTAGGACCTTGTAAACCGATGTGGCCTACACCATCTTTACCAGAGATAGATACCGCATCTTTACCGTCTTTACCAGCAATACCTACTTTGCCGTCTTGACCGTCTTTTGCACCTGGCGCACTTTCACCTTTAGGACCAGTGATAGTTACACCATCTTTACCTGGTTGGCCAGCTTTACCATTAACAACTACTTTATCCAAGTTAGTTAAATCTTTATTTAATGCATACGTGTAAGTTTGGTTACCATTTGCAGCAATTGTTTGTTCTACTGTCAAGTTTTTACCTGCAGCATAAGTTACAGTTTTACCACTTGCTACAGCTGTTGCAGTTGCAGTTGTACCATCTTTAAGGTTACCATCTGCATTTGTTTGGAAACCATAGTTTTGAATAGAGCCAGCTAATTCAGACAAGTCGATAACGGCTTTAGGACCAGTTACAGCTTTGCCATTACCATCATTGAATGTCAATTCAACTTGTTTAGTTGTTGCATTGTATTTGTATGCTTGAGCTGCTGCACCCGGATTAGCATTACCAGATGCTACGCCACCTTTATCTGCATCTTTACCGCCAACTGTTGGAGCAATATGTAATTCAGAATCTTTTAATGCGTTAGCAGTGTTATGAAGATCAGATACGTTAACCGCTGCATTTTGAGTTTTTGTATCATCAGCAGCTGCTTTCAATTTATCCAAGTATGTAGCAGTTGTACCTGCAGGCATTGTTGGAGTTTGAGTTTTAATAGCGGAACCAATGTTGTTAACAATCATGCCACCATCAGTTGTATTAAGTTTACCTGCTGGAATACTATTCGCATTAGGATTTTCAAAAGATGCGATGATATCGCCATCAGTATACTCAGAACCATCCGCCTTGTAGAACTTGCCATCAGATTTTTTAGTTAATTTATCACCAGCTGGAGTTGTGTACACAACAGGGCTTACTGCATTGATAGTCATAGAACCATCAGCTGTTGTTGGCGTTGTAATAACAACATTTTCACCAGCTTTTACATTAACTTTACCATTAACAGGTTTAACATCAGTGCCATTACCTTGGATTGTCCAGATATCATCAGTAGTTGCTACCTTTTTAGTATCTGTAGTGCCAGGTGTTGTATACTCAATACGTTTATCTGTTGGGTTATAGGTAATATTAGTTGTGCTACCAGGTGTTGTATGATCACCTAACTCAACAGTCTTAGTTTGAACAGAATCTAAACCTTTAAGTTTTTCATTTAACTTAACTGTCAACGTATCATGACCATCGGCTACTACAGCAATGTTACCAGTGGCAGACTTAAATTCTTCACCATTTACTTCTAATTTATGGCTTGTAGTATTTTCAGTAACGCCTTCACCTTGAACTTTTACTTTAGAGTTCAATTTTTGAACATTAGTTTTAGACTCATTGTTACCAGTGAAGTTGAGACCATCATTAAGTGTAGCAACTTCTTGTTTACCACCTTTATCTTCGTAAACGATACGAGTCATGCCGTCTTTACCGTTATGACCATTTACACCATCATGACCATCAGTGCCATCAACACCTTTAGCCCCTTTTTCTACATGGATATCTACACGATTAGTACCATCAAGACCATCTACACCATCTTTGCCATCGATACCAATCTTACCGTCTTTGCCATTAATACCAACATGAACATTTTCTACATCGATATTTTTATTCAAAGAGTATGTATACGTTTGGTTACCAGTTAATGCACCCGCACCATCTGTTTCAAGTTCTTGTTTAACAGTAATGTTTTTACCAGCTGCATAGTTAACTGTATTGCCAGGTTTTACTACTGTTGCCGTAGCAGTGCCATCAAGTGTACCACCATTAGCTTTAGCATTAGCTTTCCAACCGGAGTTATTAATCGTATCAACTACAGTTTTAACAGTAGCAATACCATCTTTACCAGCCGCACCAGCTTGGCCTGGAACACCAGGTTTACCATCAGTTACTATTGGAGTTGTACCAAGGTTAACATCGAATACGACCTTGCCGTCAGTATCAACGCTAGCAGTTGTATAATCTCCACCTGTAAAGTTCAAGCCTTTATCAAGAGTAACAGTTTGTGCTGCACTTGTCGTAGAACCATTAGTTGCTTTATAAGTTAATGGAATTTGTTTAGCCGCTTTAGTACCATCAAATGTAATAGCATATGTTGTCTTATGGTTTGTTCCATCATCTGTAGGTGTTACACTGATTGGATTATCAGAATTTGGTGTATATGTAGTACCAGATATTGTACCACCATTATTGATAATTACCGCTTCACGAGCTGCATCTTTAACGGCATTACGAGATACGGATACTTCATAAGTTGCATTGGCGTCACCGAATGTATCACCAGCCTTTGGAGTTACCACTGCAATATTTTTATCACCGGCAACATCACTTGCTTTTTGTACTTTTTCAGTAGAGGAAGGACCACCAATAGGTAATCCAGATAAATCAATCTTAGCGACTACATCTTTTCCGTTTTCTTTAATAGTATCGCCCTTACCATTCACATATGTCATAGTAACTGTCTTATCAGCAGCTACTGTGTATGTACCTGGTTTGATATGTGTATCTGTATCACTTGCAATCGTCTTAACATCGCCAATATTAGCTGCATTAGTGTCAGTGTTACCGCCAGATTTAAGGTTAGTGATGTTATTACCACCAACATCTACATTACCACCGGTAATGCTTACTGCAGGTGTATTATTTGTGCCACCTGGATTGCTGTTAAGAGTGATGGAGGAGCTACCATTAGAGATAGAGTTAATATCTTTTAATGCTTTAGCTAAACCAACATTGATTGTTGTGTTGCCATCAGTACCTTGTTCAATCTTAGTTCTAATATTAGCTGTGTTGTATTCATCAGCATATGCTTTACCTGCAGTTAAAGCACCAGAGCCTTGAACTGTTACGGTAGAACCTAGTTTATTCGTTTTAACGCCGCCTTCGTTAGCGTCGAATTTCAAGCCTTTATTAGTCAAGCCATCCGCTGTATTTTTCAAGTCAGATACGTTTACTGCTGCATTTGGTGTTGTAGTGTTAGCAGCATCTAACTTAGTCAAGAAAGAATCCCCTGCATTACCAGCGTTTTTAATAGCGGAACCAACGTTGTTAACGATGGAGTTACCGCCAGTTACGTTACCAGATGCATCTTGAATTGATGTAATAACATCAGCAGCAGCTACTTCTGTACCATCATCTTTATGGAATTTGCCATCTTTATCCTTAGTTAACTTGTTACCATGTTTATCTGTATACACAGCAGGTGTTACTGCATTGATAGTCATAGAGCCATCAGCAGTAGCTGGAGTTGTAATAAGGATATTTTCGCCCGCTTTTACATTAACCTTGCCACCTACAGGAGCAACATCAGTACCATTACCTTGAATTGTCCAGAGATCGTCAGTAGTTGCTACTTTCTTAGTTTCTGGAGTACCAGCAGTTGTACCAGGTGTTGTATATTCAATACGTTTATCACCACTATTATAAGTAATATTAGTTGTGCCATCAGGTGTCGTACGGTCGCCTAATTCAACAGTCTTAGTTTGAACAGAATCTAAACCTTTGAGGTTTTTGTTCAACTTAACAGTTAATGTATCAGTACCATCTGCTACAACTGCGATATTATCTTTTGCAGATTCAAACTTAGTTGTACCATCAGACAATACAAGTTCTTTTTCACCAGTTGTTGGATTAATAACTGTAGTACCTTCTTTAGTACCTTCACCTTGAACTTTAACCAAGGAGCCAAGTTTTTGTTTATTTTCGATGACTGTATTGTTACCAGTGAATTTCAAGCCATCGTCCATAGTTGCTACTTCACGTACAATATTCTTGCCATTAGCATCTTGAATAGGGTTGCCACTAGCATCTTTTGGAACATATACGATACGTTCAGCTTTATCAGTATCCGCACTATGAGCTGGATCACGGTTGATAAGAACTTGTTCACCTTTAGCAGATGTCATAGAGATGTTAGCGCCATCACGGCCGTTGATACCATCTTTACCATTTTGGCCTTGAGGACCAGTCATACCGATGGAACCGTCTTTACCGTTGATAACTACGGAAGAACCGTCTTTACCATTTACGCCGATTTTACCATCAACGCCATCTTTACCTGCAACGCCAGGTTGACCTTTTTCACCGATACCGATTTCATCAGCTAATGCATATGTATAAGTTTGTTTACCAGTCGCTGCACCTGTACCATCTTTTTCAATGTCTTGTTTAACAGTGAGGTTTTTACCTGCTGCATAGTTAACTACACCACCATTAGCAACTGCCGTTTCTGCAGCTGGAGTTGCTGCATCATTAACAACCTTACCACCATTTTCTGTAGCATTTGTTTTGAAAGTATAACCGCTTGTAATTTGGTTAGCCAAGTCGGATAAATCGATAACTGCTTTAGGACCAGTTACAGCATTACCATTACCATCGTTAAATGTTAACTCAACTTGTTTAGTGTTTGTATTATACTTATATGCTTGTGTAGCTGCACCAGCTGCAATAGCTGTTGCGCTTGGAGTTACTCCTTCGCCACCTTTATCTGTATCCTTACCACCAACTGTTGGAGCAATGTGCAATTCAGAAGCTTTTAATGCTTCAGCAGTGCTATGAAGGTCAGATACATTAACTGCTGCATTCTTAACATTAGAACCAGCATCAGCAGCTGCTTTCAATTTATCCAAGTATGTAGCAGTTTGACCTGCAGGCATTGTTGGATTTTGATTTTTAATAGCAGAACCAATATTGTTAACAATCATGCCACCATCTTTTGTTGTTTGGCCAGTGGCTGCTTTAGGGTTTTCAAAAGAAGTGATGATATCGCCAGTATATTCTGCCGTTTCACCTTCTTTATGGAATTTACCGTCTTTATCTTTTGTTAATTTAGTACCATCTGGAGTTGTATAAACAGCAGGAGTTACAGCATTTACAGTATAAATAGTGTGATTATCTGTTGCATCCACAGCTGAAGTTACAACTACATTGTCACCAGCTTTTACTTCGGTACGGTTTGCTTTTAATTGTTTTACGTTAACTGCATCAGTGTCAGCTGTACCAGCTTTAACATTAGTAATCTTGTTACCACCGTTATCAAGACCGGATTGAGTCAAGGTAACGTTAGTTGTTGCACCACCAGTAGGCACTGTGATTGTTACACCACTGTTATCTATCTTGGTGTTACCTGTTGTTACAGAACCATCTTTAGTAAGATCAATAGTCTTAGCCAATTGAACTTTCAACTTACCGTTGTCGTTATTAACACCGATGTTGTTATTAGTCAATTTATCTTTATCGGCACCACCAATAATATCTACAGTATTGTTAAGTTTCTTAGCAATTACTTTAGACTTATCAGTACCTTGTGCATCGTCACCAGCAAATTTCAAACCATCGTCCATAGTTGCTACTTCACGTACGATGTTCTTGCCATCAGCACCTTTAATAGGGTCGCCATTAGCATCTTTTGGAACATATACGATACGTTCAGCTTTGTCAGTATCAGCACTATGAGCTGGATCGCGGTTTACAAGAACTTGTTCACCTTTAGCAGATGTCATAGAGATATCGGCACCATCACGGCCATTGATACCATCTTTACCATTTTGGCCTTTAGGACCAGTCATACCGATGGAACCGTCTGCACCATTGATAACTACGGAAGAACCGTCTTTACCAGTTGCACCAACAGAGCCATCTTTACCATTAGCACCATCTTTACCAGCTACGATGTTATCGGCCAAGGAGAATTCTACAGTAGCATTGCCACCAGTTATATCGTTAGTTTGTTTTACTACTAAGTTTTTACCAGATTGGAATTCTACAGATTTACCATTTGCAATGTTTTGAGCGTTTGCATCATGGGTATCAGCAACAGCACCACCATCTGTAGTATTAGCAGAGGACTTAACATTCCAAGAGGATGCAGTTGTACCGCCTGTAGATAAACCGGACAAGTCGATAACGGCTTCTTTACCAGATACTACACCACCATTACCATCTGTATATGTTAATTTAACTTTTTTATCAGTACCTGGGGTATATGTACCAGGGGTAATATGTAACTCAGTATCTTTCAACTGTTTTACGTTAACTGCATCAGTATCTGCTGTACCAGGAGCCAAGTTCACAATCTTATGATTTGTTGTGCCATTGCCCATGGACAAGTTACCACCAGTAATTTGTACTGCAGGTGTATTATTTGTGCCACCTGGGTTGCTGTTAAGAGTGATGGAGGAAGTACCGTTAGAAATAGAGTTAATATCTTTCAACGCTTTAGCTAAACCAACGTTGATTTTTGTATTACCATCAGTACCTTGTTCAATATTTGTTCTAATATTGGCTGTGTTGTATTCATCAGCATATGCTTTACCCGCAGTTAAAGCACCAGAACCTTGAACTGTTACTGTAGAACCTAGTTTATTTGTTTTAACGCCGCCTTCATTAGCGTCAAATTTTAAGCCTTTATCAGTCAATCCGTCAGCTGTGTTCTTCAAGTCAGATACGTTTACTGCTGCATTTTTAACATTAGAGTTAGCATCAGCTGCTGCTTTCAATTTGTCTAGGTATGTTGCACCAGTTTGGTTTTTAATAGCAGAACCAACATTGTTAACGATCATGCCGCCATCTTTTGTTGTTTGACCAGCTGCTGCTTTAGGGTTTTCGAAAGATGTGATGATATCGCCAGTATATTCAGCTGTTTCACCAACTTTATGGAATTTACCGTCTTTATCTTTTGTTAGTTTTTCACCGTCTGGAGTTGTGTAAACTGCTGGAGTTACAGCATTTACAGTGTAAACAGTATGGTTATCTGTTGCATCTACATCTGTAGTCACAACTACATTGTCACCAGCTTTTACTTCGGTACGGTTTGCTTTTAATTGTTTTACATTAACTGCATCAGTATCGTTTTCACCAGCTTTAACATTAGTAATTTTGTTACCGCCATTATTTAAGCCAGTATTAGTCAATTTAACATCAGTTGTACCAGAAGTTGTAGGAGCCTTAATTGTAATACCACCGTTATTAACTGTAGTACCACCAACTGTTAAAGAGCCTGTATTACTCAAATCAACATCTTTATTCAAATTGTACTTAACAACGCCTTCATTATCGATTTCTGCTGTTGTATTTGTACCATTTGTAAAGTCTAAACCTTTTTCTAATGTAACAGTTTTAGCACCATTGCCATTAGCTTTGTATGTCAACGGAATTTGTTTAGCTGCTTTATTACCATCGAATGTAACAGCATAAGATGTGTTGTGGTTAGTATCATCTTTAGTTGGTGTTACAGAGATAGGATTATTTGTATCAGCTGTATAAGAACCATCAGCTTTTGTAGTACCACCATTATTTACTGTTACAGCTTCACGAGCTGCGTCTTTAACGGCATTACGGGATACGGATACTTCGTATTTAGCACCTACATCACCAGTATTTTTATTATCGGCTACAGAAATGTCAGCAATGTTTGTATCGTTTGTTGCAGCGGCCTTTTTAACTACGCTTTCAGTAGAGGTTGCACCGCCTGCTGCTGCATCGATTTCGAATACAGTTTTACCGCCTTCAGTTTTTTGATTTACTGTAACGGAGGAACCAGCTTTAGCTTTCACCAAACCATCGTAATCGAATTTTACATTTACGTTAGCATCTTTGCCATTTGCATCGTTTTCGGACACAGTTGTAACACGGTTGTTATCGCCTTTAATGTTTAATTGACCATTGTATGCAAGGAAATCTGCGGCAACATTACTTGTATTTGTACCAACTGTAATTGTAGCTGTATTAGTATCAGCACCAACACGTACACCAACGTTTTTCAATTGCGCCACGTTTACAGCATCAGTATCTTTATTACCAGCGGCTACGTTGATGATTTGACGTTTTTGTGTATCATTACCAACTGAAACAGCACCAGTATTAATAGAACCAGAGTCCCATTGGTCGTTATGACCAGTTAAATCAGCAGTGTATGCACGATTACGAATAACAGTTCCATTTAATCTCTTGCTATTCCAACCAGCATTTTCATTAGAATTTGTTGTACGACTCAACAGAGAACCAGAACCAAGTGCCACACCGCCTTGTACGCCAGTAACTTGAGCTGTAGCACCAATCGCTGTGGCATCATACGCACCAGTACCTGTTACCGTAGCACCATAACCAATTGCTTGAGAGCGGATATTTTCATTACCAGATACATTAGCGCCAGAGCCAATAGCAATACTTTCACGAGCTTTAACATAAGAGCCATGACCAGCTACGAAACCATCAGATGCATCTGCATGAGAACCAGAACCTAATACTACGGAATAATGAGCATTACCATTGGTTTTTGCATCAGCACCCACAACAACAGCTTGATCAGATTCATCACTAACAGTAGCGCCATTGCCGATAGCAACGCCAGAACCCGCATCATAATAATTGCCGGCTACGGCACCACCTGCAGGGGCTGAGGCTGAATTAACAGTAATTGTTTCCGTTTTATAGCCTGCTGGGCTTGGAGTACCATTAGAACCAGAGAATTCATAGTTAGAAGTTGTTTTTTGTGCACTCGCCTTTGCTGTATAACCAATAGCTACTGATTTTTGAGCACCTGCATTAGAACCAGCACCAAATGCAGCGCCACGATTTGCAGCATTAGCTCTAACACCTACTGCGGTACCATATTCAGCAGCAGCAACCTTAAATCCACCAGCTGCACCACCAATGGCAAGGGCATAGTCACCAGTTGCTTCTGCACGTGCACCGATAGCAATAGCATCAGTCATAGTTGCCTTAGTATTCGTACCAATAGCAATAGTTTCTACATTACCTGCCACGTTATTACGACCAATCGCAATTGTAGAAGTTATGCCACGTCTTGGATCTGTTTTCCCAGGATCAGTAAGAGTTGTATTATTAGTTGGGTCATATGGCAATGCTGCTACTTGTGCATCAGATAATCCATACGTTGCATCGGACGTATTATCTGTACCGAGTGAAACAGCACTATATGTACGGGAAGTATTATTATGACCAATTGCAACCGCATCAAATGCTTTTGCAGTATTTTCTTTACCAACAGAAATAGAGTTGGATCCACTCGCATTTGCTTTATAGCCAATAGCAGTTGCAAAATTAGCACTTGCAGCTGCTTCACGACCTGTAGCAATACTACCCCAACCGCTAGCATTAGCTTCGGCACCAAAAGCAAGTGCATTAGCTTGGTTTGCCTTAGACTCACGACCCATGGCAATGCTATCGCCAGTGGAATTTGTTTCAGCCTTATGACCGATACTGATGTTATCAGTACCTTTTGCCCAGCTTTCACGGCCTACAGCAATAGAGAATTGACCGCTACCTCGATCTGCATCATGATTATTTGCATCTGCATTCGCACGGTTACCAATTGCAATAGAGTCTTCAGCAGAAGCAATGGAAACATTACCAATCGCTACAGAAGCACGTCCTGAAGCCGTATTAAATGAACCAACTGCAGTAGCGGAACCTCCTGTAGCCTTATTGCCACCACCAATTGCTGTAGTAGTATCTTCCGTAGCTGTATTACCAAAACCATAAGCCACATGACCATTACCTGCAGCACCAGTCGTAGTATTACCATAACCAACAACAATGGAATTATCACTTACAGAGTTAGTATTAGGATAGCCACCAGCTAGAGTACCAGTAGGAGAAATATTAACCTTTTTATTCAAATCCTGTGCTGCTTGTACAGGTGTACCAGTAGCCCCTGCACCAACAACAGCTAATGCTGCCAATACGCTAGCAAGGACTTTTTTCTTACCGCTATTATTCTTCGCAACTTCAGATACTACAACGTAGCATTCTTTTGTTTTGCTCCAAACAACTTTAAAAATCTTATTCATAGAAACTATGAACCCCCTTTGGAAAAAGACACAATTATAATCCTTATTATTACAATGTTGTTCGATGAGATTTTCCATGTTTGTGAAAGCCCCAAATTCGAGGAGCAACACACGTTTCATTTATTCCTCATCTTGCGTCATATATAAGATAACAAATATAAAAGCCCTTGTAAATAGTTTTTTCATTTTTCCCTCACATATTTTTATTATTTTACATTTATTTATAAATATTTTATATTTTAACTCAATTTTTATTGATTTTATGGGTATTTTTCTCTATATACATGCTATCTATTTCTATGAAATTCGATTTACTATAACATTTATCGATTTTTGCATTAGTTTTACTTATAAACTATCGCTATGTCATTTTAATAACTTTTACATACATCGATATGACATCAATCTGCATAAAATAAGGATTTTTAATTTTTAGTCATCTTTTGACTGGCATCACAAATTAACAATTCTAAATAATATAAAACGAAAAAATCGCCCCATACGGGACGATTTTTAGAGATCATGAAATTTTGTTCATGAATAAGTGTTTCATACTCATTTGTTATCTCCATCATTAATATATGGAATACCTCCATAGCGACCGTACAAATAGTTTTTCATATAGTTTAAATCTCTACGTGAACTTTCACCAGTCTCATCTTTATATTCTGCCATTGAATATAAAAAGGATAATCCATGTTTGTCTTTTTCAACAAACCATATTTCATCACGACGTAATAACTCATTTGTCATATTGGATACATCATGAGAAGTAAAAATAAGTTGCGCACCATGTTGATTCGTTTCTTGATTTAAAAAGCGTTGCAGTATATGGCGTAATAGCAAGGGATGCAAGCGAGCATCCAATTCATCAACAAATAAAACGCCACCATTATCCAGCGTATCTTGAAGCTCTTGATATAAGGCGAACATTTTCAATGTACCTGCCGATTCATCTTTTAATGATATCCATTGTGATGAATTTGTACCAATCACTTGATGTTTTGTATAGATTTTAAACTGAGGTTTACCTTCTCGATCTTCTTCCATCCGTTCTACTTTAAAGCCCTTTATACTAGTATCAAATGTAGATAGATATGTAACTAAATCCTGTTGAACTTTCTTATCTGATGTAAAACCTCGTGGTAAATAACGATATTTTTTAACTGATTCAATAGGATTAGCAAAATTAGATAATCTATTATTTATAAACCAATCTCTTATTAATTGACATATATTAATTTTAAGTTTTGCACCTAATGAAATAATAAGAGCCCTTTTATCTAATGATAAGGTAAGATTATTTTTTTCTCCATCCGATAGTCCAGATAATTTTAATACACCTGTTTCTTCATTACGATAAAAAATTGTTTTAGCCGTCCTCATCGTTTTAGCGCGACACAGTAACCATTCTTCCACAATACCGCTTTCATTAACAGTAAATCCATAGGTATATACTTTTTCACTATCATCATTTGGTAATGTAAGGTAGACTTCAAAGGTTGATACATCATGAGGTGAGTTTAGGTCAAATAAAAATGGAGTCACCTTCATCTGCGATTGTTCTAATGTATCATCGCCAAAACCAAATGAATACTTAACGTAGTCTGTCATATATTGAAAGGCATAAAATACGTTTGATTTGCCACTCGCATTAGCCCCAAAAATGGCTGCTAAAGGAAGTATTTTTTCGTTTCCCTTTTTTATAATATGTTCTTCAAACTCTTTTCCACGTGTGGCCGTCATATCTAAAATAGCTTCATCACGAAATGATTTAAAGTTTTTATATGAAAATTGTATAAGCATGATTAAATCTCCTCTTATTTAAGTATACTACCGCCCCTCATTATTTACAAGAAAATACGTAAATTTCTCACTTCAGTGTAAATAAATAGACTTATTTATAACAAATAAGTCTACACTAAATCAACCAAATAGATTATGCAATTATCATTATCTATGCTTATTATGAAAGCATAAATGAAAAAATCGCCCCATACGGGGCGATTTTTAGGGATTATGAAATTTTGTTCATGAATAAAATTTTCATACTGATAAAATATCAACTAATATTCTACGCCACAATACGAGCATAGCCCACCAACGTTTCTTCAATATATCCAGAGTCTAATAATAACTCTATACTATCCTTTATTTCGGCAATAGTAAATTTTTCAGCTTTACGCTGAGACCATGCTTTAAATTGGTCAATAATCTCTTCTTCTGTCATACCATCAGCTTGTTGGATGATAAACAAAACAGTAGACACACATTCTACTTGTTCAACCGAGGCTAAACTATTCACAAATGCAATCGCTTGTTGTAAAGGCTTTTGCATAGACTCATAGGCATCATTAACCCTTTTACTAATAATTTCATTCTTCACAGATTGATAGGCCGTCTCTACATCTAGTATAGAGTGATATTCTACATATTCCTTAATATTACGGCTAATTATATCTATGGAGTGATCATAAGGACCAAATTTATATTTTTTAAAATGGAAATAAGGTTTAGTTAGCTTCATATTCATAAAAAAAGCTGTTTTTTGTAACGTAATTTGATTAAAAAATCCAGTCCGCAACCCTCGTTTTATATCTAATAGCAATAAAGCTGCTAATGATAACTTAGGTTTATGTTTAGCTTTATTAGAAGCAAAATTTCCAGGCTCATGAATATAGATATCTATATCTTGTACAGACTCTAGTGCAGTCATCAATACATCTCTGACATCACTCCAGTCTAATCCGCCATTACCACTACCTAATGGCGGAATAGCAATAGATTTAATCTTTCGCTTCTTTATAATACGAATCAAGTCTTCCATACCTTGTTGTATATATTCCATTTTAGATGGCTTACGCCATTGATTTTTAGTTGGGAAATTAATAATCAGCTTATCATCAGTTTGATATGTATGCATGCGTCCAATAACTACATCGCCTCGTTTACAAGCATTAACATAGTCTTTATTCATTTCTGGATACATGAGCTTGAATTGATAGGCCAATCCCTTTCCCATATACCCCTCGCAATTTACAGTGTTGACTAACGCTTGTGCGGGCGAGGTAAATATATTTGTATTAACAAATGTAATCATAATTCTTTCCTACTTAGTGAATAAAGATGATACTACACGTACTTGTGTACTATAGCTCTTTACCAACAGTTCTACTTGATTTTTGACATCTTCATTTGGTACAAAAATCGTATAAATATCATTAAACGGTACATCACAATACGGTGAAATACACTCTGCCATACGTACATGACCATCATAATTTGGATTAGGCGGATTTCCTTTAGGTGTATTCATCACATCCCAGTTAATTTGAGAAAATCCCTCATCATATTCCAAGATCTTTATCTCAGAACCACTAGAAATAGGATGACGAAGAATAATCTTAAATTTTTTATCTCTTGCAACACTTCGATTTACTGCTAAATAAATGTACGGTCCCTCTGATTGACGTTGTTTTTGAACAGCAACATCAAATTCAGTATGTGTATGAAAATGAAAAGGTACACACTGATCTAAGCCTTTTTTGGTTCTCTTTGACAAAATATCTTCATTTGCTATATCAGTATAAGCAATTTGCTTCTCTTGAAGTGAAACTCGTGATAATAGCCCATCATGGATAATACTTGGTAGATTTCTTATGGATGTTAAATGGTATATACTCTGTAGTTCCTCTATTCTTCGTACCATATCATAACCTCTTATTTCATAGATTAATATAAGATCCCTTCTACTCTTTTACTCTCATTGTAAATCAACCAAATAGATTATGCAATTATCATTATCTATGCTTATTATGAAAGCATAAAAAACAGCAGATAGTTGGCTGAGGGATAGCCAGCTATCTGCTGTTTTTATATTCTATAACAAAAAATTCTAATGTTCAGTAAAAATTATAAAAGGTAATTGATACGTCGGGAATGGAGACATCAATGTAATCATTGCTATAATAGGTCTCGCATAATTTATTACTCTTGACGGTCTATATTTCGTTTCATCCGATTTACATCTGTATCGTCAGCTGTCATATTAACACACCGATTTTCAGGTATTAAATTCTCATCTAAATAATCGACACCTAACTTTTTAATAGGTACAATGCGTTCTACCCCACACTCTGCTAATAAAGATTCAAATTCTGTATCACTCATAGAATCCCAATGAGTAAACAAAGACTCAAATTTATTTCTCATATTCATATATTCACCCCCTAATAGTATCACGCAATATACACTGAACATTTTTGACACATAATACATTATTATAATCACTATCAATGATATTAGGATTTACTATTCTCGTTTCAGCCCTTTTATAATTATTATTTACATTAAATGCTGCATATACAAAATCAAATAAGATTTTTTTATATATAGCCTCAAGTACATGCCCATCTAAAATTTTAGGATAACACTTAGCATTTTTTAATTTTCACTACCACTCGACAAAAAACACTTAGTCATACAAATGCTTCTCGCATTGGTACGTGTTGTTCCATGACATCCTATTACTCGCATAATAAGCCCCTCATTACAACATATATAATTATATCAATATTATGTATATACCGTCATGTGCTTATTACTATTGTAATAACGAAAAAATCGCCCCATACGGGACGATTTTTATGAATTATGAAGTTTTGTTCATGAACTTTATAACAACTAGCCTATAAGTTGACTTAATATAACACCTACATTAGTGCATTGATATGCCATATGAAATACCTCCCATACACTAAACGGACTCTATAATATCTTTCATCAACGCATCACTAACAATTTGATTACCACCGTACACACCATCTTGATAGTTTTGCTTAATTTCTCGTATATCTAGTTCATTGAAATCAAAAGCACTGTGTAATTCTGAAATCCCATAATAATTTTTATCTACAAACCATATTTGGTCCGTTCGTAATGCATAGTCTAAAATATCATTATCATGAGTAGTTGCAATCAGTTGAGACTCAGTTGTATTCCATTCGTTAAAGATTTTTAATAAAATAGTCACTAATTTAGGATGTAACGATCGATCAAATTCATCAATAAGAAATAGCTTGCCATGATTATCACGTTGCAAAATTGCTAATGCTAACATCAAAAAAATACGGGTACCAATACTTTCAGCTTCGTATTCAATACTAAAAGCTTCTCCATTAATACCTTCATGTTCACATTTGACTAATAGCATAGACTTAGATGTGTCAATATTTTGTTCATTTGGAATCTGAATAAGTTCTGTTTTAATATCTCGTATATTAAAATCAGCAGCCCTAAGGAAATACAATACATCATCCTTTAATTGTGGATTATCGTGTAATGCACGCAATGCTTTTCTACTATCCATACTACTAGTCAGTAGACTAGGTGAAAAAATATCTAGCGCAAACCATTCATAAGCCTCTTTTGCCAATGATACATTATTACTTTGAGCAAAATATAATAAAGGTTGATTTCTGCGCAGAGAAGATTCTAATGATACAATCGATTCCGGCATATGTACATGTTCTGTATCTCGACTAAATAATATTTTACCGTCAACAACTAAGGATTCTTCTACTACGAAATCCTCATTATATTCTATGGTATACGTAAATTGTTTATCGTTTTTTATAAATCGAATGTTAAAATACGTATTATCATTACCATGAGCATACGTATCTATAGGCAATGGATCAATTTCTGACAGCGTTCCATGTAGGACAACAATCCTAAGTAACATAAGAGCACGTAATAAATTGGTTTTACCTGATGCATTACCACCAAATATAAAGGCTGACTTAACAGCATCTACAATATCATGTTGAATGGTATTCTCTTTACTATAGGCGGTAATACCTTCACCGATCTCCATAGAAAAGGTTACCTTATCCTTAAATGAACGTACATTAGAAAATGTAAAGTCAATTAACAAATCATCACTCCCTTTCTATATAAAGTACTTGTATCATCATTGTAAATCAACCAAATAGTTTATGCAATTATCAGCATTTATGTTTATTATGAAAGTATAAAAAACAGCAGATAGTTGGCTGAGGGAGAGCCAGCTATCTGCTGTTTTTATGTCTATCATGTAGCCTCAAAAGGGGAAGGTTGGCTACGGGGTCACGATAGTAAGGGTATCGTTATTCGCTTTTCAGTGAATTATTTGCTTTTTGCAGCCAATAATGCGTTCACTAATTGTTCAAGTTTTTCTACGCGATCTTGAAGTTGTTCGTTTTCATCTTGAAGATTTTGCATAGCTTGATTATTTTTCTTAACGAGGCTTTCACCAGCACCAATTCTGAAAGTAGCACCCATGCCATACATTTGTTCAGATTTAGCGATACCTACGGATGCGTTCAAGAACACGCGATCGTTCGGAGCATAACCATAACCAAGAGCTAATGCTTTTTCACCATGGTATGCACCAACACCAGCCATGATTTGACCTTTTTCAGTGCCGTCAACATAGTAAGGTTTCAAGGATGCCATAGCAGCGCTCAATGCACCAACACGGTTAACTCGTACGTTAGTCTTATCAATTTCAGCTAATGCTGTATTGGATTGGTTTTGGATTTCACGCAATTGGCCCATATTAGCTGCATCATGGTCATTTACACCATTAGCAACATTTGTAATTTTACGTTCATTACCAACGGAACCAACACTTACTGTATTAGCTTCATTAGCAACAGAACCATTACCAAGAGCTACAGAGTTAGTAGCACCTGCTGCTACATTAGCACCTGTACCAAATGCGGAACCATTGGCAGCGTTAACTGCAGAATTAGTACCAAATGCGGAGCCATTTGTTGCTGTAGAGGCTACTGTTGCGCCTGCACCAACAGCGGAAGCATTTTCTGCAAGGGCTTTAGAGCCAGCACCGATAGCAGATGCATTTTTCGCATCAGCTATAGCATCAGCACCAAATGCAGATGCTTTTTCTCCATTTGCTTTCGTATTAGCACCAAATGCACTTGTGTCAGCACCATTAGCATTCGCATTTGTACCTACTGCATTAGCATAATTACCATCTGCAGCAGAGCCTGCACCGATGGCCATGGCGCCAGTACCATTGTGAGTACCAGGTGTAATACCTGCACTGCTTAATGCATTAGCTGTAGATGTTGCTGTGTTTGCAGCAGTTTGAGCTGCGGCTGCACTTGTTGCTGCATCTGTCGCAGAGCTTGCGGCCTTAGTAGCAGAAGAATCGGCTGCTGTCGCAGAGGATGCTGCATCTGTTGCACTGGATGCTGCATCTGTCGCAGAGGACGCTGCCTTAGTTGCAGAGCTATCTGCTGCTGTTGCGGAACTTGCTGCGTCTGTTGCAGAACTTGCTGCTTTCGTTGCAGAGGAATCTGCTGCTGTTGCGGAGCTTGCTGCGTCTGTTGCACTGGATGCTGCTTTAGTAGCAGAGCTATCAGCTGCTGTTGCACTAGATGCTGCATCTGTTGCAGAGGATGCCGCCTTAGTTGCAGAGCTATCTGCTGCTGTTGCGGAGCTTGCTGCGTCTGTTGCAGAACTTGCTGCTTTTGTTGCAGAACTATCTGCTGCAGTCGCGGAGCTTGCTGCCTTAGTAGCTGAAGAATCGGCTGCTGTCGCAGAGGATGCTGCATCTGTTGCAGAGGACGCTGCTTTTGTTGCGG
>ERZ772979.749-NODE-749-length-21067-cov-6.724824_pt1 | contig 21067 bp, 20 predicted proteins | sample MGYA00511130_ERZ772979 | MGnify/ENA primary metagenome ERZ772979 (study PRJEB29015, sample SAMEA2738103) | human oral metagenome | biome: human oral; feature: human-associated habitat; material: saliva | place: China | collected 2186 ... | reverse complement strand
TCGTCGTTGCCGTGCCACTCACGGCTGTGCGGGTGGGCCGCGAGGTCCTGGACGACGGCGATGACGCCGTCGGCGTCAGGGCGCTGTGCCAGCGCCTGTTTGGCTGCCGCCAGGTGCTCTTCACTCTCGGCCCGCAGCTCGGCCGATGGCTCCTGCCCACGAGGCAGGCGGGCCTCAGCCTGCTCCTGGCCGACCTCGAGTGCGTGGTTGAGGTGGAGCATGCCCCGCAGCTCCTGGCTGCCGGCCTGCTCGACGAGCGGCTGCCCACGGTCGACGAAGCCCATCAGTCGCTCGCCCGCATCAGGATTGCCTGTCTCCGATGCCGCAATGATGTCAATGCTGTACTCGATGCGTTCAAGGCGCTCAGCCGAGTCGCGCATCGCGTCATTGGCGAGGTCGACGTCAGCTGCGCCGCCTTCGACCTGCCAGAACCGATCAACGGTGGCCTGATTCATGCTGAGCGCCTCGCGCCGCTGGTCTACCAGGTCGTGGATCTCAGGGGTATCGGCGAGCCGGCCAAGCTCCTCGCTACTCAGTCCCGAAGCCTCGGCGGCACGGTCGACGGCCTCATAGTGCAAGCCATTGATCTCCTGGTCCGGCTCGCGCCCCAGCATCCTGGTCACGGAGTCGATGTCGAAATCAGCCACAGCAGTTCCTCCTTCAATTACCTGTTTGCTGCCTCACCTGTAACGACGACCAGGGTGAGCACACCCCGCGCCGGGGTACGCGAGCCAGAAAGGGGGCGGCCCGGGTGCCCCGTGCCCACATGTGGACGGCCCGGCGTTCGCCGGGGTCCGGCCCGCCCACATGATGGACACCGGGACCCATAGGACCGGGGGTGTGGACGCCTCGCGAGCGGCCCTGTCTGCGCCCGCGGGCCGCTGCTCGCGACTCGCCCACACCCCACTAGCTGGTACCCACTCACCTTCCGGGCCGATCACACCCGCAGCCGCTCACCTGCACGCTCGGTCCCACCAACCAGCCCGCTCACCTTCCCCTGTACCTGCCCGAGTCGGCTCCCAGCTCCAGCACCTACCAGCGCCCACTCACCTCACCAGCCCTGACCGATAAAGCGTCCCGACGGACGATCCCGTGCACGCCGAAACGCGCCTTCTCAGCTCTTAGCAAGCAGAGAAGAGATAAAACGAGGCACATCTGGCACTGCGGAACCACAAGCCTGAAGTGTCGGGGGCGGGTGTGCTCACCCCGGTCGTCGTTACAGGTGAGCGACGAGCCCCAAACCCAAGGACTAGATGTGATCCAGGTCATATGTGTGCAGTGTGGTGAGACCTTCGCTGCCAAGCGCCGCAGCAAGCGCTACTGCTCCGAGGAATGCCGCCGCGCTCACCGCGCCGAGCGACAGGTCACCTGCCCTGGGTGCGGGCAGCTCTTCACTCCCAGCCGCTCCAGCCAGGTGTACTGCACGGCGGCGTGCAGGGAGCGGGCGGGTAGGCGCGCGCGCTACGCGCGCGGCCGCGGTCACGTGCGCGCCTACACGCGCGCCTCGACTGCCACCCCGAGCGGTGAGCGCTCAGCGACATGCCCGGTGTGCGCATCCGTGTTCACGCCGGCGCGCAGCAGTCAGGTCTACTGCTCGCCAGCGTGCAGGCGCGCACGGGAGGGTGCTGCGCGCACGCGCGCAGCGAGCATGACCGCGGCTGCGCGCGCGTGCGCGCTCATCGCGCGCCTGCACGTGCCAGGTGTGGACGGGGCGTGCGCGGAGTGCGCGCACCCCTGGCCGTGCGAGACCAGGCGCCTGACCGAGGCGGTCACGGGCGGTGAGCGCCCGTGATCACGGTCAAGGCCCTCTACGACACCGGTCGGGAGGGAACAAGCATCGTTGACTACCTCATCGAGTCCGTCGCTGACGGCCCCGGTCAGGAGCACGCTCACTTCGACGGCACCCGCTACTACACCAACGCGGGCACACCCCCCGGGCGGTGGGTGGGCTCAGGCCTGGACGGTCTGGGTGACGATGACCGTCACCTGCGCGCCGGGCGGAGGGTGGGCGCCGACCAGCTGCGCGCGCTCATCCAAGACGGCGCCGACCCAATCACCCATGAGATGCTCGGGCGCGCGTTCCCTGCGCACGTGTCCACTGCTGACCGGGTGCGCGCGCTCACCGCTGACCTGAGCGCTCAGCTGAGCGCCGATGAGCGCGCAGCGCGCATCGAGCAGATCGAGCGGCAGGTCGCGCGCACCAACAAAGCCAAGGCGGTGCACGGCTTCGACTTCACCTTCGCCCCACCCAAGTCCGTGTCGGTTCTGTGGGCGCTGGGGGATGCCGGCGTGCGCGAGCAGGTCGAGGCCGCTCACCACGACGCGATCAATCACGTCGTGGCCATGATGGAGGCCGACTCCATCCGCACTCGCCAGGGCGCCGGGGGAGTCGTCCAGACAGAAACGCGCGGCGTCGTGGCCGCGGCGTTCGACCACTGGGACTCCCGTGAGGGCGACCCACACCTGCACACCCACCTCGTGGTCGCCAACCGGGTCCAGGGCCCCGACGGGCGCTGGCGCACCCTGGACTCCCACGGCGCGCTCCTGCCCGCCCAGGTCGCCCTGAGCGAGGCATACGACAACCACCTCATGGACGCCCTCTCATCGCGGTTGGGGGTGGAGTGGCACGTGCGCTCCATCTCGCGCACCGGGAGGGAGCACTGGGAGATCGACGGCGTCGACGACCGCCTCCTGGAGGCGTTCTCCACTCGGCACGCCCAGATCGAGGCCGCCCGCGAAGAAGCCGACGGGCCGGGGCACTGGGACGCCGACGCGAAGGCGTGGTCCGGCACGCGCAGCGACAAGAAGCACCGCAGCCTGGAGGAGCTCACGCGCTCTTGGCGTGAGCGCGCACGCAAGGTCGCCGGCGACCAGCCACTGCGCGGCGTGACCGGCCGGCCCCTGCCCGCGCCCGGGACCGTGCCCGCCCAGCCGGGCACGCGCACCCACCCTGTGCGCGCAGCCGACATCACCGACGACCAGGTCGCCCAGCTGGCTGATGGTGTCCTGGTCGCGCTCCAGTCATCGCGCGCTCACTGGAGCACCTGGAACATCAGGGCTGAGGCCCAGCGCGCAGCCCGACGCGCCCGCTTCGAGACCCCAGGTCAGCGCGATCAGTTCACCGGCCGGCTCACCGAGGCGGTCACCGCCAGGTGCGTGCGCGTGGACTACGCCCACACCGCGCACACCCCCGCCCGCTACCGCCGCCTCGACGGCTCCAGCCGGTTCGTTCCTGAGAATTCGGAGATCTTTACGACTCAGGTGCTCCTGGACGCCGAGGACGCCCTGGTGCGCTGGAGCCGGAGCACCGACGCGCCCCGGCTGGCCAACCCAGGGGCCCTGGCGACCTCCGGGCGGCGGGCGCCCAGTGAGGATCAGCTGGCCGCCATTGAGGCCGTGGCCACCAGTGGCCGGCGCCTGGACCTCATGGTCGGGCCCGCCGGCGCCGGCAAGACCACCGCCCTGGCCGCGCTGACGGAGGCCTGGCAGGCCGAGCACGGGCAAGGGTCGGTCACCGCCCTGGCCCCCTCCTCGGCGGCCGCCGAGGTCCTCGGCGACTCCCTGGGAGCACCCGCAGACAACACCGCCATGTGGCTCACGCTGCGCCGCGCCCAGGCCGAGCGCGACAACCACCTGGACTTCCTGCGCCAGGCCGGCCAATGGATCGACCAGGGCGGCCGTGTGGCGGACATCCGCGACTCCCTCGCGGTCGTTGACCCCACCACCGCGGGACTGCCCGACCGGAGGATCAGGGCGGCCATCGATGCCGCGCTGCACCGCATCGAGAACACCTCCGCCCCGCAGGCGCGGCTTGAGGCCGGGGACCTCATCATCGTCGACGAGGCCTCCATGGCCGCCACCATCCCCCTACGCGAGATCGTCGCCCAGGCCGACGCAGCCGGCGCCAAGGTGCTGTGCGTCGGGGACCCCGACCAGCTCTCCGCCGTCGAGGCCGGCGGAGCCTTCGGCATGCTCATTGACGCCCACCCCGAGAAGGTCGCCTCCCTGACGATGGTTCGCCGGTTCGTCGACGACTGGCAGGGGCCGGCATCCCTGGCCCTGCGCGCCGGTGACCGCAGGGCGGTGACGGCCTACACCGCCCGCGGAGCCGTCCTGGCCGGGACCCAGGAGGAGGTCCTCGACCAGGTCCACGCCGCCTGGGCGAGCGAGACCGCCCAGGGCCGCACCAGCCTCATGGTCGCTGTCGACAACGCCACCGCCGCCGAGCTCGCCGCCCGCGCCCGCGCCGACCTCAAGTCCGCCGGCAAGGTCGGCGGCCGGGAGGTCACCCTGGCGGATGGCAACCAAGCCTCGGCCGGGGACCTCATCGTCACCCGCAAGAACGCCCGTGCCCTGCGCAGCGGGAGGCACTGGGCCCACAACGGCGCCACCTGGACGATACGGGCCGTCAGTGCTGACGGTGCCATGCTCGTCACCCCGACGGCCGACCCGGCTGCGAAGGCGATCCACCTTCCCGCCGACTACGTCGCCGCCCAGGTCGAGCTCGGCTACGCCACCACCATCCACCGCGCCCAGGGCCGCACCGTGGACGACTGCCACGTCGTGGTCACCCCCGACATGGGCCGACAGGCCCTCTACGTCGGCATGACCCGCGGCCGCACGTCGAACCTGGCCCACGTCGTCACCGACGGGACGGCCGTCGATGACGACCTCATGCCCCAGTTCGCGCAGGAGCCCGCCCACATCCTCGCCGACGTCCTGGCACGCGACACCGCCCCGGCCACCGCCCGCCGGGCCGCAGACCGCCACGCCGACCAGGTCGAGTCCGTCAAGCGCTTGGCCGACGAGTACTCAACGATCGCGGCCGGGGAGGCCGCTTGGGGATGGGAGAACTCCCTGCCCCGTCTCCTGCCCGGCCAGGCGGACCGGCTCCTGGCCGACGACTACTCCGATGCCCTGGCCAAGGAGCTGCGCCGCAGCCACCGCGCGGGCCTGGACGTCAACACTGTGCTGCCGGCCCTGGCCGCCGCCAAGCCCCTCAACGATGAGCACCCGGCCGCCGACCTTGCAGGCCGCGTGGCCAAGGCCCGCAAGGCCCACACCGCAGCCGGCGGGCAGCGCCGGCTCATCGCCGGCCTCATCCCCGCCGCCCCGCCGTCGGCCGACCCCGACATCCAACGCGCACTGGACGAGCGCGAGAGGCTCATCACCTCCCGCGCCAGCGCCGTCCTGCACCAGGCCCTGACCGAGGGCCAGCCGTGGACGAAGGACCTCGGCGCCGTACCGGCCGACGCGCGCGTGCGCGCGCAGTGGCTGGAGGCCGCCAGGACCGTGGCCGCCTACCGCGACCGGTACGGCATCATCGACCCGCCCAGCGGGCCGGTCACCTCCACCACCCATGACGCCTCCCTGGAGGCGACCCTGGGACCGGTGGTCTCCCACATCGACCGCACCGTCGTCGAGGACCGCCGCCGCGCCACCCAGGCGCTCCTTCGGGCCCGCCGTCTCTCCGAGCAGGCACCCAGGAAGGCACCCCCGGCCCCTGGTCGGGGCCCGGGGGTGCCCACCGTGAACCGGTCGCAGCGGGTTCCTGCACCCCGCCAGCAGCAACGGGAGCCGGCCCCTGAGCCCAGGCGCGAGCGGGGCCGGGACCTATAGCCCTGGGCGGGGGCCCATCCGTTGGGCCAGGTCCAGCATGTCGGTCAGGTCGACGTCCGCCTCGCCTTCGGCCGGGCCGATCACGCCGTCGGCTGTGACCAGGACGCCCCAGGGGCGCTCAGTGGTCAGGGTCGCCTGGCCGCCGCACGTGACGATCGATCCGGGCAGTGCGTACACGCCGACGTCCTGGGCATCCTGGCTGACGGAGATACGAGCTCCGGCGTCAGCCAGGCCCAGACCCTCCTCGGCGACCAGCGCCCCGCCCATGCTGACGGCCGCCCGGCCGCCAGCCAGCACCGTGCGGCTGCCCGGGCCGCCAGCCACGCGCCCCCCGAAGGCTGCTCTTGCGTGGCCCCAGGACCGCACCACCGGCCCGGCGCCGGCCACGATCGCTTTGGCGCCGGGGGCGATGTCGACCCGGCAGGAGTCGGGCACCCAGGCCACGACCAGAGCCACGGCGGTGGCCACGACCTCGATCCAGGACTCACCGGCCTCGATGAGGTCATCGAGCTCGCGCTGGGTTGAGGCCGGAAGACCCCGCTTGTGCTCATCCTTGAGCGGGAAAGGGATCACCGTGGCCCCACCATGGCCACCAGCGTCAGTGCCGGTATCGCGTATGGTGTCATCATCATCGCTGACGTCTATGAGCCAGCACCTCATGCAGTCACCGTCCTGGGCCGCCTGACGCGCTTTGCGTCTCCTGGCCGCCACGTCAGGCAACCATGACAGGTCCAGGCCCTCGGTGTGACCGCACGGCCACAGGACCGTCGCTTGCTTCCAATCATCGGAATGCTCGGTTACACGCCCGACGCGACGGCCGCCGCCACCGCCTGATCGCGGTAGGCGCCCATCGCCTCCTCCTGGCGTGCCTGCCACTCGTGACCGTCCTTGCCGTCGTTGACTATTGCCGTTGCCCAGGCCGGGGCCTGGAAGGGATGGTGCTTCGCCGAGGTACAGGGCAGCTGCTTGCTGCGCGTTGTCAGCTCATCGCACACGAACCGATAGTTATGTTGCCATCCCATTAGGGCTTCCCCGGTTTGCGCCGGGTGTGTCGCGTCCAGGTAGGAGCGATGAAGGGCATCGAGGAATCGGATATATCCTTCGTGCTTCTCCCAGCACGGTGGAATGACCGTCGAGTCCAGCTCGTAGGCCACGACAAGCTTTGCGACGAAGATACGCAGCTCACCGAGCTCTTTGAGGCGCTCCTCGGCGCTCAGTGACCACCAGTCAATGGCCTGCGTGAATGGGTCATTGGCTGTCCTACCCCCTCCGGCCGCGGCGCTGGCGGCTTTGCCCATGGCGTCGTCGAGGGCCTTTAGCAGCCACTGCCCGTCCTCGTCTGCGTTGTTGGGGGGGTCGGTGCTACTGTCCTGGCTCACTGTTTCCTCTCCCGTTCGTTATCCTTGAGGTCTTTGAGTCTTGCAATAATGGAGGTCGTCACCAGTCGGCGGTGTCCTTTGGCGATCAGTCGCTGCCAGGCGGTCGAGACGTCGATCGCCTTGTGCACCAGCTCGTGGCAGGCCCGGCACATCGGGATGAGGTCGTCGTGCCTCTCTCTACCCATGCGGGTGTAGCTGGCGTGGTGCAGGTCGTCGCGGCGCTCTCGCCAGGGCCTGGAGCAGACGGCGCACACGATGCGCCCATGGCGTCTTATTTCCTCTTCCGTCCATCTGCTGCGGCGCCGTCTCCAGGCGGGTGAGTCCATCCAGGCCGCGTACCGCTGGGCTGCGGCCACCCTCCCGGGAGTGCGCCGCGGACGGCGACGGTTGCGCAATCCCTCAGCCATATCCCACCTCCATGCCCATCGACCTCACCCGGCTCGGGGAGAGTGAGCGGCTACTCGCTCCGATTACCGGGGGGCGCAGGCGTTCGATCCGGTCCGGCCGGTACCCGGCCCAGGCCTGGTCGCCGGCGACTACGAGGGGCAGCTGACGTGCCCCCAGGCTGGAGGCGACCTGCTCGGCCTCTCGGCCCGTCTCCGGGATGTTCACGTCCTTGTAGTCGTGGGCTACTCCCATGGCCTTGAGTTTCCTCCTGGTGGCGGTGCACTGCACGCACCCGTCCCGCCCGTAGACGACCACGCCGGGGTTGTTGTCACTGCTACTGGTCATATACTCCACCCCTCAGTCAGCTGGGGTGCCTCAGCAGTCGGCAGTACCGGTGCGGCCTGGGCCGGCGTTGGGGCCGCGGCGGTGAAGTGCGCGGTGGGAGTCACCGCCAGGGGAGGGGCCTTGCGGTCGCGCCGGCGCAGCCGGTCGTCCATGGTCATGCCGTCAATGAGGGCGGCCGGCGTATTGGCTTTTATCAGCAACATGACGCCCTTGGGTAGTTCCCGTATCTGCGAGCCGATGAGGATTTTCTCCTCGGTCTCGGCCCACGAGGACTGCGTGTACTCCCGCCCCGAGGAGACGGTGCGGCGCCGGGTCTGCCGGTCCCCGATGGCGCCGGAAATTTCATTGAGTGTCTCAGTCCTAGTCGCCCCGCCCAGGATGATCTTGGTGGTCGCGGAGTCCCAGATCGCCTCGGAGGCCTCGCGACCGTAGCGGGCGGCCAGCTGCGGACGAGACTGCTCGAAGATCCAGGACATCACCCCTGAGCCGCCGCCGGCTGAGACGATGATTGGCAGGGACGGCAGGGTCGCGATGTTGGCGATCTCGTCGAAGATCAGCCCCAGTGGCGGGCACAGCCGCCCACCGGCGGACCGGTTGGCCCGCTCGACGGCCGTGGCGTAAATGTCCTCGATGAGGGCGGCCACGAACGGAGCGGCCATGGCCTTCGAATCCCCGACGATGTACAAAGTCCCACGCCGGTCGATAAAGTCTTCGATGTCGAGCTCCATCCCCGAAGACGGGCTGATGGCCTCCTTAACCCGGGGGTCCATCAGCGGACGCCCGATAATGGACTGAACCGTCGCCCAGATATTGTCGACCGTCCGATGGTCACCGCTAAGCTCGGCACCCAGGGTATCGGCCCACCGGTGGTAGGCGGCGGGGTGCTCGGCCAGAATCCGCACCGCCTCCCTGGCCTGGCCAGGACCGTCGGACCACCGATCCAGGGCCTCGGCCCCCTGGCCGGAGACGGCGGCGGCCATCAGCATCGGGGCCAGGACCCGGATACCGTGCTCCCTCCAGAAGGCGTCGTTGCCGGTACCCTTGCCCCCGTTGGCGGCCAGCGCGGCCGCCCTGCGCAGCGCCACCTCAGGTATCTCGCACCCTCTAGTCAATGACCACCGGATGGTGGCCCGGCGCAGCTCGACCCCGGCCTCGCCCTCGGCGTCGATCCCGGTAGGCGCGAACACCGCCACCGGGCCACGCTGCTTGCGGAACATGATCGTGCCGGCCGCCAGCTCACCGCGCACCGAGGTGGTCACCACCGCGCCGGGGAAATCGACAACCACCCCGTAGGCGAGCCACCTGGTCTTACCCGACCTCGACGGGGCCGAAACCGCCACCGAGTCCTCAATGGGGATCCAGCAGACTTGGCCCCGTGAGGTCCCCACCCTCACCGCCAGGTCCCAGGCGGTGGGCTGATCCAGATCGGGTCGCAGCCAGATCATCGCCGCGACCGTGGCCGCCGAGAAGCACCTGCGCACCTGGGAGGCTGTGGCCAGGCCCTTGACCTTGTGCGGGTCACCCTGACGGCCCCGCCCCTGGCCGCCCCACCGGCGCCATGTCCACAGCCCGGCCCACGTTAGTGCGCCCAGCTCGAACAGCCAGGCCAGCCAGAAGCCGAACCCGCTCAGACCGCCGGCCTTCCATGCCGCTGCGGGGGAGTGGCCGGCCAGGACACCGATCATGCCCACCGGCGGGTCCGCGGCCACGCGGCAACCCTGGATCGAGCACACCCCCGTCGCGGCCAGCCATGAGCTCACGCTCAGCGCGATCCCGGCACCGAGCACGCAGATCAGTGCGTTGGCGGCCACGTCACTGCCCACAGGCTCCCGCCCCCTCATAGCCTGCCCCCCATCGCCTCGTCGGTATCGGTCAGCTCGGCCTCCCAGGGCGTGCGCTGGTGCTCGACCATGAACAGTTGACGCTCAACCATCCACAGGCCCACCCCGATGTTGAGCATGGACACGAAGTTGGCGGCCACATTGCTCATCCGGAACGTCTCGCACAGGGCGTCGAGCTCCTCGGTCTCCTGCCGGTAGATGATCTTGGTGGAGGTGTCCGCCAACAACCCTTGGGCGATGGCTCGGGCCGCTGACCCGGCGTCCCCGATGGCCTCCAGGTCCGACAGGCGGTGCAGCACCAGCACGTTCGCTGTGCCCCACGCCCGGGTGAGCTTGAACTGGTCACGCATCCTGGCTGCCAGCCCCGGAAGCGCCAGCAGGCGGTGGGCCTCGTCATAGATGATGTAGCGCTGCCCCAGGCTGGTGGCCCCACGTAGGGCGGCCTCCAGCCACGTCGAGGTACACGTCATAATCAGTGGAAGGGCCGGGTCCTGGACGCCGAAGGCCTTCAAGTTGACACTCATCATCGGTGCGGCCGGGTCAAACTTTACCGTGGAGGGCCCGTCGAAAAGCCCCGCCAGGTCCCCGCGCACCAGGCGCTGAAGTGCCAGGGCGACCTCGTGGCCCATCGTGATGAGCTCATCCCTGTTGCGCGGCCCCCGCGGCAGTGGCACCACCCCTGAGGGGTCGAAGAGTTCATCAACTACTGTCGGTAGAATCGGTGTCCCCCCGCGCGCCGCCGTTGCCTCCAAGGCGGCGTCCAGGGCGGTCTGCTCGTCCTGGTTAAGGCCCCGGTTCATCAGCGACGACGTCAGCGCCGCCACCAGCCGGGTCCGCTGGGACTTGACCGTGCGAGCCCACTGCTCGTCGTCAAGGATCTGGCCGTCCTCGTCACGCTCGGGACGCGTCCCAGCGTCCAGCGGGTTGAGGCGGGCCCGGGAGGACCCACCGATGCTGATGACGTTGCCGCCAACAGACCTCACTACCTTCGACCACTCGCCCTTGACGTCACCGGGGATAAAGGTCCGCTGGCCGAAGCACCAGGCCCGAAGCGCGAAGGTCTTCATCAGTGAGCTCTTGGCGGAGCCGACCTTGCCCAGCACCGCCATGTTCGTGTTGGACAGCACCCGGCGCCGGTAGAGCTCGAAGGGGTCGAAGCTGAATGACGTCGAGGAGATGACGTTGCGGCCGATCAGGATTCCGTTCGGCCCCAGGCCCTCCTCAGCGAAGAACGGGTACTCAACCTGCAACGTCTTGGTCGTGTACCGGTTGGTGTGCAGGTTGATCGGCACCGGGTTGCGGCCCGTGCGGTCACCCCATTCCCCGGATGCCGGCAGGTAATCACCGGCCCAGATCGTCTTCTCAGCCTCCTTGAGCAGGCGACGCTGCTCGGCTTCCTCCTGACGGTACTGCTTGCGCAGGCCGGCGGCCCGCCGGTTCATCGCCCGCTTCTGCCTCTGTGTCTGCTTGCCCACCACTAGGGGCGCGACCCGGACCATCAGCGCACCCCCAGGCACAGGGGCAGCACGCCGGCCTCCAGGACCTCGTCCTGGACACCTACCAGGGTGCGAGGCTTGCACTTGGCCTTACGCAGGGCGGCCCGCACATCGGCGACAGCCCTGTCCAGGGCTTCCCTCGTTGGGGCCGTCACCGTCACCAGGCAGGCGTGGTCCATCGCCTTGTGTCCGTCATCGAGGTCAAGCATGTTCTGCTCGGTTTGGACTCGGTCGCGCCTGTTCAGCACCGTGTCGAGCTTGCCGAGCTTGCGGCGGTCGTCCAGAGCCCCGACCTCACGCTGGTTGGCGCGCTCGGCCTCACGGGAGGCCTTATCGTCGGGGACGGGTTTGTAGATTAACGAGATCGACAGGTTGGCCTCACCCACCCGGCTCAGCCCGGCCAGGAAGCCGGTCTCGACCCTCACCCTGGGCCACGAGCCGATCACGAGGACCTGGTGCCACGCGGAGTCCGTACGCACCCGCTTCCACTGGCCTTCAACCGCCATCGGGCCGGCGCTCTCCAGGTCATCGACCTCGTCGGGGTGGGCCCGCAGCCTGGAGGCGACCGCAGGGTCGTAGGCCGAGCGGATCTTCAATGCGAGCTCCTTGTCGGTCACCCAGCCGCGCATCGTCAAGCCACTCGGCCCGGCGAGGGTCTCGACGTCGCGCATCCGCTGACGAAGGACCGCAGCCCCGCCCTTGAGGCCCCCGCCGTACTGTTTGATGTCATCACGCACTTCATTGAGGTCGATCGCGACGGCAATAGTCGTCTCGTGTTGCTGGGTGATGCTGGCCGCCTGGCGCAGCAGGGCCCGGTAGTTACGGCCCGCGGCCGTGTCGGCCACGTCCCGGTCGTGATTCTCGGCCCAGTACTGGCGTACCCCCACACCGGCGTCGGCCATCGAGGCCAGCAGGACCTGGATCCTGCACACGCCCTCACCCGAGCCGACCGTGGCCAGCAGACCCGCGTAACCATTGGTGCGCTTGCTCTTAGTCTTGGCGTCAGCCAGCATGAACTGGCTGTGGGAGACCTTACACGCGGCCACCAGCGTGCGCCGGTGCGGGTCATGAATCATCACCGCACCCGAGACCGGGTCGCGATACATGCGCAAGCGTGCTTTCGACCCCGGCAGCCACAGCGTGCCCGCAGGCCGGGTCTTCCACACGCTGCGACGGAACTGGTTCTGCCGGGAGACCCTGCGGATCGCCCAGGAGACCAGGACCGGAGTCCAGTCAATGATCCTCCCATCAACCTGCTTGGAAGGCACCAGCCCCAGTACCAGCAGCCCGATCCACACCGGCGCCGAGACCCCCACCCCCTTCAGGCCGCCGATCATCGGGGCCGCGAAACCCGCGATGACCGCCGCTGCCGCGACGCAGGCCGCCGCAGCCGGACTGAACCCCAAGAAGAACCCCGTCAGCGAGGCCCTTGGAAACCTCTCCTTGGGGACCTCCGCGCTCTCGGCGCTCTGCGTCGCGGCAGCCATCACCAGGACGCCCCGATACCCGCAGCCCAGCGGACCAGCCCGCTGATACCGCCAACAACCATCGCCAGGGCGACTGACCCAATGGTCGCCCACTTGGAGTACTGGGCCGCACGGTGCGCCCCGAATGCAGTCGACAAGCCCCACACGACAGCTCCGACAGCTCCCGCACCCACCAGGCCCACCAGGCCCACAGCCACCGTCGACCCGACCAGCTGCTTCAAAGTGCCCATGAAGGGCAAGAACGTCCAGTCCGGTGTAATTCCCGGATCATAGCCGCTTTTTGGGAACATCTGCATCTTCCTTTCGTAGGTGCCGCACCGCCTGGTCACGGTCCGGCTCACCTGTAACGACGACCGGGGTGAGCACAGCCGCTCACCCCGGTCGTATCGATGCAGCCCGACACCGCCTGCCATTAGGAGAAGATCGAGATCACCCACCCATACAGCGGGCCCAGCCCAGCGGCCGCCATAGCGGCGACCACGCTGCCCAGGAGTCCCCACTTGCCGCGAGAGACCAGTTTGGGCGTCCCGGACGCGTTGCCGATACCCCACATGAAGGCTGAGATCACACCGCCGGTGACGCAAGCCAGCAGCACTGCCGCAAGCTCAGACCCCAGCAGGTGCCAGTACTCAGCCAGCCGCGCCCACAGCTCAACATCCGGCGTGACAACATCCATCAGGCCTCCTCCCAGCCTGAGTACCAGGAGTAGTCGTCCCCGTCGTCGTCGACGTCATCTGCGCCCAGAGCGTTGGTATCCCACGATTCGTATGTCGCCGGAGCGCTGCTGTACCGACTGGAGTCATCGTCATCCCTAGGCGCAGAGCTGCTCTCAGGCCACGAGTCATGGCTGCTCCCACCGCCTGACGGGGCACCGCTACCGGAGTCGCTGCCAAGACCGGAGCCAACATCGCTGGGCCCAGAGCCTCCGGGGCCGCCAGACCCGGAGGCATCCCCACCGGTGCTTCCACCGGCACCACCGCCGGAGCCAACATCGCCGGACCCAGAGCTGCTGGGGGCGCCGCCGCTTGTACCGGAACCACCGGTAGCAGCGGGTTGGCCGCCCGACCCGGCGGCCGTACCGGAACCGGTGCCGCCGCCGGCCTTGGGGCCACGGGCGCCGCTCCCAGCACCGGAACCGCCTGCCCCGGGCCCCGAGGCTCCACCGCTTCCTGCTGCGGTCTCGCCCGCACCGGCTGCGCCTGTCTCAGCGCCGCCAGCGGCAGACCCTGACGCCGCACCACCGCTCGCCCCGGCGCTGGCGCCACCGGTGCCCACAGCAGCACCGGCCGCAACAGCTGCAGCAGCCACCGTGGCCACGGTGCTGCCCACAGTCTCGGCACCAGACTCCACGGCCTGGCTCGTCTCATCGGTCATCGCCGAGACCGCCGCCTCACCCAGGAAGCTGAACAACTTGAACGATGCCAACGGCATCGCCATCGCCGACAGCTCCATCGTGATGCACAAACCCATCTGCTGAAGCAACTGGGTCATGTCACCGGCTGGGTCGGCCTCCACCAGGATCGAGATGCCCAGCCCTAGGATCACGATGATCGCCACCGGCGACACCAGCAGCGCCAGGATCCACGCCAGAATTGTGCGCGGCCACCCCCTGGTGGGACGTGATGCCAGACCCGAGTAGGCCACCGGAGTCATGACCGATGCCCCGGCCAACAGCTGCTCGCGGAACAACATCACCATCACCAACCCCAAGCCGCCCAGCAGCACGAAGAAGCAGAAGAAGCAGAACACCAGCAGCATCCACGAGACCGACCCAGCCGAGACGGCCGACGCCGCAGCCGGATTATCATCAGCAAACGACTGCCACGTCTCGGTGGACCAGATATCCGTGATCCGCTGGGCCAGCTTGTCGGTGTCAGACTGCACCCACCCAATGAACACGTCCCGGACTATGTCCATCGCCCGCGACGCCACCGCCAGAATCGGCAGAGTCACCATAGAGGCGAACGCACTAACCAGCGCACCCCACACGGCCCACCTCACCCCGGTCAGGCCCCGCCCCTTTAGCACGTCCCGAAACACCTGCCCCAGTGCCACTGTAAACGTGATCGGCACCGCCAGGGCAAACGTCCTGCCCGCCCATATGAACATGAACCCCGCATCCAAATCCGGAGACGTCAGACTGAATGCCAAGCTCAGGACCATCGTCAGCAGCCAGCCAGCAGCCTTTCCCAGCTGCTGCGCAACCCAAGTGGCCACGTCCTCCAAGCGTTCCTGCACCCAACCCTTAGCCGCTGCATTGGCGGCCTCCACCGGGGCCGTGGCCACATCCTTGACAGTAGACGCGGCGGACTTGAGCTTCTCCTTAGCGGTTGAGGCAATCGATGAGCCCTTGTCTTTAAGCCAAGAACCCGCGTTCTTAGCCCCATCCACGATTTGTTTCCCTTTATTTTTGGCCCACTCCCAACCGTCGGTGAAAACGTTGTCCGCCGGAACCGCAGCTGGCGCACTGTCCGCGGCCACAGACACCGGCCCGCCCATACTCTGGGGATCTGCCGAAGCCTGCGGGGAAATCAGCCCCGCACCGATCAGTACCACTAGGGCCACACCAGCAAAACGCGCGGCAAGAAGACGAATCGACGTACCCATCAGGCCCCACCCCCAAACAGGCGGATCAGCACCAGAACCAAGGCGATCAGACTCAAACCGAACACTGCCAGACCACCGACATATGCCTTGTTGACGCTCATCAGTTGCTCCCGCCCCCGATCACCCCGACCAACTCGCAGTAGCCCCCATCAACGGCCGGATCACAGCGCACGAGCAGCGACAGCGACGTCTCAGTCGTCTGCGTGAAACCACTGACATCACCGACCGGCTGAGTGGTCGTCTTGACCCTGGCGGCAGTGGTCAGCGCGTGAATCGTCTCCCGGTTCTGAGTCACCTTGAGGTAAACATCACTCCCGGCGTCCTCATGAAGGCGGGTGTTGTCCGTCGTAACCACACCCAGGACATCAACTTCATCGACCTCACGGGAGGCGATCCGGTAAGAGATTTCATCAGGGCTGATCGCCCCGGTCACCGAGGCCCGTAACTGACGGTGCACCTCAGGCCCCAGCGGCCCGTCCTCGCCACTCATCCCGGCCAGCCACTCATCCGTGATCCGCTTGGTCTCAGCACCCGCGTCCGTGGGCTGATAAGACGAGTAGTCATACCCCACGGCGGCCTGCACCGAGGCCGCGAAAACCTTGGGGTCCGTCGTGCGGGCGAACAGTGAACCCCTCAGGCGGGGCAGGCCCGCACCAAAATCGGAACCCGTAGAAGAGGTCACGTGCACGGAGTCCCCCGCAGGAGCCTCCACAGCAGTTGGCACGCTCGACGCCGCCGGCTTCGACGCCGCCCCGCCGGGCTGGGGCAAACGATCAACATTCGCCCCCAGCACAATCATCGCCACCAGGGCCACGATCACCACCACGACACCGATACCCATATAGGCCAACCACTTCGCCGGCCCCGTTAACTGGCTCAACCAGCCACCGCCGACGTTGGCCTTGCTCCTCTTCCTTTTCCTTCGTCCCAGAATCATTTCCTTCTCCTAAACCTTAAAACCCCTATGAATCACGAGCGGGCGCGTTACTCAGTCCAGCCCGGGCACACGGATGTAGACCGGCGCCCCATAGACCTCCATCTCACGCACTCCCTCAGCCGGGGTCTGGGCACCGACCATGCGGCCGTTGCCCGTATAGATCGCGATGTGGCCCGGCCACCACAAAAGATCACCGGGCTTGGCCTCAGCAGCCGAGATGTGCTCGCCGGCTGAGTACTGCGAGCCTGAGGAGTGCTCCAGATGAATGCCTGCCTGCGCGTAGGCCTGCATGGTCAGGCCCGAGCAATCGAAGGCGTCAGGCCCCTCAGCAGCCCAGATGTACTGCTTACCGACCTGGGCCATCGCGTAATTCACGATCGCGGCCCGCGACCCGGTGGCCCCAACAGCCGGCCCACCGGCCCCAGGCTCCGACGAAGAGCACTTCACCCCCGACAGCGCCGACAACAGGCTCTTGGCCGCAGGCTCCCAGCGTCCATAGGCATCCGGAAACGCACTGACCTGGACTTTCTGAGCCGCCTGCCCCGGGCTCATCAACTCCCACCCCTCAACCGTCTTAAGACGCTCGTAAAAGCGTCCCGCCGACGTCGAAGGATCCATCAGCTCCTTGACCGTGCCCCAGCCCATCGAGGGCCGCTGCTGAAATAAGCCGACGCTGTCGTGATCCGAGCCCTCACCGTCATGAGGCAGACCCATCGACTCACCCACGCCCGGGTTGGCCAGGTTCCGTAGCGTGGACTCCTGAAGAGCCGTCATCAACGCGACCAACTGGCCAGCCTGACCCACACCCACGGCGTTACCCGCCTGAATGATGGCCGCCGCGTGACTCAGCTGCGTGTCATTGAATGTCACCGACCGCCCCGCCGAGTCGGTTGCCTCCACCGACACCCCATTCACGGTGCACGTCACCGCACCCGTCTCACCGGCCGGGTGCTCCTTGTCATCACTGAAGAACACGACCATGCCGCCGCCCACTACGACCAGTGGCGCAAGGACAATCCCCGGCACCAAGCCCAGCGCAACAGCGACTACAGCCTTCTTCACTCCGGCCTCGCCTCCTCTCACTCGCCTATGCCGTCCTCAATCCCAGTCAGGCGCACGAGCCGACTGGACTCCTTCACCCATAACGACGACCGGGGTGAGCACACCCGCACACCCCAGCCAACGATCACCAGCGACCGCTCCAGCCATGCCACCGCCGACGATGGCTACGCGCACCACCGCGGCCGGTGGCCTCCCTCGCCGCCCGCCGGGCGGCGAGCTGCCCCGGCCCGGGCCCGCCTCCCCAAGAGGCGCGCTCCGCGGCGATACGTGCGCGCTCGGCCTCCCGGGCCACCATCCGGGCCTCTCGCTCAGCCATGAGCCGCTCATGCTCCCGGACGCTCTCCTGCCTCCACGACAACAGCGGTGCACCCCGGTCGTCGAGCCAGGCCGACAGCCGATAGATCAGCCACCGGGCCGGCTCACGCACACCCCGATCCCCGCTGTGCGGCCACGCCGACCCATCCGGGCGCCGGTCCACCGCCACCACCAGGTCACCCACCGACCAGCCAGCCCCAAAGAACGGTGCAATGACGCGCATCACGTACCTATCCGAACACCCCCGAAGCACCGCCAAACGCTCCTGGAGCTCACGAGCCAGCCCCAGCACCACCTCCTCCGTGCTCCTCGTGCGCCGAGGCGACCACCACGCACGCCGCCGATCACCACGAACCCGGCCACCGGGCCGCGCAGCGGCCCCTGAAGAAGTCTCAGTGCCGCGCAGCGGCACCAAACCCCCACCCAGGCCGCCTCGCGCGCGCGTGCGGGGGTCAAGATTCCCTAACCACGGGTAGGGGTGACACCTCAATCCACAGTGGGGCTCAACCGGACCCTCGTTGTCCACAGGCCCCCGCCCCACCGACGACACGGAAGCCGGCGCCGGGGAGGCCGCCACCATCCCCTCAGGCACCACCAGGCTGCGTACCGCCGCCTCGTTGCGGCGCTCCAGCACCACCCGACCATCAGAATCCTCGCTACGCGCCACCGGCGCCCACCTAGCCGACCGGCCCCCAGCCACCAGGCCCAGCAGGCCCCACTGCTCCAGACGCCGCAGCCACCGCTGCACCGTCCGCACGCAGCAGCCCGCCAGCTCCGCCACCCGGTCATTCACAACCCGCGTCGTACGCGATGCCCCGTCAACCCAGTCGCACAAGCCCCGAGCAACCCGCACCACCGTCGCCACCTGCGCATCCCGCAGCCCGTGGGCCTCAGCCACATCACGCACTGCCTCAAGCCACACCGACACCCTCGGCGCCAGCACGCACCCCTCAGGCACGCTCGCAGCCACCAGCAGACGCGACCGCTCCAGCCTCGTCGACGGCCGCCGCCACTTACGAACCGACGGATTCGGCACGAAATCAACGGAAACCACACCGCCCAATAAAGTATTAGTAGGATTAGAAACCTTAGATTCCCGTGTTTCCCTTGCGGAAGTTGTGTTCATCAACTACTCTCTAGTCATTCATCAACTGGAGCGCGTTTCGGCGCACTCCACCCAAACCCCCGACCAACAGGGTTCGAAAAATGTTGAGGCCGGGGTTTGGTTGCTTTCGTTCTCGCCCTCGGCCGGCTCGCCGGTCGGGGGCGAGTTCTTGTGAACCCCCCTCTACGCAGCCGCCCCGGCACCCACCTCCTCCACCGGGAACAGCGTCAGCTGCACCCCGGGCCCATCAAGGTGGCGTACCGGCGCCCTACGCACCGGGGCCGGCGCGACAGGGGCCTGAACCACAACCCCCGCCACCACCGTCCTCAGCCACCGCAACTGAGAAGCACTCAACACCTCATCCCAGGCCGCACCCTCGACACCCACCCCTGAGGCGCTGCGCTCGCGCAGCGTCCACAGCAGCGCAGACTCAAGCCCCTCACGCCGGCTACCGACAATCAAGCTCATCCACGCCCCAGCCGCATCAGGCGAGACCCCCAAGGAAGCCAGGACGCCCTTACCCGCGTCCCCGCGAGCCATCGAGTGGCGCTCGCGCCGCTTCCCCGGCCCCACAGCGATCTCCAGCACCCGGCGCGTTCCCGCCAGGGCCACGCCCCGCGGGACACCGAAGTCCGCCAGGATCGACACAAGGCACCCCAGAAGCGGGCCGGCTACATCCTCGACCACGACACGCCATCCCGAACGGTCAAGACCAACGCTCTCAATCGCACAGGCAGCCTCACTGCGATCCAGGACCGAGGTGTCGACCTGGACGAAGCTGATTCCCGCCCTGTCTGCCCTGACTCGCAGCCGAAACGGCTGCGAGTCACCAGCCAGGCCATGCTGACGATCTCCCTCCACCTGCTCAGACAACTGCCACACCGCCCGGCTCACAACAGCCGGCCACAACCGCGCCGGCCCCACCTCCAGCAGAACCGGCCGCATCATCACCAGCTCACGCACGACCCCGACCAGCTCCGAAACAACCTCAGCCCGCCCAGACCAGAAACCCCGTTCCACCAGGTACGAGATCCGCCCAGCACCAACCCGCTCAGGAACCGCCGCAACCACCGCAGCATCCACCGCCGCGCCCAGCGCCGACTCCCAACCACCAGGCTCACGCCGAACCGCCTCCAACGCCGCAGCCAACCGCGCCGACGTCGACACATCCACACCCTCAGGAAACCCAGGCGCTTCCGTACTCACGCCGCACCACCACCCTCTCTTCCACTCACGTAGCCCCCTGACCACCTGTGGAGGCCGCCAGCTGTCGCCGGGGCCGGCCGCCACACACAGGTGGACAGCGGGACCCAGCCCGGGGCCATGGACAGCCCAGCGCAGCCGGCCAGGCTCCTCCGTCGCCCGACAGGGCCGGCCACACGGCCTGCCCACAACCCCTCAAAAACCACGACGAGCCCCTCTCCCATCCGTAAAAAACACGAATGTAACTCGCTGAAATATGAATCGATCAAGAACAATCAGATGCAGTGGTCAGGACCTCGAAGCCCTCTCAGGCACAGGCAACGCCACGACGCAGGCGGTCACCAGCCGCTCACCCAGCACCCCGGGCACAGGCAGGCCACACAGAACGAGGACGAACTGCTGGAACCCAGCCAGCAGGCGCACCCCCACACGCAGCCAGCCGCGTACCCGACGCGCAGCCAACCCCAGCAACCACAGCCCCACAGCACTGCTCCCAACCGAGATCAGACTCCAAGCCACGGGCGGTAACCCAAGCCAACCAACCGAGGTCATACCGGGAACCTCCCCTGACCAGGGAGCTCGGCTGACGTGTCTGAAGAACTGGTGTCGCTCGCCCCTGCGCGCCCGTAGTTGGCTTCGTAGTAGTCGTCGACGTCGCGTTCGGCGTATCGGCGGCGTTTGTTAGGTAGCAACAGGCTTGGAAGATCGCCATTGTTCCCCCAGCCGCGCACTACTCGAACTGAGACGCCGAGCTTCTTGGCGACCTGCTGAGGGGTCAACCATACGGTGTCCCCCTCGTTCCGATCGGTACTTGTCGTCACGTTCATACGCAAAGGTCTACATGGACTGGATGGGTGTGTCAAGACTCAAGCGTAACTTGTAGTCACGTTTTGCACTTTCTGTATCAAATGGTCCTTGCGTACCGTATCGTCACGAACTACACTTTTCGTATGGCCACTACATCAGTTCAGGACACCGACTCGTTGACCGCCCACGAAGCCGTTGGCGCCGCTGTGAACCAGGGGTTATTCCTGCTTCACAAGACTCGTCGCAGCCTCGCCAGCCACCTTGGAATGACAGGTCCTGCGGTCAGCCGCAAACTTCAGGGCACTACTGGGTGGAGTGTTGAAGACCTGATTCTCACGGCCGAGTTCCTTGGCGTTGATCCCGCCTCCCTGCTGCCTCGCAGGGTTGAAGGAGCCCCCGCCGCGAGTGGCGACGAGGGCTCGGAGGTGGCGCCCCGGACAGGATTCGAACCTGCGACCTTCTGCTCCGGAGGCAGAC
>ERZ772979.746-NODE-746-length-21113-cov-4.393057_pt1 | contig 21113 bp, 17 predicted proteins | sample MGYA00511130_ERZ772979 | MGnify/ENA primary metagenome ERZ772979 (study PRJEB29015, sample SAMEA2738103) | human oral metagenome | biome: human oral; feature: human-associated habitat; material: saliva | place: China | collected 2186 ... | reverse complement strand
AATCTTAAAATAATTAATAATATCTATTTTTTTAACTCTAAAAATACGAATAATGCTTATCAAAAACAATGCCAAAAAGAATAGGATTAAAAAATTAACAAGAATTTAATGTATCTTCTAATTTATTTCATTGATATTCTTATCAATAGCTTTTGGGTAGGAAGGATAGAGGAGGAAATAAAAATGTCAGTTATATTGGTCAGGTGGAAAAAAAATTGTAATTTTGTACCAAATAAATATATAAGTAATTCGACTCTCTTATGAAGCCATTAAAGGAGAAAACAACTGCTTCAGAGAATGATTCCTTAGTAGATAGGGTAGAGAAGCATATTATTGAGTATATTAAGGAGAATGCGCTAAAGGCAGGAGATGCGCTGCCTAAGGAATTGGAATTTGCCGAGACCTTAGGAGTGAGCCGTACAGCGATAAGAGAAGCCATGCTACGACTTAGGACTTTAGGCTTGGTAGAATCTCGCAAACATAGAGGTATGGTCATTCTGGAGCCTGATTTGGTACACAATTTTGAAAAGATGCTCGACCCTGCTTTGGTAGATTTAGGGCGACTTTCGAACCTCTTCGAGCTTAGGCTGATGCTGGAAGTAGGGATGGCAGACTTTGTATTTGCCCGTAAGACCCCTCGACAACTTAAGGACTTGGAGGATATAGTAAAAAACTCAGAAGAACAGCGCTGTGATAGTTTTAATTTCTCTATAGAAGAGGAACGACAATTTCATGGAAAACTGTATGAGATGGCAGGGAATGATATTTTGAAAAAATTTCAGGATGTCTTTATGCCTATTTTCCAATATGTACATGATCTGAATCGTTATCAAGCTGCTTATATACTCCCTGAAGGAAGCAAACAGATCAGCCATCGTGACCTCTTAGAAGAACTCAAGCAAGGTACTCCTTTTTCTTTCAGAGAGCTTATGAGAGAGCATCTCAATGCACACTATATCAAAGTGTTGGGGATTAGTTACTAATCCCCAATACTACTACTCGCTGATTAAACCTTTTATAAAAATAGGGAATTTTGTAGAGCATTCTAAAGATAAAAGGATAACGTCCTTGGTTGTAATCACTCATAAAGTATTCTCTTTCTATATGTAGGGCAGGGTGCCATTGCTCAAGTGTGTGACTATCCCGCTCACTCCACTTGAACTCAGGTCGCTGTTTTTTGTCCATTGTGCTGAGAGAGTCATGATTCTTGGCATGTCCAACAAGGCTGTAAGCCAACATGTCAAAGAGAAGGGTAGCCTTCTCGCACTTTTGACAAAGGTTCTCAAAGAAAGCCTTCACTTGTGCACGCTCAAAGTACATCAGTACCCCCTCTACAATGATAAGGATGGGCTTCTGATGAGCCTTGATGGTTTCTATCCATTGGTAGTCAAAGAGGGATAAAGGTACGCCTATCATTCTCCTCGAAGAACTTTTTACGCAATTCAATCACTTCCGGCAGATCCAATTCGTACCAATGGGTCACCGTAGGGCTTCCCAAGCGTTCGTAGCGAGTGTCTAAGCCAGCGCCCAACTGTATTACTACCGCATCGGGATGGGCAGAGATGAAGGTTTGAGCTTCCTTATCTATAAGGCTTGCCCTAAGACAGATCCCCGCTTGGCTGAATTTAGATTTGTTGAACTTGGAAAAGTCATAATCTATCTGAGGAATCATCTCTTCGGCCTTCTTGTCTATGAGAAAGGGAGGGGAGTAGTGGCGTTCCTCAGCTTTTGCCCATAAGGTAATGAGCATGGTTTCAGGTATTTTTCCTAATTTCATAATTCTATTCAAAACCGTGGAAATAAGCGGGATTTCCCTGAGTGCTAAGGAGTTGTTGTACGGCTCCTGTAGCAGGATCAAAGGAGAACAGACCTACCTTATCGGTTCCAAAAGCACCGAAGATAACATTAGTTCCTACTTTGTTAATGGATATACTATGCCCATCGGTGAGAGGAATACCCTCTATCTTTTTGATTGTCTTAGCACGAAGGTCAATGAGAACAGCCAAAGCACTTTTGGCAGTATAGGGGTTTTGGGAAGCTAACTCATGAATACCTACATAAGCAACTACTTTGTTATTACCCACATATTGAGCACTGAAGACAGAAGCTGCCTTATACTCAAATCCCTCAATAGCAGTAGTGGAGATATCCCAAGACCTATTGGTGTCAAACTCAGTGGCTCCTTTAGGAATACAGATAAAGCCACATTTTTTATTTGCAGGATTAAATCCAAAGTATCCCACCGTAGCTATGTAAATATCACCAGCTTCATTAGTGAATATCATACCACTACATTGGGACATAGGGCGTGTAGGAAAGGTAAGTTTTGTCTCTTTTTCGGAGGCTACCTTCTCTACCTTATCGGTTTGGATATCAATAATGGCTACATCACTCTGCTGATAGTCAGCATAGGGCTGCCAACCTTTTCCAGAGTCTACTTGGGTGAGACATAAGTAGTATTTGCCATCATGGATAAGTCCCATAGCAGGCTCAGGGTTGGTATCTCCATGAGCATATTGGTTTAGGGCAATTTCCCCTGTTTTCTCCATGGTTTTGGGATTGATGATCCATACAATTCCTTGTCCATAGAGCGGTAAGTAAGCCTTGGTATCACTTACTTTTTCAAGGTGTCCTACCATAGAGCCGGCAGGGGCAGGGAGGTTAGTCCCTTTGGTGAGTTTTTTAGTGTTAGGGTCATAGCTCCAACGGGTTATTCCTCTAACACCTTTCATGGTATCAAAGAGATAGACATCATTACCTACCACTTGTACAGAGGAGCCAAATTCTATTTGTTCTCCTTGAGAGTTGTTTATATCTCCTACAAGTTTATCAGTCAGCTGTATATAGGAGACACCACTCATTCCATCCTCATTTTTTACAGAGGTTTCCAATAAGTATTTACCACTACTTTTAGAAGTGTGAGCAGCCACTTCTTCTTTTTCATCTTTCTTGCAGGCAGTACCCAGTACCGCGCAAGCACATAAGGTTAAGAAAAATTTTGAATACATGATAATATGATTTTTAGTTGATTTTAGAATATAACTCGGAGTTTTACCCCTCCATTGATACCTGGGAGGGGACGGTTGAACTCGGTGAGTACTTTTTGGTCAGTAAGATTGCGTATTTTTCCTGAGATAAAGAGTTTGTTGTTGAGAAAACTATGCTCAAAACCCAGATCAAAGGTCATACTACGAGGAATACGGCGCTTGTCGAGCTTGGTCATCTCAAAATCATAGTAATATTCTTCAACAAAAGCATAATCCAAGAAGATACGGGTGTTCTGTCCTATACCTCCAAAGAGGTTTTCTCGGTGAAACTCTAATCCCATGTTTCCCATAAGGTAGGGAATATTGGGCATACGCTTGTTTTTTGTGAGGTTAGGTACTGTACTGGCAGGCTCATAATCGCGAACGTCCCTAAGGTCTTGAAAGGTAGTATTCGCATAAGCATAGAGAGAGGGGAGTATATCGGCTTTGGCTTCAAACTCTATTCCTATGGTGCGCATCTCTCCGAAGTTTTGGTATTGGGCACCAATAAGGCCTGCTGTATAGCGAATCATATCCTTTAGGTGCATATAGAAAAAGCTGAGTTCTATTTGGGCATTGGTAGGGTGCTTACCGACCAAGTCAAAGAGGCAACCAAGATTAACACTGGTATTGCGCTCAGGAAGTAGATTTTCACTGGGAATAATTCCAATGCCATCGCCTAAGAGTTCGTTCTCGGAGGGGATACGAACATCATAACCTACCGATAGTTTCCCCATAAAGGAAGGAAGGAAGCGGTAGCGCAAGGCATCATTGATCCCGAAACTACTTTTATTCAGATCCACATCGTACTGACCAGGTACAAAGAGCGGTGCCCTCTGGGTATGCATGGTATAGAGGTAATGGCGTCCTGTAAGAGAGTTGAGAAACTTGTCGTCCGAAGAGCGAAAGTCATAGGTAAGACCACTGACCCAACTGAGCATATGGGAGTCAAAATTGACCTGCTTTCCTAAACTTAACCTCTTGAGCTCGTCCTTGGGAGTACCTTTGGCAACAGAGAGCACTGTGTTGAAATTAAGTGAATGTTGCTCGTTTATCAGATACTCCAAGTTGGTTTTATTGGTAAAAGAGAACTTTCGGTCATCGGAATCTGAAGGAAAGTTATAGCCCGCTTCGCCCCCATAGCGAGAGGGGGTAGGGTAGGAGGATCCGTCCCATTCGTAGCGACGAGTAGCCTTGTCGATAAAGTTCATTTGGGTAAGCACCACGCCATTGAGCATATCAAGGTTGAGTCCCTCTAAGAAGAAGTTATCTTTCTTGAGTTTGGCTCCTATTCCAGCCATAAGTGCACGGCTATGTGCCTCACGTATATCATATTCTATGCCTTGTATCTCCTTATAAGTTTTAGTAACAAGAGCTTCGACCTCTATTTCGTCAAACCACCATTTATGAGCTTTAAAGCTTCCCCCTACAAGAGTTTTTTGAAACTTATCATGGTTACGAGTGATATATAGGCCTTTGCGATAGGGTGATTCAAAGGTATAGTTATTATCAGCGGTGGTATAGCCTCCTCCAATCCCAAAGGTAAGCCCTTTTTCCTTGAGATTACGTTTGAAGACCGCTTGCAGTTTGTGGGTATTGAAGGACTCTAGCCCATAGCTTAGGTCAGCATATTTTTCAGGATATTCACGAATAACGATATTGACCGCTCCGCCAAGAGAAGACCCACCGAAGCGGGCAGGCACTACTCCTTTGTAGATTTCTATACGATCAATCATATCCACAGGAATATCGTTGATATCTATATAATCTGTCTGTTCACTCAAGGGGAGTTCGTCTATAAAAAAACCAATACGCTTACCCTCCAAGCCACGGACAGAAAGGCGAGAGGCGCTACCAACCCCGCCGGAGGAGCGGATCGTAACCCCCACGGTCTTAATCAATATATCTTGTACGCTGCTCACGGTACCCCGCATATTAGATAGGTCAATCACAGTAACAGGCATAGCTTCCTCTTTTTTCTGGTGAGCAATAGTCTTGGCTGTGAAGACCATTTCTCCGATTTCTTGCTTTTCTTCCTTTAGGGATACACTCAGGTGTGTTTGTTCAGTAATATTAATCCTTTTGCTTATACTCTGATAGCCAAGATAATAGAAAGATACAATGTAACTACCTAAGGGCAGGTTGTGTATCTGATAGAATCCTTTATCATCTGTAGTAGTACCTTTGTTCAAGTCCTTGATGATGATTTCAGCATTGATTAGGGGATCTCCAGTGCTCTTATCGAGTACTTTTCCAGAGAGAACCCCTTTGTTTTGTGCTATCAGAGTGGGAGAAAATAGTAAAAACAGATAGAAAATCTTTTTGAATAACATAAGTTTATCTCTTTGATTGATGGTGTTTTAGATATTTTTGTTTTGTTAAAAAGGAAAATAGATTTGTCAGTATCAGGGAAATTATTTATTTTTGTTCTAAATTACTAATAAAGTTGAGCAAACTTACGTTTTTTGTTTTTATTCTATTTTAATCTCAATAGCAAAGATTTTAATCTCAATAGCAAAAATAAGATGAAGCGATTATCAGTATTAGATATGCAGGAACTGAGCGTAGCACAAGTAGAGGTTCCTCTCATAAAGAGCGAACAGGAGATGGAGGCTTATTATGGAAGGCTTCAGAATAAGATAGGAACATTCATCACCCAAGGGAAGGAAATAGGACAGCATACCTATTATAATTGGACAGCACAAGTAAATGACAATTATTCTTTTGAAGGACGTATGGCCATTCCTTCAGTACGTTTTTATTTTGTAAAGAAGTCCCAGAAAGGAATATTTGTAGATATAAATGGGCAACTTTTTTCCTCCAAACAAGGAGGGCATAATCTTTTCTTCTGCAAGGAAGAATGCTTAGGAAGGGATATTTTTCTCAAAAATGATACCTTCGAAGTGATTACCATAGCCGTAAGCGAGGCAGAATTTTCCCAAATGGCAGAAAAATACCCTGATACCCTTAAAAATATCTATGAGAGATATCAAAAAGGAGGGAATTTTTTGCTCAATAATAGGGGTAGCTTCTGTACTTCTATGCAGATGCAGGCAGTCTTGCAACAGCTCAACAATACAGAACTTTTGGGCAATGCCGCAGGGGTATATGCCGATCTTAAGGTATTGGAATTATTCTTGTTGCAGCTTCAGCAGATGGAGGTACAAAAGTACCAAGCCTATCAGTACTGTAAGACCCATACCGATATAGACAAGATACATGAAGTAAGTGAGCTGATTGTCAGTGATTTGCTACATACTCCCTCTATCAGTGAGTTGGCTCGGGAAGTGGGAATGAATGAGAAAAAACTCTGTTATGGGTTTAAGGAAGTTTTTGGCAATACCATTTTTGGTTATTTGTATGATTATAAGATGAACTTAGCCCAACAGCTATTATTATATACAGATAAGTCCATCAGTGAAATAGCCTTTCAGTGTGGATATGAGTACCTTTCACACTTTTCTACAGCTTTCAAGCGTAAGTTTGGCATGACTCCACAGGGGGTAAGGGGGCAATAAATAGAACCTACCAGTATCCTCCCACTAAGAAGGTAAGTCGGATAAAGGTTATAATAGTATCAGCCTCAATAGTCAGGGGAGTGTCCAAGGTTTTGACTTCTTCATCATTGATAAAAACAGTAAAAAGCCCATCGGTAAACGCCAATAATGCCGTCTCAAGAGCTGTGTCTAAGTCAGCCAGAGTCCTATTCTCTTTCTCTCCAAAGGTGATTTTCCCTCCTTGGGCTTGCTCGCCTATCTCTTGTGGAGAGAGGAAGGGTAGGAGAGAGGTTTCCTCCCGTGAGGCATTGAAGCGTTCCACCTCGCTCCTCACACACTCGGTGATGAGTTCCCTCAGGGTGTGGGGAGTGTGAGCCAAAGTTACCTCTACTAAGTGTACTTTCTTCTTGCCTAATCTCTTTAGCTGTATTTGCATACTATAAATATAACGGAGTTATAGTTGTCGGATTCCTTTGAGGAAAATCCAACGCATCAGTAGGACTTCCTTTCCCTCTTGCTCAAAAGCAGCAAAGCGGGGAGAGAGTAAGATAGAGAGAATCCCAGTAATTGCAAAAGTTACCGCATAGGAAAGCTCAGGAAAAAGATAGAGAATCCCTAAGCGAATAAGGATAAATAAGGCTCCAAAACAAAGAAAATTGAAGAGGAAAGCACGTACTTTAGCCGACATAGAGTAAGGTATTTTAGGTTAGCATCTTCTGCCGTGAGGGCAGGCAAATCCTTGGAAAGCGCCACAACTGCTCGCCAATAGCCCTATACTTAGGGCTATACATACAATCTTAAACCAATTTTTCATTCTTATAATTGTTGCAATTTTTATTTGTAGACACCATAACTGGTGTATTTGTCCATTCTCTTTTCGATAAGTTTTTCCACGGAGAGTTTGGAGAGTTTTTTAAAGGTATCCTCAATAGCTTTTTTGACACTTTCGAAGACTGCTTCTCGGTCGCGATGCGCACCGCCAAGAGGTTCTTTGATAATTTCGTCGATAAGGCCATTGTCTTTCATATCCTTAGCGGTGAGTTTGAGGGCATCAGCGGCACGCTCCTTGTACTCCCAAGTACGCCAAAGGATCGAAGAGCAAGATTCAGGAGAAATCACGGAATACCAAGTATTCTCCAGCATAAATACCTTGTCACCCACCCCTATACCGAGTGCACCTCCAGAGGCACCTTCGCCTATGATAAAGACAATGATAGGTACTTGCAAGCGCGCCATTTCTAATAAGTTGCGTGCGATTGCCTCTCCCTGACCTCTTTCCTCAGCTTCTATACCAGGGTAAGCACCAGGGGTATCAATAAAGGTAACTACAGGGATATTGAATTTCTCGGCAGATTTCATCAGGCGTAAAGCCTTGCGATATCCCTCAGGGTTAGGCATTCCAAAGTTGCGATACTGGCGACTTTTGGTATTATTCCCTTTTTGTTGGCCTATAAACATATAGGATTGGTCTCCTATTTTTCCTAAGCCTCCGATCATGGCCTTATCGTCTCCTACAGTACGGTCACCATGGAGCTCCAAGAAAGTATCTCCACAGAGCGCCTTGATATAATCAAGAGCATAAGGGCGGTCAATATGTCGGGATACCTGTACACGCTGCCATGGAGTAAGGTTCTCATAGATCTCTTTTTTTACCTGTTCTAAGCGCTTGGTAAGCTTCTTACAAGTGTCAGAGACATCTACATTACTTTCATTTCCAAGGGCAATACATTTATCTAATTGTTCTTCGAGTTCCTTGATAGGTTGCTCAAAATCTAAATATTCCATATTCTTTAAGTTTGAAAGAAAGTAGCAATAAAAGCTACACTATTAGCGGTGCAAAAGTACGTATTTTTTTCGAAAAAAGCAATAATTAAGTTTTGAGTTTTGAGTTTTAAGTTAGTCATTAATCATTGATCATTAACCATTAACTGATTAGGTTCCATATTCCCTTATTCTTTTTGAGCATATTCAGGGTATGGGCTACCTGCAGGTGGGCGGGGTCAGTCAGTTCAGGGTCTATACGGATAAGGTCAGTGGCATAGTCACGAGCTACTTTCAGTAACTGGCTGTCCTTGACAAGGTCAGCTATTTTCAGAGAGAGCACTCCACTCTGCTGCCTACCCATGAGGTCGCCAGGGCCTCGTAGCTTCAGATCTACTTCTGCGATTTGGAAGCCATCACAAGTGGCCACCATTGTCTCCATACGTGTACGAGAGTCATGACTGAGCTTGACGTCGGTCATCAGGATACAATAGCTCTGCTCAGCCCCTCGTCCTACCCGCCCTCTCAATTGGTGTAACTGAGAGAGTCCAAAGCGCTCAGCACTCTCTATAAGCATAACCGAAGCATTGGGAACATTGACTCCTACTTCTATCACAGTAGTGGCGACCATAATCTGCGCTTTACCTTCTACAAAAAGCTGCATCTGAGCTTCCTTTTCTTCAGGTTTTAGCTGCCCATGTACCATTGCTATAGTGTACTTAGGGGGTGGAAAAGCACTACAGAGCTGCTGGTATCCTTCGGAAAGATTCTTAAAAGACAGCGCTTCTGATTCTTCAATCAGAGGGTACACCACATATACCTGTCGTCCCTTAGCAATCTGGTCATGAAGAAACTGGTACACCTTAGCCCTGTGGGTATCATATTGGTGCAATGTCTGTATAGGTTTTCTGCCTGGAGGAAGTTCGTCGATAACCGAGACATCCAAATCCCCATAGAGGCTCATAGCCAAGGTGCGAGGAATAGGAGTGGCCGACATGATTAGCACATGAGGAGGTAGAGCATTCTTGTGCCAGAGCTTAGAGCGCTGTTCTACTCCAAAACGATGTTGTTCGTCTATGATAGAAAGGCCTAAGTTGTGGAACTTGACCTTGTCCTCCAGTAAGGCGTGGGTACCTATGACAATCTGTAGTTGCCCATTTTCCAGTTCTTCGAGAATCTTCCTGCGCTCCTTGGTTTTTGTGCTACCAGTCAGTAGAGCAGGCTGGATATCCATGGGGGCAAGTAGAGAAGCTATGGACTGATAATGCTGTTGCGCAAGAATTTCCGTAGGAGCCATCAGGCAGGCCTGGTATTGATTATCCAAAGCTAAGAGCATGGCAAAAAGCGCTACGATTGTCTTCCCAGCTCCTACATCTCCTTGTAGAAGGCGGTTCATCTGTGCTCCTGTAGCCATATCGCTACGTATCTCCTTGATAACCCGTTTCTGAGCATTGGTCAGAGGGAAGGGAAGGTGCTTATGGTAGAAGGTGTTAAAATAATCCCCTACCAAAGGAAAGGGATATCCTTTTAGCTTTTTGTTGAGATAGTTTTTCTGGATTAGTTGTAGCTGTATATAGAAGAGCTCTTCTAACTTCAGACGGAACTGAGCTTTGGATAGAAGTTCTTGTGACTGAGGAAAATGTATCTGAAAGAGAGCTTCTCCCTTAGGAAGCAGTCGCAAGGAGGTAAGCAGCTGAGGAGGGAGTGTTTCGAAAAAATTCTTGCCAACCTCCTGAAAGAGCGATTCTATGAGCTTGCGCATCACCTTTTGAGTGATTCCTTTTTTGGTGAGCTTCTCTGTAGAAGGATATACCGCTTGTATATTTCCCTGAAGGGAATGCTGATGCTCCTCAAGTGTTTCCATCTCAGGATGTGCCATGGAGAATACCCCAGCGAAGGGGGTACATTTGCCAAAAATCACATAAGGAACATTTAGGAGCAAGTGATCTTTGAGCCATTGAGAAGGACGAAACCACACCAATTCCATGTTGCCAGTCCCATCGGTAAAGGTAGCCACCAAGCGCTGTTGAGCTTTGTTTTTCCCCTCGACCGTTTTCAGGTGAATGATACGCCCGACGACCTGAACCTCGGTTGTGGTTTCTCTCAGATCTTGTATTTTGTAATACTGTGTTTTGTCAATATATCGCGTAGGAAACAGATGTAGCAAATCTTGAAAATTAGCCACTTGAAGTTCACTCTTGAGCAAGAGCGCTCGCTGAGGGCCTACTCCTCTTAAGTATTCAATAGGTGTCTCCAGCATACGAATAAAAGGTTTTAATCATTGACAAGGTCTATCGTAACAATACCATCAGGATCGATCTTCTTGAGTACCACTTTCTGTAAGGTATTGACCAGTTCAGGAGCAAAAGGAGTTTTTACCTTTACATAATTCTCGGTGAATCCATGCATGAATCCGTCCTTATTATCACTCTCGAAGAGCACTTGATGGGTGGATCCGAGCTGCTGTTCGTAGAAGTGATGACGCTTCTTAGCAGAGAGGCCACGGAGCATACGGCTTCGCTTGGCACGTACTTCATTGGGGACTACTCCCTCCATTTCCACCGCCTCGGTATTGGCGCGTTCAGAATAGGTGAATACATGTAAGTAAGAGATATCCAGTTGGTTTAGGAAATGGTAAGTCTCCAAGAAATGTTCGTCCGTCTCGCCAGGGAAGCCCACAATCACATCGACCCCGATACAAGCATCCGGCATGAGTTCACGGATTTTAGCTACACGATCCTCATAGAGCTCGCGGAGATAGCGGCGCTTCATCTTCTTGAGGATATCATTGCTTCCACTCTGTAGTGGAATATGGAAATGTGGAACAAAACTGCGGCTCTGGGCTACAAAAGCAATGGTCTCATCCTTGAGTAAGTTAGGCTCGATAGAAGAGATACGCAAGCGCTCAATTCCCTCAACCGTGTCCAAGGCTTGGATCAGCTCCAAGAAAGTGTGTTCGTGCTTTTTGTTGCCAAACTCTCCTTTGCCATAGTCTCCTATATTGACTCCAGTAAGAACAATTTCTTTGATGTTATTCTCGGATATCTTTTTGGCATTTTGCAAGATATTCTCAATGGTATCACTGCGAGAGATACCACGAGCCATAGGGATGGTACAGTAAGTACATTTGTAATCACAACCATCCTGAATCTTGAGGAAAGCACGAGTACGGTCGCCTATAGAATAGCTTCCTACATAGAAATCAGCCTCATTGATATCACAGGAGTGAATCTGTCCCTTGTTGAGCTTGGTCAGGTCGTCAATATACTGAGTGATGTTGAATTTTTCCTTAGCACCCAATACCAAGTCCACCCCATCTACAGCGATGAGGTCTTCAGGCTTGAGCTGGGCATAGCAGCCTACTGCGGCTATAAAAGCATTTTCGTTGTGCTTAAGCGCTTTGCGAACAATCTGCCTGAACTGTTTGTCTGCATTTTCCGTTACGGAACAAGTGTTAATGACATAGATATCAGCAGGTTCCTCGAAATCCACCTTGTCAAAACCTTCATTCTCAAAACTGCGGGCAATGGTAGCCGTTTCGGCAAAATTCAGCTTGCATCCCAAGGTATAAAAAGCAACGCGTTTTTTCATAAGGGTAAAAGAAATTTGGGGGCAAAGATACAAAAAAATAATGATTAATGATTAATGACAATAGGCGAAAGTTTTTAGAGGAAACCGTATTTCTATCTAAAAAAGAAGTATCTTTGTACGCTGTAAAAAAATAGCTGTCATGGAGCAAACACATACTTTCTTAGATACTACAAATGGTGATTTCTTACTGATAAAAGGAGTTGTAATTACCAAAGATACCACCTACTCAAGCCTTCGTTTGCAATTCCCCTCTCATAAAATATGGGAAGTAGGAACTGGGTATTATTGGATATATTTTGATAAATGTCTCTTCGAAGGAAAACTATTCTATGTGGAGGTTTGTTTCAAAGGAGAAAGCCTATCCGTTATAGAGTTTTCTATGAATGAACGACAAACCTCTTGGGAGAATTGGAGCGAGGCTTATGAACTACAAACAGAGAAATATTATAAACAATGGCTCACCACCCATATAGGAGAAGAACGCTCCTTCGATTGGGGTAAGGTAGGAGTTCATTATGACCGCAAAGGAGGAAGTACTTTTATGTGGGTAAACTATTTAAGTTAGGTAACATATGGAAAATAACAAACTTATCCCTTATATAGAAGAAGCTTATAGGCTTTTTGCCCCCTATAACATTAGCCTTCCACTTACAGTCTGTGATTGTGGCAACTGTATCACTGAGAAGGAACAAAAGCTATTGATAACCAACCCTTTGCGAGAGCTTTCTAGGGATTTGATAGAAACCTATATCAGTGCCATGTTTGACAATGAAGACAAGGCTATAGTAGAGCTTCGTTATTTCCTGCCCCGTATGTTGGAGCTACTTTCGGTAGGGGAAACACTCTATATAGATGAGGGCTTTTCCCTCTCTCGTTGTCATTTTGAGCGCACTCATATATGGAAAGAGGGAGAAATAGCTTTTATGGAGCGCTTTGCAAAGGCCTTTTTCGAAGAAGTACTTGAGGGAGAGTGTCCCCACCTATATAGCACAGCAGAGGATTGGTTGGTTTGTTTTGGCTTGAGTGGCTTACCTATAGCACCCCTTTTGGATACTTGGCTACAGCAAGCCGGTAAGGTAAAGGCATTGTGTGACTTTCAAGAACTTCTTACCTATAGCTTACACCCTATAGGAATAGTGTTCAAGCATAGTTATTTTAAGGACAAGCGCCCAGAGCTTAATGAGCAGATAACCGCTTGGTTTACGGAACCTCAGACCCAGCGCACCTTCCTACAAGCCACAGAAAATCTACTCCTTTCCGATGTAGTATTGGAAGAGGAGGTAGTGTTCGCCTTGGAGACTCTATACAACCAACTGAGACAATTGAGTCAAGAATAATCATACTCACTCACGCGAGCTTACTCACATATCCAGCTATGGGTACTTGCTGGCTTTATCTATTACCTAATTCTAAACTTTTTCTTTTCTCTTTTCCTTAAATTTTGTACCTTTGTACTGCCTAAAAATATAATACTATGGATATAGCACAGTATGTATTAGATTTTGTCAATCAAACACATCGTTCTATTTTCCTAACTGGAAAAGCAGGTACAGGGAAGACAACTCTATTGCATCAGATCATTGCAACTACTTACAAAAATGTAATGGTAGCAGCCCCTACAGGGATTGCAGCCCTCAATGCCAAAGGAGTTACCCTACACTCTCTTTTTCAGTTGCCGTTGGCTACCTTTGTCCCTACTTATAAGGAAGAAGCTGCTTGGCCAGGTAACCTCAATATAGTGACCTCCAAGACCCTTATGAAGCAGCAAAAGATGAATACCTATAAGAGAAGAGTACTCCAAAAATTAGAACTCTTGATTATAGATGAAGTGAGTATGCTCCGTGCTGATACCTTGGATATGATCAATACTGTTCTAAAGTCCATAAGAGGTTCTTCGGCTCCTTTTGGAGGTGTACAAGTGCTTTTTATAGGCGATTTGCTACAGCTTCCCCCTGTGGTGAAACAAAGCGAATGGGATATCTTGCAGCATTATTACAAAGGAATCTCCTTTTTCCATGCTAAAGTGATAGAGGAAAATCCTCCCTTGTATTTAGAATTGGAAAAAGTATACAGACAATCCGATGAGGACTTCGTGCAGATACTCAATCACTTGAGAACCAATGAGATTACCCAGAGAGATATACAAACACTACAACAGTATATACAACCTACCTTTAAGCCTTCTTATAATGATGGCTATATCACCCTGACCACCCATAACTACAAGGCAGATCAGCTCAATGCAGCTGCTTTCAGTGCTATTAAGGCACCAGTATATACCTATCAGGCGGAGGTGAAGGATGAGTTTCCTGAATATCTCTATCCCTTGGATACCCAACTATCCCTGAAGGTAGGTGCTCAGGTGATGTTTGTCAAAAATGATTTAGAGGTTCCTAAGCGCTACTACAATGGAAAAATAGGCGAAGTGGTATACCTATCCAAGGATGAAATACGAGTGAGACTTTCGGGTGAAGATACTGTTATTGAGGTAGGTAAGTATATATGGGAGCATGTTCGGTATAAGAGCAAGACCAATTCCGAGGAGATAGAGCAAGAGGTATTGGGGACTTTTACTCAGTATCCTTTGCGCTTAGCATGGGCTATTACAGTACATAAAAGTCAAGGGCTTACCTTCGACAAAGCCGTAATTGATTTGGCAGATGCTTTTGCTTCAGGGCAGACTTATGTAGCTCTCTCGCGGCTAAGAAGTCTTGATGGGCTTGTCCTGCTCTCCTCTCTCAATGCCAAAGAGTTCTTCACCGCTACTGATGTGATAGACTATGCCTCGCAGAAAGCCGATCCAGATACCTTAGCCGATACTTTTTCCTTAGAAAGAAAGGCCTTTTTGGAGAAAGAGGTGCTTAAGACCTTCTCTTGGTTGGACTTAGCGGTACAATGGGGGGCACATGTCAATTCGTATAAAGTGGAGAATGCTCGAAGTCTCAAGAGTCAGTTCCGCCAATGGGCTCAGGAGCAATCTAAGACTTATGATACCATAGTGCAACATTCGGAAAAGTTCCTCAACCAGCTCAAGGGAATTCTCTCCCAACCAGACTATGATAAACACTACTTATTGGAGCGTTTTCACAAGGCTTATGATTACTTCTTTCCACAACTGGAACGATTGACAATAGAGACTTTCTATACCCACTTGCAAGTAAATGGAAAAAAACAAGTGAAAGCCTTTAGCGAAGAGCTTACCCAGTTAGAAGATATACAGATAGATGCTATTACTCAGTTACTTAAAACAAAAATTATCTTAGAATCCATGATAACTCCTTCTTCAGAACAGGAGGAAAAGAGAGCATTTGAGAGAGCTAAGAACTATAGAGAGCGATTGATAGGACGTGCTTTGGAGAAGTGGCGAGAGAATTCACTTAATGGAAAATTCTCAACAGAAGAACCTACTCTTGTTGCCGAAGGAAAGAAGGAGAAAAAGGGGAAAAAGGAAAAAGCAGAGAAGATATCTACCTATGCCCGTACCTTAGAGCTTTGGAGAGAGAAAAAGAATGTGGCGGAGATTGCGGCAGAGCGAAAACTTACCGAATCTACCATCTATGGTCATCTGACTAAGTATGTAGAAGAAGGTGTTATTTCCATAGAGGAAGTACTTTCTTCCCAAAGATTGCAACACCTACAGGAGACCTTGCCCACTATATCCGAGGAAGAAACCCTCAATGAGCTCAGGGCAAGAGTAGGGGAGGAGTATAGTTTTGGAGAGATAAAGCTCTTCAGAGCATATTGGTTTCGTCAGAAAAAAATCAAAGAAGCATAAAAGAAAGAGGCTATTTTCAAATCAAGAAAGTAGCCTCTTTTATTTCCTTTAGAAAAAGTTCTTTATTCAAAACCTATTCTTCATCTATAGGGATATTTTTGATTTTGCTTACAAGGAAGGTGAGTTTTTCATCCTTATCAGCATAGTCTACCGAGATAGTGTCTCCTTCTCTCACTTCGCCTAAGACAATCTTTTCTGCGATTTCATCTTCTATAAAGCGCTGAATAGTACGCTTGAGAGGACGAGCTCCGAACTGTTTGTCATATCCTTTTTCAGCAATAAAGTCCTTCGCCTTGTCTGTGATACGTAGTGAGTATCCCAGTCCTTTCATTCTATCCAATAGTTTTTGGAGTTCTACCTCGACAATACCTTTGATATTATCCTTGTCAAGAGCGTTGAACATCACCACATCGTCAATACGGTTGAGGAACTCAGGAGCAAAAACCTTTTTAAGAGCCCCCTCTACAACAGAGCGTTCGTACTCTTCCGCTTGGGCTGTTTTAGCCATAGTAGAGAAACCAACTCCTTGTCCGAATTCCTTCACTTGTCGAGCACCGATATTGGAAGTCATGATGATAATTGTATTGCGAAAATCCACTTTTCTGCCTAAGCTATCGGTAAGGAAACCATCATCTAATACCTGTAAGAGCATATTGAATACATCAGGATGAGCCTTTTCGATTTCATCCAAGAGGACAACAGAATAAGGCTTACGGCGTACACGCTCAGTCAGTTGTCCTCCTTCCTCGTGACCTACATATCCGGGAGGAGCTCCGATAAGGCGAGAGGTTGTGAATTTTTCCATATATTCACTCATATCCAAGCGGATAAGAGATTCCTCAGAGTCAAATAATTCACGAGCCAAGATCTTGGCCAATTGTGTTTTTCCGACCCCTGTTTGTCCTATAAAGATAAAGGAACCGATAGGTCGGTTAGGATCCTTAAGTCCTGTACGGTTACGCTTGATAGCTTTTACAATCTTGGAAATAGCCTCTTCCTGTCCGATGACCTTCTCTGTAATGATGTGTTCCAAGGACGAAAGTTTCTTCATCTCGGATTGTTCCATACGAGTGATAGGCACTCCACTCATCATGGAGACTACCTGTGCTATATCGTCGAAACCTACTTCACTACGGTTCTTAAGAGACTCTTTTTCCCAAAGTTCTTTTTCATGGTCTAACTGCTTGTATAGGGTACGTTCGTTGTCTCGATAACGAGCGGCTTCCTCATAGCGAGCTCCACTTACAGCCTCATTCTTAAGCTGTTGTATCTTAGCGATTTCTTCCTCTAAGGCTTCCACCTTTTTAGAGACCTTTATCTGAGAGATGTATACACGTGCTCCAGCTTCATCCATAGCATCTAGCGCCTTGTCAGGAAGGAAGCGGTCTGTAATATATCTGGTGGTAAGCTTCACACAAGCCTCAATGGCCTCGGGAGTATATTTTACATGGTGGTGGTCTTCGTATTTTCCCTTTACATTATTGAGGATTTCTATAGTTTCTTCATAAGAAGTAGGCTCAATAATCACCTTTTGGAAGCGGCGCTCGAGGGCACCATCCTTCTCGATAGATTCCCGATACTCATTCATCGTGGTAGCGCCAATGCATTGGATCTCTCCACGTGCCAAGGCAGGCTTAAACATGTTAGAAGCATCCAAGCTACCAGAAGCGCTTCCGGCACCGACTAAAGTATGAATCTCATCTATGAAGAGGATAACATCCTTATTCTGTTCCAGTTCGTTCATGATAGCCTTCATACGTTCCTCAAACTGTCCGCGGTACTTAGTCCCAGCCACTAAGGATCCTAAGTCCAGGGTAACCACTCGCTTGTTGAACAAGGCGCGTGATACCTTACGCTCTATGATACGCAAGGCAAGCCCTTCGGCTACAGCACTTTTACCTACTCCAGGTTCTCCTATGAGCAGTGGGTTATTCTTTTTTCTACGGCTAAGAATCTGGGAGACACGCTCTATTTCCTTGAAGCGTCCCACTACAGGGTCTAATTTCCCTTGCATAGCCATAGCTGTTAAGTCTTTACCAAAATTATCTAAAACGGGTGTATTAGTTTTTTGGTTAGGATTATTTTTCTTAGAGTTGGAGGCTGACAAAAAGTCAGGTTTTGCATCCTCTTCGTCATCTTCGTAAGCATAAGAATCAGAAAATGCCTTTTCGTCCTGTTTCTTTTCGTTGTTAATGACCTCAAATTGCTGTCTTACATTCTCATAATTAATCTTTTCCAAATTAAGCAATTTGGTAGTAGGGTCACTCTGATTTCTCAAGATACATAAAAGAAGATGAGCGGTATTGATCTGGCTATTTTTGAAAGTTTTCTGTTCTAATACAGTTGCTTTCATAGCTTTGTCAGCTTGTAGGGTCAGTGGGATACTTTTTTCCATTTGTGTGGTAGCAGTATCCGAATAAGAATTGACAGAATTGGCTAAAGATTCTGTTTTTCTCTTCAAAACAGAGAAGTCAGCATGTAGCGCTGTGAGTATATCAAAAGCACTTCCTTCGGTTTCTTTAAGGAGTCCCAATAGTAAGTGTTCTGTTCCTACGGCACTATGTTTCAGGCGGATAGCTTCAAGCTTTCCGCTATTGACTACATTCTTTACTCTTGGTGAAAAGTTATCATTCATAAGTTGGGTTGTCCTTTCTTTTTATATGGCTAAATTATAAACTTTCTTTTATATGGCAAAAATAATGCCATTAATTTTTTATACAACAGCTATATAGCACAGAAATATTTATTTGTTAAAAAAGTAATGTTTGTACGGAATATTTTATCTTAAATTTTCAATACTTTTTTGAATGGTTTCTATCTTGGCCAAGGCATCTGCTTCTTTCTTTCTTTCGTTCTCCACCACTTGCGCAGGAGCGGAGTTGACAAACTTCTCATTGGAGAGTTTGGCACGTACTGACTTGAGGAAGCCTTCGGCATAGGAGAGCTCTTTTTCCAATTTTTCAATCTCTTGAGCTACATCGATCTTGTCCAAGATAGGGATAAAGTACTCATTGGATTTCACACGGAAAGAGATAGCTCCTTCGATGGTTTTTTCTGTATAAGAAATAGAGGAGATATTTCCTAATTTCTGTATGATACTATCCCACTGATTGCCTAAGTGCTCATTGTCAATAACCGATAGACTTATTTCTTCTTTGAAAGCTATGTTTTTTTCCTTTCTTATGGTACGAATACCAGAAATAATCTCTTGAACAAACTCAAAAGTATGTAATAAGGACTCATCAAAAACCACCTCTTTAGGATAAGAAGCTACAATAAGTGCTTCTTGAGTGCTTCTTGGTGCGATTTGTTGCCATATTTCTTCGGTAACAAAAGGCATGAAAGGGTGTAAGAGTTTTAGGTTCTCTTCGAATAAAGAAATTACTTCACGGTATGTTTCCTTATCAATAGGGCTACCAAAAGCAGGCTTGATCATTTCCAAAAGCCAAGAACAAAAATCGTCCCATACGAGCTTGTATATCTTCATTAGTGCGTCCGAGATACGGTATTTGCTAAAATCATCCTCAGTTTCGCTCAGTGTTTTTTGAAATTTGTTTTTGAACCAAAGAATAGACTGTTTGGCATAATCTGGTTGTGGTATGTCAGCCACCTGCCATCCTTTGATCAGGCGGAAAGCATTCCATATCTTATTGGCAAAGGCACTTCCTTGTTGGCAAAGAGCTTCATCAAAAAGTAAGTCATTTCCAGCGGAGGACGATAGCAAGAGCCCTACACGTACTCCATCGGCACCGAAATCCTTGATAAGCTTTAGTGCATCAGGCGAATTGCCCAAGGACTTGGACATCTTACGGCGGAGCTTATCCCTTACTAATCCTGTTAGGTAGACATTGGTAAAAGGTTTTTCGCCGGCAAATTCGTATCCTGCGATAATCATTCTGGCTACCCAGAAGAAGAGAATATCAGGGCCTGTTACCAAATCTTGAGTAGGGTAGTAGTACTTAAACTCCTTGTTGTCAGGATCTAACACCCCATTGAAAACACTCATTGGCCACAGCCAAGAGGAAAACCAAGTATCAAGAGCATCCTCATCTTGGCAAAGATCCTCCAGAGTGAGGTTCGGGTTATGGGTTTTTTCCTTAGCTAAAGCAAGCGCTTTTTCCTTGGTTTCGGCCACTACATAATCCTCCTTGCTAGTTCCATAGTAATAAGCAGGAATTTGTTGTCCCCACCAGAGTTGGCGAGAGATATTCCAATCACGTACATTCTCCAACCAATGGCGGTAGGTATTGTCAAAGCGCTTAGGGTAGAGTTTGATCTCTTCCGATTCCAAAACGGCTTTCAGTGCAGGCTTAACCAATTCCTCCATCTTGAGGAACCATTGGTCTAAGGGGCGCTGTTCGACCACAGCTCCTGTACGTTCGGAAGTACCTATATTATTGGTATAGTCCTGAGTTTTGGCAAGTAACTTTTTCTCTTCCAATTCTTTGACAATTTCTCTACGAACCTCAAAGCGGTCTTTGCCCTGGTAGTGCATCCCCTGTTCGTTGAGTTTGCCATCATCGGTAAAGGTATCTAAAATAGGCAACTGATATTTTATACCTATCTCATAATCATTGATATCATGCGCAGGTGTAATCTTGAGAGCTCCAGTACCGAATTCCATATCTACATATTCATCTTGGATAATTGGTACAGCGCGCCCTACTACAGGGACGATTACTCTTTTTCCATGTAGGTGCTTGTAGCGCTCGTCATTAGGATTCACACACACAGCCACATCTCCAAAAATGGTTTCAGGGCGGGTAGTAGCTACAGTGAGATATTCCTCGGAATCCTCTACCTTGTATATAAGGTAGAAAAGCTTTCCATTCTGTTCTTTGTAGATAACCTCTTCGTCCGAAAGAGTAGTCTTAGCTTCAGGATCCCAATTGACCATACGATATCCACGGTAGATGAGTTCTTTGTTATACAGATCGACAAATACCTTGATGACAGATTGGTATAGCTCATCATCCATGGTGAACTTGGTGCGATTCCAGTCGCAAGAGCAGCCTAATTTTTTTAATTGTTCAAGGATAACTCCTCCATACTGATGAGTCCATTCCCAAGCATGTTTGAGAAATTCCTCACGAGAGAGATCACTTTTTTGGATACCCTGTTCTTTGAGTTTGGCCACTACCTTAGCCTCGGTAGCAATAGAAGCATGATCGGTACCAGGTACCCAGCAGGCATTCAGTCCCATAAGGCGTGCACGGCGGATAAGTACATCCTGAATCGTATTGTTCAGCATGTGCCCCATGTGCAAGACACCCGTTACATTTGGTGGAGGGATAACTATGGTGTAAGGGGTTCTCTCATCGGGGGTTGAGGAGAAAAAACCATTTTCCATCCAATAAGAATACCACTTATTTTCGAAATCTTCAGGAGAATATTTTGTTGTAATTTCCATCTTTGGCATGATATTTGTTAGTGTATAAATGTCGCTATTGATTTAGGGGACAA
>ERZ772979.743-NODE-743-length-21148-cov-8.605556_pt1 | contig 21148 bp, 23 predicted proteins | sample MGYA00511130_ERZ772979 | MGnify/ENA primary metagenome ERZ772979 (study PRJEB29015, sample SAMEA2738103) | human oral metagenome | biome: human oral; feature: human-associated habitat; material: saliva | place: China | collected 2186 ... | reverse complement strand
CTTTTGGAAACAGATGGCGAAGCTGCTTGCATACTTTTTCAAGATAGAAATGTTTGAAGCAACGATAACCAGAATCGTAGAAAAGAATCATTATTAACATAACTTCTGCCTTTGACATTGTAGAAATTCGATGATATTTCCTTTTTCCTGTAGGCTTTAGCGCATATTTTGCTGTCATTGCATCAAAAAATTTGCAGAAGTCATCTGCCATATAAAATATTTCAGTAACTTTGTCCTCGGTGATCATAGCGGTTTTTGTTTGTAACTGTTTGTATATTAGTTCTTTAAAGTTACAGCAAATTTCGCTAATCACCAAATTTATAGATACTTATAATTCGTCGAACGCACGTTAAATAATCATAAAAAGTCCATTCTTGTCCATTTCTTAGAGAGTAATTATAGAATAATATGTATCTTTACGGTGTTAAGTTACTTCTCTCTCGTTTAAAGTAAGGAGAGTGACTGTTCTTTTTATTTTTTAAAATAAGGCTTATTACGAGTATTTGGGGTATAAGATTTGATTTTATAATTCTGCAAGTTTTTGTGATGGATTTGTGAAATTCGTGCGACAGATAGAAATAGCGGACCCTTACAAAGACCTATTGTAAATCAAGTTGTTTCAATCATTAGGGATTCAAGTCCATACAAATCCTACACATATCGCTCACGTACAGAACTCCAATATGAAGACTCTCGGTAGCTCTTATTTCAATAAAATCAAAGAACTATCAGCTCCACTCAATTCGAGTTAATTTAATTAATTCAGTTTAACGATGCACAAAGGATATAAAGTCATGCAAATGACTTCAAAATTGTCAAACCAATAAATTAGTAAAGAAATGAAGACTGCGCAAGAAATTTTAAATGATCCTTTTATTAATAAAGGAACAGCGTTTACACTTGAAGAGAGAAAAGCTCTCAACCTTGTAGGATTACTACCTACTGCTGTTCAGACATTGGAAGAGCAAACAGAGCAGACCTATAAGGAGTATCAGAAGAAAGTTTCAGATTTGGAGAAACGAATCTATCTGATGACGTTGTTCAACACGAACCGAACTTTGTTTTATGCTTTGATGTCACAACACGTGGCAGAGTTTATGCCTATTGTCTATGACCCAACTGTGGCAGATGCAATTAGAGAGTACGACGAATTATTTATGAAGCCTCAGGATGCAGCATTCCTCTCTATTCACAACCCAGATGATATTGAAGAGGCATTGAAGAACGCAGCCAGCGATCGCGACATTCGTTTGATTGTCGTAACTGATGCATAAGAAATCTTAGGTATTGGAGACTGGGGTGTTGGAGGAGTTGCTATTTCCATTGGTAAACTTATGGTCTATACAGCGGCAGCTGGTGTCAATCCAGAACAGGTATTGCCTTTGGTATTGGATGTGGGAACCAATAATCAAAAACTGATTAACGATCCTCTCTATTTAGGCAACAGACATCCTCGTGTACGTGGAAAGGAGTATTTTGACTTCGTAGACAAGTTCGTAACAACGGCGGAGAAACTATTCCCACGTCTCTATCTTCACTGGGAAGACTTCGGTAGATCGACTGCTGCTACCATTCTGGAGAAATATCAGAACCGTATTACAACATTCAACGATGATGTTCAAGGAACGGGTATCGTGGCTTTGGCAGGTATTCTTGGCGCATTGGAAATCTCTAAAGAAAAATTTACTGACCAGCGCGTAATGATCTTTGGTGCAGGTACTGCAGGAGTTGGTATTGCAACACAGATTTTCGAGGAATTCAAACAACAAGGTCTGTCTGAGGCTGAAGCACGGTCACACATCTATTTAATTGACAAGCAAGGACTTTTGTTCGAGGACACAGAGGGACTTACCGATGGTCAGAAGCGTTTTGTACGTCAGCGTGATGAGTTTGAGAATGCTGATTCGCTTAAAGACCTTTACAATTCTGTAAAAACTATACACCCATCAGTACTTATTGGTACATCTACAACACCAGGTATGTTCAACGAACAGGTAGTAAAAGAGATGGCATCAGCGGTGAAACGTCCAATTATATTCCCATTGTCAAATCCTACAGAGTTGGCTGAAGCCACAGCAAAGGACCTTATTCATTGGACCGATGGGCAGGCACTCATCGCAACAGGTATACCGAGTGAGCCTGTTGTATATAACGGTATTACCTATAACATTGGACAAGCTAACAATGCATTGATGTATCCAGGTCTTGGTCTTGGTGTCATAGCTTCGACAGTTAAATTGGTTAATCAGACATTGCTCTCTGCTGCAGCCCATGCACTTGGCGGCTTTGTTGATGCTTCCAAGCCTGGCGCAGCCGTGTTACCTCCTGTTGAGAAACTAACGGAATTCTCAGAGCATATTGCTATTGTAGTGACAGAGAACGCTATGAAGCAAGGCTTAACTCGTGAGAAGATAGAAGATGCACGCAAAGCTGTTGATGCGATGAAGTGGTACCCTAAATACAAATAGAATAAAGAACTAAAGGCTACAACTATGTTATTTCAAAGTTTACAAAGTGTATTGGTAATTATCCTGATTATAGCTTTAGGTTACATTCTTCAACAAAAGAAATGGTTTGGAGAAGACTTTCCGACGAACATATCTCGCTTAATTACAGATATAGCTCTACCTGCTTCTGTATTTTCATCCGTGTTGAAATATCTATCAAAAAGCGAGTTACTATCGTTGGGAAGTAGTTTGATATATTCAATGGGAAGCGTAGCGATAACATACGTTGTAGCTATTGCATTGGTAAAGGTATTGAAAGTGCAACGCGGACGACGTGGAATATTTATCAATACCATTGCCAATGCAAACACCATATTTATTGGTTTGCCACTCAACATTGCTCTTTTTGGTGAGAATAGTATGCCATATTTCCTTGTCTATTATGTTACTAATACGGTATCAACTTGGCTTATAGGTATTTTCTTCATTGAGGCAGACGATCCTACAAAGACTTCAGGTACCAATAAACGACACATTAGGTTGAAGCAGCTTCTCCCTGCCCCATTGATTGGTTTCATTGTTGCGATCATTTTTCTGGTAACTGGCATCCAACTCCCTAACTTTATCGATCAGGCTTTTACCTACATTGGCAATATTGTCACCCCATTGGCATTAATTTATATAGGTATCATGCTTTCTAATTCAAAACTATCATCTATCCGCTTTGACCGTGATACGTCCGTTGCCCTTTTGGGTAGATTTGTTATATCACCAATTAGCATTATCTGCTTATTGATGTTAGGAGGGTATTTGGGACATAACCTTAGCATAGGCTTGAAAGAAACATTGATTATTCAGTCGGCAACACCAGCATTGGCAATCCTGCCTGTTTTAGCGGCGTCTTCACATGGAGACACCAAATATGCAACCAATGTTGTTACAACCAGTACATTGGTGTTTATTGTCGTCGTACCTATTATTATGTTTTTTATGCCATATATCGTATAATAATACTGTTAGAGAATGAATTATATGTTATAACTATCACTCTTGTCTTGCTGTGTTCTCTCTTAAAACGAACTTACGAGATGAGAATTCTTACCCATAGTTATTAGTAATGATGTACAGATTCATTTACTAAACCCAAATCGGTCATTAGAAGATAATTCTCTATATTTTCTAATGACCGTCATTAGAAAATGATGTTTGCATGCTGTTGTTTATCAATAATTTACTAATCTGAGTTCGGGATAAGTTTCTTTTTATTACTCTAATTTATATATCCTAAAACCCATTTAGCCTCAATCATCTTATATTGATGCTAATCCTTTTTATCCAAAAGCAAACTGTTTCTTTAGAACAAAGAAAGTTGACCGTTGTGTTGTTCTATGCAGAAATCTAAATTGACTTCAGGTTTCTTTTCAAAGAAGCTATATGCAGCCATTGCTGATAATACATTCATAGCAAAATTAAGGACACTTCTATGTCTAGAGTGGACCAATTGCGCTACATTTTTCAGCTCGTCATTGATGGTTTCAATTACAGATCTTTTTCTTAAAAGCAGTCTATCATATATTGGGATTAACTTATAATAATGTTGAAAGTTACGATAAGAATTAAAATGGAAACAGATCATTATGGTTATGATTTCTGACTTGTTCATACGCCATTTACGGCGCGATGCTTACACTTGGCATCATTGGGAAACCCTATTTTAACAATTTCTGACTCAAATTCTTTGCAAAAGTCACCTGCAGTACAAAAGATTTCGGGAATTTTATCTTTGGCAATCATCGCTATATTAATTGTAAGTTATTGATGTTCAACTATAAGATTGCAAAAATATAACGAGATTACCAACTTTTTTGAGTATTATTCTTATCCCGAGTTCAGGTTAATAGCAAACTCATCAATATCTATATTCTCCACACCATTTATAGAAGGAGGGCAATGATGACAAAAAAAGAAAAATAATCAGCAGAACTTACTTATTTACAGATTATTATTAGTAACTTTGCACCCTAAGTGGGGTTTATACCCCCACAAGAGAGTATTTTCACATAAAGTCTAACTTTATTAATTACAAACATTTTTAAAATCATTTATGACAAATTTCAAAGACGTCAATCCCTTGTCAGACTTCAACTGGGAGGAATTTGAAAACGGTGGAACCGTTAGTGGCGACAAAAACGAACTAACAAAAGCTTACGACAACACCCTAAACAAAATCCAAGAACACCAAGTTGTAGAAGGCGTTGTAACTTCCATCGACAAAAAAGAAGTAATAGTGAACATCGGCTACAAAAGCGATGGCATTATACCAGCATCAGAATTCCGCTACAATCCCGAACTAAAAGTAGGAGACAAGGTTGAAGTTTACGTTGAAAACCAAGAAGACAAAGGTGGACAACTTATTCTTTCACACAAAAAAGCACGCCTGCAAAAGAGTTGGGAGAACATAAACAAGGCTCTCGAAGACGATGCTGTTATTCAAGGTTACATCAAGAGTCGCACCAAAGGTGGTATGATTGTTGATGTCTTCGGCATCGAAGCATTCCTTCCAGGTAGCCAAATTGACGTTCACCCAATACGCGACTACGATATGTTTGTGGGCAAAACAATGGAATTCAAAGTAGTAAAAATCAACCAAGAATTCCGTAACGTGGTTGTTTCACACAAAGCACTCATCGAAGCAGAACTTGAAGCACAACGCAAAGAAATTATATCTCACCTCGAAAAAGGACAGATTCTCGAAGGCGTTGTTAAAAATATTACATCGTATGGAGTATTCGTTGACCTCGGCGGCGTAGACGGACTCATTCACATCACAGACCTTTCATGGGGACGCATCAACGACCCACACGAAGTTGTTGAACTCGACCAGAAAATCAATGTCGTTATTCTCGACTTCGATGAAGAAAAGAAACGCATCGCACTCGGCTTAAAACAACTCGCACCACACCCATGGGACGCACTCGATCCAAATCTTAAAGTGGGCGACCACGTTAAGGGTAAAGTCGTTGTTATGGCTGATTATGGAGCATTCGTTGAAATTCAACCAGGTGTAGAAGGATTAATACACGTTTCAGAAATGAGCTGGAGCCAACACCTACGCTCTGCACAAGAATTTATGAAAGCAGGCGACGAGGTTGAAGCAGTTGTACTCACACTAGACCGCGACGAACGCAAAATGTCTCTCGGCATTAAGCAACTCAGAGAAGACCCATGGGAAACCATCGAAGCAAAATATCCTATCGGCTCTAAACATACCGCTAAAGTACGCAACTTTACTAACTTCGGTATATTCGTAGAACTCGAAGAAGGCGTAGATGGACTTATACACATCTCTGACTTGTCATGGACTAAGAAAGTGAAACACCCATCTGAATTTACACACGTAGGCGACGAAATTGACGTAGTTGTGCTAGAAATAGACAAGGAAAACCGTAGATTGAGTCTCGGACATAAACAACTCGAAACCAATCCATGGGATACATACGAGTCTATTTACACACCTGGATCTGTACACACTGGTAAAATTACAGAGGTTATGGATAAAGGCGCCGTTATTACTCTCAACGAAGGTGGCGAAGGATTTGCAACTCCTAAACATCTCGTGAAAGAAGATGGCACACAAGCGCAACTCGGAGAAGAATTACCATTCGTTGTTATCGAATTCGTGAAAGATACAAAACGTATCATTCTATCACATTCAAGAACATACGAAGCACCAAAAGAAGAACAACCAAGACGCCAACGCAGCAACAACAAAAAACATGCTGAACAAGCTTCACAAATAAACAACGTTGCAGCAGGAACATCGCTTGGCGACCTTGGTGTACTAGCCGACCTCAAAAAGAAAATGGAGGAAGGTAAGTAATTCCAAATAAAATTCATCTCATCATAACACAGGCTGGGGACAAAAAGTACCCAGCCTTTCTTTTTTTCATCAGCATTATAGAAAAAATAAAGGACATCAAGTAAAGAAAAATGGTAAGAAATAAAATAATCAAATTAAGCACTATTATTGGGACTTTATTTTTAATTGTTATTTGCTTTAATAGTCCCTTTTTTATTGATTTGTCTAAAGAGAAAAATAATATGATAATTAAAGACAAATTGAATACAAAGCGTACAGTATTGTCTTCTCTATTCAATACTAAGGCAAACTCAAAACTTTCTGTGTATATTATTTGGGACTCGTATGATGTTAAGAATTTGCCTAAGGAGATACCGCACCACAAAATTCTTTATACAAAAAATAATTATCTCATAAAAAGATTATTGCAGGTATCTTTTTTATACACAGGAGGAGATATGTCTACACTTAATAGCAAACTTATTATAATTCAAGATGGATATAAATTATATGAGAGTCAAATTATATTAAGTAAGGAAGATATTGGTTTACAAAATAATATCACAGGATGGATTGTGCCTGAAAAGAAAAATGATTTAATTTCAATAATTTCAAAATTTAACAAATATAAATATCCATTTCTCATTATTAAATAGTTTCTAATACGATACCATATACCAGTAATGTCCTAGATTAGGAGTCGTGAAAATAAGGTCTTGAATATAAAGATTATCTGATAAGTTAGGAAATGGAGGCAGGGGGTAACATTCTGCCTTCGCATTATTTTCGCAATTACAACAAAACAATATGCAGAAAGTACCGAAATGAAGGAATGTCATTATGGCGCGATTTCACTTTATTATATCTGACTTTTTGGGTTATGGTAGCATTTGCCAGGAGCATAAAGCCGTTTTTATCAGCATTACATCATACGGTTTTTAACTTTTTTAAAACTTTAAGCTCTCAACTTCAGCAGAAATAATGTATATTTGCAGTCCACACATTTACGAACAAAAGGTATGAAACGACTCCTCACCATTATAATAGCAACCATAATAAACATTTGTTGGACTACAGCGGCAACAAAAATAAAATGGAACCAAGCATACCAAAACTATTTTAACAAATATAAAAACATCGCAATCAGAGAAATGAAACGATACGGAATACCTGCAAGCATAACTCTTGCACAAGGTGTTCTAGAAAGTGCAGCCGGAAACAGCCGATTGGCAACCGTTGCTAACAACCACTTCGGAATTAAATGCCACGATTGGACCGGACCAACAATTGCACAAGACGACGACGAACAAGGAGAATGCTTCAGAGTATATGGCAACGCAATTGAAAGCTACGAAGACCACTCCAAATTTTTAAGAGGACGAAAACGATACAGCAGCTTGTTTCAACTCGCAATTACCGACTACCGAGGTTGGGCACACGGACTAAAACAAGCTGGATATGCTACCAATCCGGTATATGCAAACAGCCTGATTGACATAATTGAGTTGTATAGACTATACGAATACGACACAATGAAACCGAACAAAAACGATGACTTCGTTCCAAACAACAATATAACAAGGAAAGAAGACATTGATATGCGAACAAGACAGTTCAGAGCTTTCAACGACAACTGTTATCTTACGGCGCATGCAGGCGAAACCTACGAAAACATTGCAAGAGAAATTGGTATAAAAGCCCACAAACTGGCAAAATATAACGAACAACCCGAAGACACACGTCTTAACGAAGGCGAAATTGTGTGGCTAAGAAAAAAGAAACATCACGTGCCGGACAACTTCAACAAACAATATCACACTGCAAAAAGCAACGAAAGTCTGTACGACATAGCTCAACTATACGGTGTCCGACTAAAGAACATAATAAAAGCTAACAAAAAAATAGCCAAACGAGGACTTAAAGCCGGAGACAAAGTTAAGCTGCCATAAAGCTTACTTTAACTCCTGCATGGCTAACAAACAACACAAGTTAGATGCAACAGACAGATAATTGTCTATAAACTAAACACTTAACGCTGCTCCATAGCAAAACAAAATGGGCGCATTTTAATGAATAGAGTGCAAAATGTTTTCTACATTTGCAACAACTGCCTTCTGCCAACATTATATGGAATGGCAACACAAACCATTCTAAAAAAATATTGCAGAACTATGCATCGCAAATGCATACAACAAACATCACAAAATACATTTTTAAAATATACAAACAAACACAACAACAAGCAATTTAAAATGTAATTATAATTCGCCAAACAATATCCACAAAAAACCAACGTTATGCTAACAGACAAAGCATAAAATTTGCACAAAAAGAAAACATCTGCCTTATTTTAAAGTGTGGTGAAATAAGGCAGAATTAGCACACACAATGTTGCAACAACCTGTTAAATAGGCAGTAACACTAACCACACTCAACAATAGAAACAACTAAAAAGTGAATTCCTTAGTGATGAAAACAACAATAAATTCTTTAATTAAGCTGACTGCCATTTCCAACAATGAAAATAGAATAGAACTATATAAGGCAATGGCTCAGAAACTTAAAAATGCAACAAAACAAGAACAAAACCATCTGTTGAAACACTTTTACGCTAACCTCTGCGGACTAATGGCACATTCGGAAATGGAACGCAACGAATACAATAAACTAAATATCCTCTTAAAGCATTTACAGAATATATGCCAAGCAAGCCAACAACTGTAAAGCACTGAAAATGAAAAAGATATTCAATATAAAAGTAACAATTTGGGGGAAATGGAAAATTATACTCATCGCCATTATCACCTCTGGTTTATGCACTTACGCATACAATATTGTTTTCTCTGGCAAACCAAACACCTATCACATCGTGAAAGTATTGGGAGGACTAATTGTAATTTCATTCATCTCAATATACAAGACACTTCTTTACACCTTAAGAATTGAAATAGACGATGTTAGCATAGCTTTCTACAAACAAAATGTGCTGATTTATAAGAACACAAAAGAAAAATTACGCAACCTAAGAATATTAAAAAACACAAGAAACGACATTGTTGAACTAAAAATTTGTTTCGAAGATAGAAACTTCATCTTGTATTCGCCAATAAAATTACAGTCGAAAAAACAAAAAATAAACAACATAGAAGACGTCTTCCACTATCTTGTTAAAAACTACAACCTTAAACGCAAAAAAGTTTATGGCAAAGTACTCGGATTTGGAAAGAAATTCGAAAACAAACTTATAAACGAATACTGGAATAAAAAATATATAACATCTGACAGTTGAAATAAAATATTGAAAACAAAATCACCCACAATTAAAACTGAACCACCCACATTGCAACAAACTATTAAGTCTTACTGCAACCTAACATCAAATTATAGCATTCAGCCATTAAATAATCATTAGAGTTTGCCTTCCTGCACAACAAAAACTGGCAAACAAACAAAACCAGCCCATTCAGTTTCTCACTCCATACCATTCTTACAATAAGAATAACGAAAAAGTAGCGAAAGTAAACAAGAAAAATTAATTATTATTCATCAAAAAAATAATTATTAATCCAAAATTCATAATTATTTTTTTTATAAACTCCCCGTTATATAAACTTTATGGCATAAACATCGCCCAGATAACACAAATATTTAGAATAATAGTAGTTCCACTTATGCTAAGCATTTTTTAGCAGTATACAACTAAGTGCCTATATTTCAGATTATTAAAAACACACACTTCCTAAAAATATATTGTACAAAAAACAAGGCGATGTTTGCAGAATATGCTGGAAATTACTATTTTTGTACATACTTACAAACATAGCACGTATGAATAATAAACGCAAACTGTTAATTTTTGCCTCGCTTATATTGGTTTTAACAATTGTAGGTTGCAAAGATAGTAGAGCCATATCGGTAAGAAAAGTGGCAAATAGAAAGGTATATCCTTCTCAAAAAACAAAAACTGTTGTAATAAAAAAGGAAATTCCACTGGTTGTCGATTCAATTGGTAAATCGTATCATACCAAAACAGCTGATTTAGATTTTGCATATTCTTTTCCAACTTCAGGACCTCGTCCCTTAATCGATTCAATCCGTGCCTACCTTTCGTCCGAACTGCTTAGTTGCACCGCTATATATTCAGACGAAAAAGTTAAAACCAATGCCTACAAAAATATTACCGATGGTAAAGGAATGATAAACTATTATGCAAAAGCAACTTTTAAAAAGTTGAACAGCATTTTAGGTGAGCAAAAAGACGAAGAAGTTGCATGGACGCCTGATATTGCGATGTTTGTAATGAAGCAACACGAAACAAAACGATATGTAACATATTTATCATCGTATATGTCTTATTTAGGTGGACCGCATGGAGGCGGCGTTGAATATGGCGCAACTTTTAATAAAAAAACAGGCAAAAAACTTAAAAACGTGCTGAAACCGCATAGCGAAAAAGCACTTCAGCCCATACTTCGAGAAGGTGTTGCAAGCTATTTTAGAGATATAGAAAGCCACAACGAAAAAGATAAAGCAAAAATAGAAGCAGAGGTAAAACTGCAAATGGAGAGTCTTTTTATTGAAAATGGGATAATTCCACTACCCCATAACACAGCTTACCTATCTCCAAAAGGAGTTGTTTTTATATATAGTTTCTACGAAATTGGTGCTTATGTCATTGGAACACCAACTTTTGTGGTTCCATATAACAAGATAAAGAATTTTTTAACACCCGAAGCTCGCCACCTTGCAGAAATCGAATAACATCAGCACACACAATGCCCTCTTATAAAAGCAGCAAAACTCTGCAAAATGTGGGGGTATCATAATTATTAACTCCGCAAAACGTGTAATAAATAATATATCAACGAACATTCCGTAGGCGTAGGGGCAGATTTATCTCGCCCGTACATCATTAAAGAAGAACATATCCAAATACCGCAAAACCTGTAATGTATAATATTCGGCGAACATTCCGTAAAGTTTATTTATTGCGCAAAATATATATCAACGAACACACCGTAGACGTAGGGGCAGATTCATCTCGCCCGACAATCATTAAAAAAAAACATATTCAAACTCCGCAAAACGTGGCGTACAAAATATTCAACAAACACACCGCAAAACGTATAATAAATAATATTCAACGAATATCTCGCCCATACATCATTAAAAAATATATTGCTGTCCGATAAAATTTGTACTTTTGCTCATCTTATTTCATTGTTTTATTTTGCAAATTACAAAGAAAATAAGAAGGGCTGAATGTGCAAAACAATCAGCCTGCTTTTTTTATTATTCTGAGTTAAAAAGATATGAACGCACAAAAAATTTTATCGGACACCAATAATTACTAACAGATATTGTCTTCAAAAAGTTTTACTGCACGGCAATAATATATAAATCTACTGTAACTTCTTATCTTTTGGAAACTCCTTGTCAACAATCTTCTTGATGATATAGTTACGAATGAGCAAAGGAATACCGAAAATAAAAATCAACGGAATGAATACTGGCACAAGAAGATGTAAGTAGAGATTAGCTTTCCTTGACCTGAATGTTTCACCTTCAAGATGATTACCTATCGGTATAGAACTTACTTCATTTCCAAAAAAATAAAGCCACAGAGAGATAAGGATAATAATAGAACCTATCACGTAGATATTGAAAACTGCCTTCTTAACAATCCTCGGCCGCTCCTTTTCTGGCACTCGTTGCAAAGAACGTACAGACTTAGCTATATTATTCGCACGGGAGAACTTGTCGCCAAAGAGCTTCTTTATCATTTCATTCATAACTTTTAATATTAACTTCAACTGCCTTGAAGTATAAAATAATAAGGGATTCCAGGATAATTGACATCGTCTCTTTCAAACATCTGTAGTCCTTCAAAGAAAACATTGTCGTCATTAGTCAGCTTGTCGCAGACTTGATTATGAATCTTGTAAATAAGTTCAGATGCTGTAAAACAGCTGCCATTGTCTGCTTGCAATAACATCTTTTCTTCCCTTGAATCTTCCAGCTCATCGTCCCAATACTCATACTGCACCAAGATACGACTACCAATCAGCTTCAGCTCATTAGTCCAAATATTAGGGATATATCTGCCTGAAAGTTCTTCATTATACGCTTGTAAGGCATCTGCAAATAAAGCCAACGATGAATATCTCTTTTGTCTGAAGCTCCACGCAATTCCGCATAGCAATTCTTTTGGAAATCCTGTATTTTTATCTATTTCCACAGTCTTGACTGGTTGGGATTCTTCTGACAAGGCATCTATATAGAAACGCCCCGTATCCTTGCCGTACTTCAAAGCCAATTCATAATACGTTATACTAGAATCTTCGCCTATCATATCGTAAATGCGCTTTCGAAGATCAGGCAACAGGCGAAGATCGTGATAGTTTATTCTATCGTTATAGGCATTATATCCTTGCAACAGCAAAGCACTGGAATAATCTATACTACCCGACTTCGTACCCCTAATTTTATATTCCTCTTCCTGTTGGCGAGATAATTCCGTCAGAAACTCGAGTTCACCACGTACAAGCGAAATCCCATCATCATTACAAAGGAAAAACTCCGGGAAATCTAAAGTATGGTAATCTACAGCTTCATAAGCATAATGTGTCCAATCAAACCCATTTCTATTTCTACGATTAAAGCTGGTTTTGTAGATGAAGCAACCAGGGATAATAAATTCCCGACTATTTAATTCTGGTGTATCGGAAATTTCTTTATATACAGCAACCAGATAACAATCAGAGAAGAAATTAAGAACACTATTTTTTTCAACGTGCTTCGTAAGTCGCCCGGATATATCTACAAGAATTTTGCCAAAAAAATATTTCTTGTAATAATCATTGTAGACATAAAAAATATCACCTTCTTTTATATCCTTCTTGGCATGGGTTGCGCCTCTGTTTAACTTGATAGCCATAAATCTCCTTATTACTTCATTACGTTTATTTTCTAAATTATCAAGACCTCAATATATATCAATGAAATATTGTTCTATGTTGTACGTTGAGAAACAATAGTACTAAAATGCAAAAATAATTATATCTTTTGAGATGACATCATTTTATTTTTAATTTCTATTTGATAAAACTAAATTCGCATATAATTCATTGCGAAATAGCTTATATAGGTGATTCCGTATTAACTTTTGAAATCCAGTCCATCATGAAACAAATCAAATTGGTAATGTCCTAAAAGTAAATGAATTCTATCTTTGTTTTACACTATGTATTACCAGTTTTGCATTGATAAAAATTCCTGTTATATGTTGTTTTTTGTTTCTTCCATAGCAACACTCGTTAGAAGTAAAAATACCGACTTGTTTGATGTCATTGATCTTCTCGCTTTTGTCGTTCTCCTATATTTTAAATGGAGTCTTTCAGTCCTACAACAATAAATACACAAACCAGATTTTACGAAGAATAAATAAAGCTATTTTTTTAAACTAATAAGAAATGAAAAAAATATAATATAAATCTATCAAATTTATAATTATAAATTTGATTTTTATAATTATAAATTTAAAATCAGTAATTACAAAATTAATTCCGTCTTCCCAAAGTGTATTTAGGCTTATTGGGCAATAAATGTGCTTAAAATCCTTGTAACTATCTAATAATATTTATATTGTACGTATTCAAACAAAAGTGCACAACTTTACCTCCAATTAAGTTTTGGGTTTTAGTTAGAATTATCAATAAAAAAGTATATTTGCACTATGACAACAAAAAGAATTTTTGATAATAAAACAATGAAATATCAGAGTAAATAACTACATTTGCAGTTGTACACTTTTGTTTGACAACGTACAAGCACCAATCAAAATACACAATAGAGGAAATTGTTGAATTGATTAAGAAAAAACACAGCAGTGATGCACAGATTATCTTTTGCTGTACGTTGTTATATGAAAAGCTTTAATGCTCGTTGGTAGAAAGGTGATTCAATTTACACAAGATATACAATTATAAGTTATCAAGCTAAATAAATATGTTAAAATTAGGACTTACTAAAGATGCACCGGGTGCAAAATGGTGCAAGATATGGGAAATAGAACAAGAACTATATGAGTATGAAGCAGAAGTCTTCCCAAAATATAAGAACTGTTTCCCATTTAAGCTATGGGTATGTTTTCGATGTCTTCCTAAAGAATATGAACGAAAATCAATGAGGAGGTTTTATAAGAATGACAATGCTTTAGGTATAGACATTGCTATCGAAGTGGAAATTATTAGACCTTTTATAGACGGAAAATACCAACCTCTTTCCGAAGATAAACAGCGTTTGTTAATGGGTAAAACTTTCTATAGTTTCTTAGTTGAAACTTTTAAAAATTATAAAAGGAAATTAGACGGAATCCAAGAATTTGGAGAACCATTTCTTAATGACACAAGAGAGTGGCTATATAATCATAAATGGTTAGAAAAATAATGGAGTACGGGAATGGGCATTTTTTATTTAACAAGATAGAAATTATTGGAATTCTGAACCAATGCTTGATACGAAAAAGAAAATTCTATCATTTATAGAGAGTTCATTTATAAATTTGGAAAAGAAGGGGTAGCCAACAAACAAAATCCTGTAGGTAAAAACAACAAGAACAGGCAAAGCTATTTGGATGCTGCTGATTCCTTTTTAGAAAAGAATAAAGTTACTTGTAGTTGATGTCTTATAAATTTATATATAACAAAAATGATATCTTGGAAAGAAAATAAAATAATATCCATACAATTAAGAAATGGTGTCTATGTCTTAGGGCAAATGATAAAGAAGCCTTACCTCATATTCTTTAAAGTTTATAGTAAAGATGGTACGTGGAATATAGACACATTATCTGTAGATGATATATTGTTTTGTCATGCAGTAACAAGGCAGTTCCTCAAGTTAAGTCAAATAAAAGATGTAAAGGGCATTCATGGTTTAGAAGGCTACGAACAATTATTTAAGTTCTGGATAATTTCAGGTGAGTTCGAAAGAATGACATTTTGGAAAGGAACGAAGAACGAAAGTACATTTATTACAGCAGGATTACATAATTGTTTGTTAGTTGAGAAAGATATACAAGAGGATTCTAAAAATACTCATCTTTCTGGTATTTATAAGAAAGAAATCCGTAAACTAACTGTCAAAGATTATGATTCTGTTAAAGCGTATGAACTAACAACTATAGAAATATACCCGAACTTAAATGAAAGGTTATATTTATGCTATAAATTAAAACAAAATATTGATCCAGAGAAAGATATAATGTTCAGACAGCAAATTCCTTTGGAGTATAAAACATATTTAGATATAATATCAGGAGTTGTTCCTTTATCAGATTTAGGATATTAAAGAATTTGATTATTGAAACAGCACACGATAAGCCTGAATTATATAGAACCTTATAAGATTAGTGATAAAGCAAAATTCAATCAACAAAAGAATTTTTGATAATAAAAGAATGAAATATCAGAATAAATAACTATATTTGCAGTTGTGCACTTTTGTTTGACAACGTACACATAAATACAATACAACTCATGAAAAAGATTCTTTTATCCTTCGTGTTTGCATTGACAGCATTATCTGTAATGGGGCAAACAGCGAGCAACACCAAAAACACTACTCCTTCTCCTGACGATAAGGTAAACTATCGTCTGTTTCAAACACAAAACAGATGGACATTCCTAAAACTTGATACAAGGACTGGTATTATTGACCATGTTCAGTATAGCCTTGATTCTAAAGCTATGCAATATCCACTTAATACCATTCCCTTAGCGGAGGGTGAAGATGCTAAGCCGGGACGTTTCTTCCTTTACCCAACTGAGAACTCCTTCAATTTCATATTGCTGGACCAAATTGACGGTCGTGTTTGGCAGGTTCAGTGGAACATCGAGGAAAATAATCGCATGGTAGTTAGAATTTGGTAATAAGAATCACCCACCATATCACCCACAGGTGCAGCGGATATATGGCATAGAAGGCATACTTGCCAAAGTTGCCTTTGATAAACCCTCGATGTCCGTCGTACATGAGGATAACTGTACGTTGTCAAACAAACGTACACAAGAATATGAGGTCTTTCGCCATAAACAAGATGTAGAATATATATCTGATTTCGATAAAGAAATAAAACGATTAAAAGGAGAAAAATAGTTTTATATAAAACACTTAGGTATCATTTAATGTATCACACCTTACTTTCTTCCAGAGCATTACAGAAGAGAAATAAAAAATTATTACGAACATTTATAACAAAATAGGAATTGTATGAAAAAAACTGCCCTCACCTTTCTCATGTTAATATCATCTATCACTATGATAGCCCAAACTAAAAAATACTATTGCGAAGTCAAAGGTATTGAAAAAGAACTATCAGCTGGATTAAAAATTGTTTTTGATTTTGGAAACAATCCCGTGTACTCTGCATGGGGTGGACTCAAAAACAAACAAAAATTAGTTGATGAAAAAGGAGAAGAAATCCCATTTAACAGTATGGTTGATGCAGGTAATTATATGTCTAACAAAGGTTGGACTTTCGTTCAAGCATATACATCTATTTATGAGTCTAAATCTATAATTCATTGGATATTCTACAAGGAGGCAACAAGTCCAAAGGAAGCCGTTAAGGGAATAATGACTAAAGATGAATACAACAAAGCAAGTAAGGTAGAAGAATAGAAAGTCGTAATAAAATTTTTATATCTTGATAGTCATTATTTCGTTGATATCTGTAAGATAATTTGGAGTTCGTTGTTCACATTTGGCTGCCCACTTTTGGTTTTCCACACCTTCTACCCTCAGTAAAATGGTTTTTGTTCCATAACGTTGGTTGATTTTATCTATCATCTGCAAATTCAGTAATGAGATGATGTGTACACGCAAGAAGAACATTGAAAGGCTTAGTTGCGGATTTGAGGGTATGCTAAGTTACTACTATCCAGTGCCAATTGTTTTCATTAGTTCGGGATAATGGTAGAAGCTAAAAAAAACACTTTGCTTTTACTTCACATTTTTCCATGTCTATACCTGTTAAATTAGCCTCAGAAATAGCTTCGGAAAGTTCATCCGTCATAAACGTAAAGGTTGGAAGCTGACTAATTTTAAATATTGATGGATATGTTCTATCTTTCTTAAACACATATTTTTCGATATTCATAATTCTTCCATCAGAAAATCTGTTTATGATAGATTTTGACTCATTCAAAACATCTTCAAGGATATTCTTGGCAAGGAGGATGACAAAAGGTTCACTTTCAACAAGAATATCAATTGACAAAACCAAATCAGAAGAAATGGCTGGACGAATCTTAGGGATTGCAGATTTCCTAATAACAGGAATTGCACCAATTAAGAAAGGACAATCACTGATAGGCTTATCAGAGTTTTCCCAATGATAATTGAATTTACGTATGGATTCATAATCGTCAAAATTGAAGTCTTCAAGAAAAGACATCAAAGGTGTTCCATCGTATGCTATTGTTTTATAGTTATTGTTCGTACTATATAATTTATATATATTCATTATGATACTGTGCTAAATGTTTTATTTACCTTATTTATTCCTTCTTTATATAGTTTTATTTTTCCTTTATATAAATCGGATTTTACTTTGTCTAATACTTCATAGCAATCTTTCTTACTCTTACATTGCGAGAACATTTGTTCTATGTATTCATAGTATTCTTGCTTATGACTACCGCGATGAATAACTCCCCTAAGGCCACTTCCGTCGGATGATGGTAGAAAAATACCATTCATAGGGTCATTTATGTCAATCCCATATTGTTCTAATTTTTTGCCGGCAATTGGGGTTTCGTTACCAACAACATGATGGGCCTGATTTCCATTCTTAAGGGTGTTTTTTGCATACTTTCCATCATTACCCATAACTTTCAACATATTTTCTCTTAACACTTTAGCGTCCTTTATACCAGTCTCCTTTATGATGATTTTTTTGTTTTTTATTATTTTTAAATATTGGGGACTGGTAATGTATTGATTCTTTGAAGATATTATTATGCGAGTGAATGTCTTGGAAATTTCTTTTCCAATCTTTTTTGAACATGCTCGTATTTCTTTAGAATAGTTGTTGTTGACAGAAGCCTTTTCTGCCATTTTCTTAACAACCGATTTCTCAGTATGAGCAATTTCCTTTTTCGCACTAACCATGCCATAACGTAGAAGCGAGCCTAATTCTTTCTCTTCTATTTCTTTTAATAAGTTCTTGCGTACAGCACTTCTAATAAGTTGCTTTGCCGACGCTTTTCTGACATAGTCCTTACCGATTTCCTCTGCACCAGACTTAAAAGCATCTTTCAATATTGATTTGTTGGTAGCTTCTATTCCTTCTTTCGTCAATACTTTAGCCTCTCTCTTAAACAGACCTTTTGCTCCTTTATAGACTGTTTTCACCAATTGCTTTTGTGCAAAAGACGAATAAGGTAAGGCTAGTAAAATGGAAAAAACAAATATTATCAGTTTAAAGTTTTTCATAGATTCTCGGATATGGATTTATACAATTTGTCACTATTCTCATCAATATTCTTAAAAACTCTTCCAGTATAGTATTTCAGATATGCCTGGCGTATTTGGAAACCAATGTTCTCCATACAGGCATATTTGACAACTTCATCTGATTCAAGCTTTTGTGATTTTATATCATCCAATGTAACCTTGACATCATAAAGTAAATTACCTGCATCATATGCCCACGCTACAGCAGTGCCGACACCACCACTGCATGCTCCTAATATAGTAGGAACTACCCAATCCTTTAATATAGAAGTAGTCATTTCCTCTTTTTCTTTTTCTGTAAACTTCTTTACTTCACGTACGCATTTCTTTGCCAACAGTAAATCCATTGTTGCTTGACTGATACGTGATTCACTTTTGAAATCACCCTTTCCTATGATGTCATTATAATAAGTGTTTCTTTGTACAGCCAAAGAATCTAGATATGTGTCAATATATTTGGCAACACATTCTGTATATTTGTCGTTGTCAATATTCTCATTCCATATTCTTTCAAAACTATCACTTCCTGTACCCAAAAAGAATTTTATCTTTCTCCAATTCATGATTCCTCCCGCATACTTATTCATCACTTCATCCATATCTTTCTCAAGCAAAGAATCGATTTCTACCTGCATAGCTGGAATAATGAAATTAACGAATGCTTTCTTATGGGAGATTGCGTTTTCCTTAATCTCTTGGTTCAGTTTGGCGAGGTAATCATTTTTTGTGTCTTTGTAATAAGGCGTTAAAGCTTTATCAGCTGGTGTTTTTTTCACCTTTTCCTTGACTGCCTTTATAGTATCAAAACTACATTGTCCTATAATGGGGACAATGTTTTCAACATATAAAGTGTCAAGGAACGGATATTGTTCTCTATTGTCCACAAAAAACTGAGCCCCCTCTGTTGGAGAAAGGTCTGCAAGACTATTAATGGCATCCTCTGGGGTTAACTTTGATTCATCAGATGAAGAACTTACGTTACAAGAAGATAAACCTATTAAAATTGATAAATAAAATAATATGACTTTAGTTGATGAACTATATCTTTTAAACATGATCTTATTGTTTTTTGTAGTTCCTTAATTCCACAACACTATTATAAATTAAACTTTTTAAGTACCTGAGCAACAAAAAGTTGCTCTAGATTTTGCCTTGTCAGAATTTTCACTTATCTTAGTGTTGCAAAAAAACAAGAGAATCCGACGATAGACATGGCAAAGATACAAATTAAATCTGAGAGACTCACTCCTTTTGGGGTGTTATTTTCAATCATGGAGCAATTTGACTCCACACATTATCATCTGTAATCGACTCAACCCTCGGTCTAAGGTGTAGATCGTTCGGTTATCAGTACAGCGAAATCATTCGTTCTCTCATGAGTATCTACTTCTGTGGCGGATCATGTACCCCAGGATGTCACTACTCATTTGATGAACCACCTCTCGCTTCATCTGACACTTCGCACTTGTAGCTCTGATACTATCCTCAGAGCGATAAAGGAGTTGACGCAAGAAAACATTTCATACACATCAGATATGGGCAAGACCTACGATTTCAATACGGCTGACACTCTCAATACTTTATTGCTCAATTGTATATTTGCATCTGGCCAACTGAAAGGGAGTGAGATGTATGATGTTGATTTCGACCATCAGATCATAGAGATAGAGAAGTATGATGCAAAGCCTACATACAAGAAGTTCTTTGGTTATCGCCCTGGCGTGTCGGTTATTGGCGATTTGATAGTCGGTATAGAGAATAGCAATGGTAACACAAATGTTCGTTTCCATCAGAAGAACACGCAGAAGAGGTTCTTTGAGAGATTTGAACAGAATGGACTCATTATCAATCGCTTCAGAACTGATTGTGGAGCATGCTCCAAGGAAATCGTGGAGGAAATAGAAAAACACAGCAAGTCCTTCTATATCCGTGCTAACCGCTGCAGTTCGATCTACAATGACACCTTTGCTCTCAAAGGCTGGAAAACAGAGGAAATCAATGGCATTGAGTTTGAATTGAACTCTATCCTTGTTGAGAAGTGGAAGAGTAAAGCATACCGACTTGTGATTCAAAGACAGAAACGGATGGATGGTATGCAGGATTTTTGGGAATAATACTGCGTATTGCCTCAAGTCACATTGTGGGGTAAGGGGATATTGTAGGCAGAAGTGGGTGTTTCAAATTCAAATTATCTGCAAATTCAGTAATGAGAGGATGTGTAAATGCAATAAGGATGTTGAAAGGCTTAGTTGCGGATTTGAGGTACTATAAATTTGATAATAGGTTTTGCTTTTATAGACATTGTGTTTACAACTCATAGTAT
>ERZ772979.732-NODE-732-length-21306-cov-11.887441_pt1 | contig 21306 bp, 19 predicted proteins | sample MGYA00511130_ERZ772979 | MGnify/ENA primary metagenome ERZ772979 (study PRJEB29015, sample SAMEA2738103) | human oral metagenome | biome: human oral; feature: human-associated habitat; material: saliva | place: China | collected 2186 ... | reverse complement strand
ATTGGGCGATGCGTCCGAAGTTCTTGGGCGTGTCATCGAATTCGCCGATGGGGTTACCCTCTTCGTCTTCTTCGGTGGCCATAACGGTCACACGACCCGTGCGCTTATCGATCTCAATTCGAGCCTTTGCAATTGCGCCGGGGATGTTGTGGTACGCCTTCAGCAATGCCTCTTCGATGGCATCAACAAGGGTATTGAGCGATACCCCTTTCTCATGTTCGACCATTCGCAGGGCGGTCATATCGATTTCCATAGCGTCCCTCATTCCCACGAGCCGAAGTCGACGCGCGAACGCGCCTTCTTGATCTCGTCATATGCAATTGTGTGGCTTTCAGCGCCAGTATCTACAGTAGCGCCTTTATCGTCGGCATTGCTGACCCGTCCCACAAATTTGTCACCATTTCGCATCTTGACGCTGACCAATCCGCCAATTTGGCGCTTCCAATGGTCAGCTTTCTTCAATTCGCGTTCGAGACCCGGAGTGGAGACCTCCAGCATGTATGCGTCAGAAATCGGGTCAGCGGCATCCATAGTTTTGGAGATCGCGCGTGAGATATCCGCGAGCGCATCAGAGGATAGCTTCTCGCTTCCCAGGGGCTCTTCGACGGTGATTCGGCAGACCAGGGCGCCATTCTGCTTGAGAATAGTCACCGCATCAAGTTCGGCTCCGGCCCCAGTGACAATACCTTCAACCAGCGCACGGACTTGTTCTTCAATCTGTGTGGGTGCCACCTTCACTCCTTCACGCGACACGGTATTCTAGGCAATCGTACTCGTCTTTTGACCATGGGATGATGTTGTTGTGAAACACCCGAAACTCTTCACTGCGTTCGTTGCTGCCTGTGCTCTTAGCCTTGGAGCGTGTGGAATCCACGTGGAATCCCCCAGTAGCCTGCCCGCATTGACCGGTTTCGCGCTCTCCCGTGACACCTCCGCGCGCACCGAGGCCGCGGCCGCCGATCGCGCGCATTCTCTGGCTTCCCTTGCCACCCAGTGTGCCTCGTGTTCTTCCGCTCTCGAGGCCGTAGCAACGAGTTCCCAGGAACGCTTGGAATTCCTCGGAGGAGTATGGGAGCCATGGAAGGGCCGTGAGGATGCCGCTTCACTCCCCCAACCCGAGGCGATTGCAGAAGCTCCCTACACGGTGAAGGATTTCGTCTCCTGGTTGGTCATCTCTGCTCGCCGAGATCTTCAGACCGCGGCAAACCCAACCATGACCTCGAGCGAAGAGGCACGCCAGCTCAGCGCAGTCGCGCTTGGGCGCTACGCCTCGGCAGTGCAATTGGCGAATGCCTACGCGATCAACCTCGATGAGGGCGAGCACGATGTTGATGCGCTGGCCCAGCGACTGATCGGCCAAAGCGGAAAGACCCCTTCGTGGATTGTCCGAACCGGCACCTCTTCAGATTTAGCCCTCCCCCAGCCTTCACAAACGACTTCTGCTTTCGCGAACTCGGAACAGGCCGCTCAGACAACGGCCAATTGGGATTGCATCGCTCAGACACTGCCGAAGTCCGCGGTGACAAGCGAGGACTTCTCATCTGCAGAAACCATTGAAAACGCGCTACTTGATCGGGCCTCACGTTCTTTGGAACGCGGAAGCAAAGACACACGCCAGCTGCGCTGTTCGATGCCTGATCACTCCCCCGCCTCTCTTGCTCAAGCATCAATGCGTGCGGATATCAATCTCTTCGCTTCAGACTCCCAGGATGTGCGACTTTTCGGCGCTCGCGCCGCACTGGATGATGTTCGCCTGTGGGCCAAAGCTCCCGGTGTCTCGATTCCAGCGGTGGTGACACTTCAATGAGCACGGAAAGTGACAACACAAAACTGGCCTGGCAAGGCGTTGTTCCCACAGGGGATGCCAATTCGCCCCATATTGAGCTCTCCGATTCGAGGGTTCTGGTTTCGGGACGTTTTGCTTTGATCCTGATCGAAGAGGATCACGTTGTTGATTCGGGAATGTGGTACGAAATCCAAAACGCGCGATGGAACGGCGAAAAGCAGGAACTTCGCGTTACCTGGGTGGATCCTTCCCGCACCCCTTTGACTCTCAAATCCAGCGACTCGTCAATGCGTCCTTTTATGGAAGACCTTTCTGAGAAGGTGAACCGCACGCAGGTCGTTGTCCGAAATGTCACGGCTCCTTCTGGAACGGTGATCACCGGACAAATTCGCAGGCGTGAAGACGGTGAGCTATTCTCCGTCCTCTCGGCCAACGGCCCACTGGATGATGAAGGAATCGCAGTGGCTCATTCATTCGAACGTCAGCTGCGAGAAAGCGTTGGACTGGAGTAGCACCTGCTGCTCGAAGGCTATTGCGCGCGTTCGGTAAAGCGGCGACGCACTTCTTCCAGACGCATCAGCTCTCGGAATGCTTGGGTGTACTGCGGATCATCTTCGCTCAGGCGCTGAAGGTTCGCATTCGCATCAGCCAGTCTGCGCGTGACATCCAAACGCACCATTGCCCCCATCGCTCCGCGACAGTATGCGCGAAGCTGGTCCTCGCGATCCTGCGGCAACGGGGCAACCGCAAGTTCCATCAAAACCGCTGCAACCTCGGGAATCATCAGCTCGCGCACGTCATCGACGAAGGCACGAGTCGCAGCTTGAACGGCTTTCTCCCCTTTTCCGAAGTGTTCCTCGGCCTGCCGAAAAAGTTTGATGAAGGCGTCAAGACCGCCCGCGGCTCGAATCGCGTCGTGAACAGCGCGGTAAGAGGGAACCGAGAATGCCTCTCCCCCGAGTTCTTCAAATCCCGAACCCACCACGTACATGGGGTATTGAACCAGCGCTTCCAAGGCCTGGCGTTCGATCTTTGACACGGGGTCTTCCGGACCGCGCCTTGCGGGCATAGGGGCCGAGGCCTCGGGAGTCGCTCCGCGTCCGTTCGGAGCGGGGCGTGAGTTCCCAGAGGAGCGCACCGCGCGCGCGACCTCGGAGATATCCATACCAATCCAGCCGGCAAGCGACCTGGTGTATTCGCGTTGGAGGGCGCGGTCACGAATGCGAGCAACCACGGGAGCCGCGGCTCGAAGGGCCTTAACGCGCCCCTCCGCAGTCCTGAGGTCCAATTGGCGCAGGACGGAGCGAATGACGAACTCAAAAAGCGGAGTCCGAGAGTTCACCAGTTCCACAACCGCACGCTCGCCTTGAGCCATGCGCAATTCACAGGGGTCCATTCCATGGGGCTCGACGGCAACAAAAGTCTGCGCCGCAAAGTTTTGATCCATATCAAAAGCACGAAGCGCAGCTTTTTGACCAGCCGCATCACCATCGAAGGTGAAGATCACTTCACCGCCGTGGGTCTTCCCATTGCTTAAAACGACTCCCGCTGCACTATCGGCGGTATCTCCCAGCAGTCGGCGAACGATCTTGACGTGTTCTTCGCCAAAAGCGGTGCCACAGGTTGCAACCGCGCACCCGACTCCCGCGGCGTGGGCGGCCATGACATCGGTGTAGCCCTCAACAATGACAACCCTGCGTCCCTGAGTAATTTCTTTCTTCGCAAGATCCAAGCCGTATAGGACTTGGGACTTGTGATAAATCGGTGTTTCAGGGGTGTTGAGGTACTTCGGGGATTCCTTGTCCTCATCGTTCAAACGACGGGCGCCAAAACCAACAGTCGCACCAGTAATGTCGCGGATTGGCCACATGAGCCTTCCGCGGAAACGGTCATAAAGTCCGCGATTACCCCGAGTCGCCAGACCGGCAGTTTCGATCTCTTGATCGGTGAAGCCCTTGGAACGAAGGTGACGTGTCAGCGCATCCCACGAGGCCGGAGAGTAGCCGATCCCAAAGTGGCGGCACATCGCTTCATCAAACCCCCTGCGGCCCAAAAATTGACGCCCGAGGTGAGCGTCGGGGGACGTGAGCTGTGCCTGATAAAACTCCTCAGCCACGCGGTGCGCATCAAGAAGGCGTTGGCGGCGACCCGGCTCCTCGCGGCGAAGAGTCCCGCTTCCCGCGGCCTCGTAACGCAAAGTGATCCCGGCTTTGAGGGCCAAGGCTTCTACGGCCTCGGTAAAGGAAAGAGAATCAACTTTCTGGACAAAGCTGATGACGTCCCCGCCTTCTCCGCAGCCAAAACAGTGCCAAAACCCCTGGGAGGGACGAACGTGGAACGAGGGCGTGCGTTCATCATGAAATGGGCACAATCCCTTCAAAGAATCAACACCCGCAGGGCGCAGTGCGACGCGCTCGCCGACGATTTCTTCAATGCGCGAGGCATCACGTACGGCGGCGATGTCTTCTTTGAGGATCAGGCCGGCCATGAGTTCAGTTTAGCGAGTGGACACTTCCTTAGCAGGGGCATGTGGATCGGTACTGTTCCTCTGATTAAAGCTGGGAGGACAGCATCCCACACAGCTTCGCGTGCCAGCGTGAGGCGGAAATATCTGTCAGCGAGGCGACTTGGTCGATAACGACCCGCAAACGCTTCCCCTCATCCGTGGTTGCGCGCCATTGAGCGGCAAAGGGAGGTTCAAGATATTCGGGGCCTGCGTTGATAAGAGCATCAACCAAGTCATTGAGCAGCGTGCGCTGCTGATAGTAAACAGGTTCGCTTTCGCGCGGGCTCATGACATAGTGGACAGCCATACCCTTAAGAACCTGAATTTCTGCCCGGGTTTGCGCCGGAACAACGAGCTCCGCGCGATAGCGGCCCAGGGGTTCGTCTCCTGCAATTTCACGTGTGGCCGCGACTGTCGCGTTACAGAATCGGCCGATCAACTCGCTGGTGAGGTCTTTTAAGGCGGCCAGATCCGCATAGGAGCCACTGAACGCACTGAGCCATTCAGGCATGGTCACTAGGCGCTCAAACGCCTGAACCAGATCGTCTTCAGAAACCGAGGTCCCGTACCACTTCATCGTCGAGTCAATGACACCCCGAGTGTGCGCATCGCTGCGCAAGTGCTCAAGATCCATCTTTCCGGTTGCAACCGCATCTTCGACGTCGTGCACCGAGTACGCGATGTCATCAGAAAGATCCATAATTTGAGCTTCCAGGCAGCGCGCCCCGGGAGTTACGCCTTCACGCATCCATTCAAAAGTCGGGCGATCATCGTCGTAGACCGAATACTTTCGCAAGGATTTTTCCCGGTTCGGGCCTTTACCCTTCGCCCAGGGGTACTTGCAAATCGCATCAAGGGTTGCGCGCGTAAGATTCAGTCCAGCGGGGCCTTCCTCTGCGATAACCTTTGGTTCCAGGCGTGCAACGATTCGCAGTGTCTGCGCATTCCCTTCGAAGCCACCGATCTCAGCCGCAAGTTCATTGAGTGCACGTTCACCATTGTGTCCAAATGGCGGATGCCCGAGGTCGTGGGAAAGACATGCGGCATCGACAACATCGGGGTTGGCTCCCAGTTCCTTCCCCAGCTCGCGTCCCACCTGCGCAACCTCAAGGGAGTGAGTCAGGCGCGTGCGCACGAAATCGTCCGAGGTTGGCCCCAGGACCTGCGTTTTTTCACCCAAACGTCGTAGTGCTGAGGAATGCAGCACTCTGGCTCGATCACGTTCAAAATCTGTACGAACAGAGGACTTTTGAGTCTCCGAAACGAAACGGTCACGGTCTGCGGAACTATACGGATACTGAGTGTGCACGTGATAAGCCTAACTGCTTCAAGTACCCTTTCGATGCCTAAAACTGCAAGAATAGGGCTGTGAATGCAACGAAGGGGACCCGGGTAGTAACGACGTTGGTCCATGCTGCCCGAAAAGGCACCCACCCGTGGTGGCATTCATCTGCAATTTGCCGCATCCCCAGTCGCGTTGATCATGAAATTGCTCAGCTACTGAGCAAGGAAGCGATTCAGTTCGCTCGCGTAGGCGTAGATGCCCTACTCATTTCCCCGATTCCACAAATGATCTGGGGAGTCAATCCGGAACTCGCTGCTCTTGTCAGGCATTTCCATAGGGTTGGCGTCAAGATCATCGTCCACCTTCCCGCTGCAGCTGAATGGAATACTCACGATTTCAACGGGCCTTATTCCAGCGATGAAACGGTAACAACGCTGCTTGGCCGCGTGCGAGCATGCGTTGACGCGGAGGTCGACGGGATTGATCTTGGGACCTTGCCGCTCACACACTACGGACCGAATTCATCTGAGCGCCAAGAGTTCATGCATCTACTTCGCCTAGTAATGGCCGAGGTGGCTAATACCGATACTCTTCCTATTCTTACCTCCAGCCTGCCGCATATGGATGATGCAGATCTGAAGGAAATTCTTCAAGAGTCCTGGTTCCACCACCTGCGCAATGACACTTTCCTCGACATTGAGTGGAAGAATCCTGAGCTCTGCGATGCGATCGCAAATACTTTTATGAACCGTGATCCTTTGGGACACGTGGCCGCATGGCCGGCCCTTCCTTACGAGGACAGCGAACTTCATCGCGCGCGAACTCTGTTTGCACTCGCTCTTCCTGGAGCCACCTACTTTAATTCACCACCAAGTGATGCCATTCCTCCTTCCTTTGTGTTGCTGATCCAGCAGGCGCTGCGTACCCGAGCTGAGCACGGAATGGGGACGGGATCCCTTGCCCACGTACGAGGCCTTGCTTGGGCTGGACCTGATTGCTTGGTCCATATGAGTGCTCAAGTTCTAGTTGTTTTCAACACCTCAGACTCCACTGTCGTTGTTCCTTCAGAGCACCGGCCGCTTGTTTCGACGGGGGTTTTATCCACTCAGCTCAACAGTGATACCCCGCTTGCGCCCGGGCAGTGTGCATGGTTTGAAACCGCACGCGTTCGACCTCGCGTTTTTGCCACGGAATAAGCGCCTCAGTCCCTTTACACTTAGGGTATTGTTCCATCAAACCTGGAGACCACGTGGACTTCATTAAGCGACTTCTCGCGATCTTTATCCAGGCCGCAGGCCAAAGCATGAAAGAGGAAATGGGTTCCTCGAAGGGACGCAAACGTTCCTCGTCGCGCTCATCCTCCCGTTCTTCCTCTTCTTCACGCAGTTCACACACTGCACACTCTTCTTCCTCTGCCGCCCAGGCCTCGGGGAAGGGGAACAAAGTGTGGGACGTTCGCGCACATGGACTCCCTCCTTTCCAATACGAACCGAATCCCGATGGGGATGCGGATCCCGGCGAGGTCGTGTGGACGTGGGTGTCCTATGAAGAGGACCCAAGCCAGGGCAAAGATCGTCCCGTTGTCGTGCTTTCACGAGTACAGCAGGGGTTTGTTGTCGCGCAGCTGACGTCCAAGGACCACCGCAAAGATGCCGAGCAAGAGGCACATTGGGGACGCTACTGGTTCCCCATCGGAACCGGCGCGTGGGATCCGCAGGGCCGCCCCAGTCAGGTGCGCCTGGACCGCCTACTCATTGTTGCCCCCGGCGATGTTCGCCGCGAGGGAGCGACCGTAGACCACTCAACCTACAATGCCGTGTGCGACGCCCTGCGTCAGCACTGGAATGCCTAACGACCACTTCCACCACAACACTGCGAGGACCCACAATGACCGATTCCGCTGAAATTGCACGCCTAAAGGCCGAGGCCGCCCAGGCCGCCGCCGAAGCTGCTGCCGCAAAGGCTCAGGCTGCGCAGGCTGCCCTCGATGCCGCTCTTGCCGCTCAAGGTGGCCAGGGCGACCAGAACGAGGCCGCATCCCAGGCCGCCGCTGCCGATGCAGCAACCGAAAAGGCCGAGGCCGCGCAGGCCGCCCTCGATAACGCTTTGGCTGAGCAGGCAGCTCCTTCCGAAGCTGCTCCCGCCCAAACCCCGGAAGCTGCGCCTGCGGAAAGTGCGCCGACTGCCCCCGCTGCACCTGCGCAAGCCGCTCCCGCTGAGCCGGCCCAGGCCTCGGCAAGCGAAGGCGAACTGCAGGGCTACGCGGAACAGGTCCGTGCGGGCTACTCCTTCACCTCGCCTTCAATGCGACTGGGTGTTTTCTTGGATGGCGATACTCCGGTTCCCGGCGCACCTGTCGGAATTCCGCTGGGGCTCATGAACCGCCACTGCTTGGTTGCGGGCGCAACCGGTACAGGTAAGACGCGAACCCTGCAGCTGATGGCCGAGCGTCTCTCGGAAGCGGGAGTACCCGTTTTCGTCACCGATATCAAGGGTGACCTCACCGGTCTGGCTCAGGCGGGCACCTCTTCTGAGAAGCTCCTTGCACGTTGCGCAAGCATCGGCCAGAACTGGGAAGGTAAGGCATTCCCCACGGAACTGCTTACCCTGGGCGGCCGCGGCGAAGGCGTGCCGATCCGTACAACCATCACCGAATTCGGACCGCTTCTGCTTTCGCGTGTGCTGGGCTTGAACGACACTCAGGCCTCAGCCCTTCAGTTGATCTTCCACTGGGCCGATGGTCAGCAGCTCGCGCTGATCGACCTCAAGGACCTGCGTTCGGTCATCGACTACCTGACTAACAATGATGAAGGCAAGGAAGAACTCAAGGGAATCGGTGGTGTTTCCCCGGCAACTGCAGGCGTGATCCTGCGCGAGCTTGCTGCCCTGGAGGCCTCGGGCGGCGATGTTTTCTTCGGCGAACCCGCCTTCAATATCGCTGATCTTATGCGCGTGTCGATGGACGGTCGCGGCGTCATTTCGTCGCTGGAACTTCCCGATCTGGGCAGCCAGGGCGCTTTGTTCTCGACCTTCCTCATGTGGCTCTTGGCTGAGCTCTTTGAAACTTTGCCGGAAGTGGGCAACCCCGATAAGCCGAAGTTGGTCTTCTTCTTTGACGAGGCTCACCTGCTCTTCACCGATGCTTCGAAGCAGTTCCTCCAGGCAGTCGTCCAGACAGTGCGTTTGATTCGTTCCAAGGGCGTGGGCATTGTCTTTGTTACGCAGTCCCCCACCGACGTGCCCGACGAGGTTTTGGCTCAGCTCGGTTCACGCGTTCAGCACGCACTGCGCGCACACACTCCGAACGACGCGGCAAACCTCAAGAAGGCAGTCTCAACCTTCCCAACCTCTCCCCTGGATCTGGCCGAGGTGCTGACTTCGCTGGGTACCGGTCAGGCTGTCGTGACGGTTCTGGATGAGAAGGGACGCCCGACCCCGGTTGCTCCCACCATGCTGGACGCGCCTGCGGCTGTCATGGGCCCGGCTGATCCCGGTGTTGTCTCTTCAATCATCAATTCCTCGCCGCTCCTGTCACGTTACCGCGACGCGGTCGATAACGAATCGGCATTCGAATTGATGCAAGCCCGTCTTGCAGATGCCGCCAAGGCCGCAGAAGAAAAGGCCGCCGAGGCACAGCGTCAGCTTGAAGAAGCGAAGGCACAGAAGGAAGCCGAAAAGCAGGCAGCAAAGGAAGAGGCAGCGCGCCAGAAGGAACTTGAACGCTTGCAGCGCGAGGTCGAGAAGGCCGAAGAGCGTAAGCGTCGCGAGGCCGAAAAGGCTGAGGAGCGTCGTGCGCGCGCCACGCAGCGCGTGATTGAGTCGACAGTCAAGTCCGTTGGAACGACTGCAGCGCGCTCGCTGACCCGTTCAATTTTGGGAACACTGTTTAAGTAAAATTCACGATTTTTGAGCACTTCTGGACGCTTTATCGATGTCGTGTCACAACCCTTGTCGGATATTTCACCTTATGGTGCGAAAGGGAATGTAATCGTCAAAAATGGAGTTGTCAGAAGTGATGGCAATGGTGCGTCCCTTATGGGGCGCATATACAGATAGGTTTTAGGAGAACAATATGACTCAAGCACACCCCGTTGTTGCAGCAGCTTTGCAGCAGGCTCTTGTTGATCTGACCGCCCTGTCACTTCAGGGCAAGCAGGCCCACTGGAACATCGAAGGCCCCGGCTTCCGTTCGCTCCACCTGCACCTGGATGAAATCATCGACGAGGTTCGCCTTGCCGCTGATGATGTTGCTGAACGTATGGCCGCCATCGAGGTTTCACCCGATGCGCGTGCAGCGACCGTTGCAGCGACCTCACTGGTTGACCCGCTGGATCCCGGCTTCCTGCCCACCGATAAGACTGCTCGCCAGTACGAAGAGCACCTTCTGGCGACCTCCGAGCGCATCAAGGCAACCCTTGATCCCGTTGACGAGCACGATCACCTGTCCAACGACCTGCTGATCGGCATTGCAACCGGCCTGGAGAAGCAGGCCTGGATGCTGCGCGCAGCAACCAAGGATCTCAACTGATTAGTTGAATCTAACTTCAACTGGGGCGTCTCTTCGGAGGCGCCCCAGTTTTGTTCATCAACCTCAGGTACCCCGCAAGGGGTATTACTCCCCTGTAAAGCACCCGCGAGGGCCTTTATTCGCGCCCAAGCTTCTCCGCCAATTCACGTGCACCCCACTGACCGGGTGCACTCTCACGTCCGCTGACGGCCACGAAAGAGGCAACTCCGCCATCTTCAGGTTGAGTCGCACGCGTCTGACGGCCGAACTCACCCATGGCTAAAACGATTGAGGGAACCGACACGTACTCAGCCGCCCACCTTTGCACCAATTCAACATTGAGTGCGTCGCGCTCCGAATTGGCCAAAACCGCAAGCTTCGCAACGTCTGCACCCAAAGCTGCCATGGTTTCCAAAAGCTCTCGCATGATCTCCGATTCGGGAGTCACCTCGAAGTCATGGAAGGACATGACGACCTTCGCACCCGCAGCATGTGCCTTCTGGGTCAATCCAGGCGCAGCCGGTGCCATTTCCACATCAACCGCATCCAGCCCGCACTCGGCCAGCAGCTCAATGATCTGGCCATAAACCGGCGTTGAAACTTCAGCCTTTCCGCCCTGAGCAACTGTGCGAACAGTAGCTAAAACAGGTACATCCGAAGCACCCAAGATCTCTGCCGCAGACCTCGAAATCTCTTCACGGGCCTGGTCACTCAGTTCCTCACCTGAAAGCCCCACAAGAACATCCAAGTAGTCCACGCGCCACTCGAACATATCGTGCGGCTCAGATGAGGCGGCCTCGATCTGTTCAACAACTCCACGCACGTCCCCCGCCATCAGGGGAACAATGAAAACTACCGGCTGCCCGCCACCCAGAAGCACTCGGCCTCGAGGAGGAATCGCACCCGCGGGGTCAAGCAATCCCGCACCCACACCCGAAGGCGCTGCACCATAGGCCTCGCCCAAATCACTGCGTCCAATAACAACAGGTTCCATGACGTCCCCTCTGCTCAGCAACCCTTAGTAGCCAACTTCTGCATGATGAATCGACGCGCGCTCAGCGTCGGTCAAGTATCGGTGTTCCAACCAGCCGTCAGGCAGGTGCGGGGTCTTCTCTCCCCCGGCGCGCCCACGAGGCCCACGCGCGGCCTCGGGAAAATCTTGATCGAGATCCAAATCAGCCAGACGATCGCTCAGTTCATCAAGCGTAGAGACCATCCCGAGCGCGTGGCGCTGCGGCCCACCCACCTTGAAACCACGCAGGTACCAGCCGATGTGCTTACGCATTTCGCGCATCGCGCGGTCCTCGTCGCCTTCTTCTTCCACGCACCAGCGCGCGTGGGTTTCGATGATAGCGGCAACCTCGCGAAGTGAAGGTGAAGGGAAGGCAGGCCGCCCGTGATAGGCGGCAACGATATCGCGGAAAATCCACGGCCGCCCCTGCGCGCCTCGGCCAACAGAAATGCCATCGCACCCGGTCTGATGCATCATCGCGATCGCATCCGCGGCCTCGAAAACGTCACCATTACCGAAGACCGGAATATCCAGGACTTCCTTGACGCGCGCAATGTAGTCCCAATGCGCTTGGCCCGCGTAGTGCTGAGTTTGGGTGCGAGCGTGTACGGTTACGGCCGCAGCACCAAGTTCCTGGGCGATCTGCGCGGCCTCGAGGCCGGTTTCGTGCTCGCTATCAATTCCCATGCGGATCTTTACCGTCACCGGGATCTCACGGCCACATGCATCCCCGCTCACGCGCGCTTGAGTGACAACCGCGCGTAGCAGGTCGGTATACAGATCACGTTTCCACGGAAGCGCCGCTCCCCCGCCCTTGCGCGTCACTTTGGGGACGGGACAGCCAAAGTTAAGGTCGATATGATCGGCGTACTCGCCTTCGATCATGATCTGGGTTGCACGTGCCATGACCTGCGGGTTCACGCCGTAGAGCTGCACGGAGTGCACACGTTCGGCAGGGTCTGGGCGAATCATCGCCATCGTGCGCGCGCTTCCCTCAACGAGCGCTCGCGAGGTCACCATCTCCATGACATACAGGCCCGCTGGCGCATCAACGTGGGGCGTCAGTTCCGTGCCCGAGCCGCTTTCTTTCTCAATTTCCGAGGCCGCGGCCGGGCGAGCGCTTTCAGCAACGCCGGGAAGAGCAGCCGGGCTGGGCGTGCCAGTCAGGGGCGACGGCCCACCCAAGGCCTCTTCACCAAACATGCGGCACAGGCGACGGAAGGGCGCATCCGTCACTCCGGCCATTGGGGCCAGAACAACGGGAGTAAACAGCCGCAGTGGCCCAACCTGCAAACAGGCTGGGCCACTAGCGTGAGACTGCGAGGTCACTCAGCAAACTCCCAAGCGCTCAATCAGGTAGGACTTGACCTGGTCGAGCGGGATACGGACCTGCTCCATCGAGTCACGCTCACGAATGGTGACGGCGTGATCCTCAACGGAATCAAAGTCGTAGGTGATGCAGAAGGGCGTACCAATTTCATCTTGGCGACGGTAGCGACGGCCAACAGCACCGGCGTCGTCGTACTCGATGTTCCACAGATCGCGCAGCTCCTGAGCCAGTTCCTGTGCCGGGCCGGTCAGTTCGTCCTTGCGCGACAGAGGCAGGACAGCAACCTTGACAGGGGCCAGACGCGGGTCGAGCTTGAGGACGACGCGCTTATCGACACCACCCTTTGCGTTGGGGGCTTCGTCCTCGTGGTAGGCCTCGATGAGGAAGGCCATGAGGGAACGGGTCAGGCCGGCGGAAGGTTCGATGACGTAGGGGGTCCAGCGTTCGCCGGTCGCCTGGTCGAAGTAGTCGAGCTTGGCGCCACTGGCCTCAGCGTGAACACCGAGGTCGTAGTCGGTACGGTTCGCGATACCTTCAAGCTCGCCCCATTCAGAGTTCTGGAAACCAAAGCGGTATTCCAGGTCAACGGTGCGCTTGGAGTAATGCGAAAGCTTTTCCTTCGGGTGCTCGTACTCGCGCAGGTTTTCCTCGGCGATACCCAGGCCGACGTACCACGCCTTGCGGTAGTCGATCCAGTACTGGTGCCATTCTTCATCGGTTCCCGGCTCGCAGAAGAACTCAAGTTCCATCTGCTCGAATTCGCGGGTACGGAAGATGAAGTTACCGGGGGTAATTTCGTTGCGGAAAGACTTGCCGATCTGGCCGATGCCGAAGGGCGGCTTCTTACGTGCCGCGGTCATGACATTGGCGAAGTTGACGAAGATTCCCTGTGCGGTTTCGGGGCGCAGGTAGTGCAGGCCGGCCTCGTCATCAACGGGGCCAAGGAAGGTCTTAAGCAGGCCCGAGAATGCCTTGGGTTCGGTCCACTGACCGCGAACACCACAGTTGGGGCAAGCTACGTCTTCCAGCGACAGGGAGGATTCGTCAACGCCCTTCTTATCAGCCAGTTCTTCAATGAGCTGATCTTCGCGTTGACGCTTGTGGCAGTTCTGGCACTCGATGAGCGGGTCGGTGAAGGCCTTGACGTGTCCGGATGCAACCCACACCTCGCGGGGCAGGATTACCGAGGAGTCCAAGCCGACAACGTCTGCGCGGCGGCGAACCATGTAGTTCCACCACTGACGTTTGATGTTCTCTTTGAGTTCTACACCCAGCGGGCCGTAGTCCCAGGCGGAGCGAGTACCGCCATAAATCTCACCGCAGGGGAAAACAAAGCCGCGGCGCTTGGCAAGAGAAATAACTGAATCAAGACGAGAGGTGGATGGCTGTGCCACGAAAACTCCTTTATTAGGGCTCACCGCACCTGGCTGGCGCAGTGGTCTGTGCATATTTTAGCCGCTGTACGCATAGGGAGCTTGGGGACTACCAGGCGCGCCAATGATTGGTGACATTTCAGTGAATTGATTTGCTCTTGTTCCCTGTCATAGCATCGATGCGTGCGCATGGTGATTTCGACCTTGGCCTACACGATCCCGCGCGGGATGGTCATCGTGTGGGTCCTAGCTTTTGCCCTGCGTCTTGTTTTCATACTTTTTGTCGCGTTCAGTAAGTCGCGTTTAGCGCAGCGAGCCTGGCCCTTGACGAAGGTCCACACATTAGATCCGGCAAATTTCCTGCGATTATGTGCATGGACATTAACTGCGTTACTTGGCGGAATGGCAATTTTTGCCCGGCAACACGGCTTTAGCACGGACATCGTTCTTGCCCTTGGCTGGCTCACAATCACTTCAGTCCTTCTTATTCCCCTGTGCCATCTCCCTCTGAATTTTCCGACGTGGCTGGATCCCCGGTGGTACGACAACGCCCGTAAAGGGCTTGTTGACGAATTAGGAAACCTTCTTCCCCGAGGCGGTACGGTTCGTACCACTACAGAACTCACGCTCGGCGGCGGCCAGAAGAGAGAGTTCTCGACTCGTATTACCCTTCCTCTTGGCTGGCAGCGCGTTGAGGAAATGCCTTCTTATCTCACGCCTACTCCTTTGGCCCCCGTTGTTCTGGTCGCCCAAGGACCTATGGATTACAAGAATCTGCGGCCATCAACACTGTCAATCTGCGCGACTCCGGCCAGCAACGAGCAACGTCTGCCTCTGGGAACTTTGAGCGAGGCAATTGCACGGCAAATTCCGGGGTGGTTTACACTCGACGAGATCACGCAGAGCAAGCCGAAAGCCTCCCTCATGTGCACGGGTACCTACACCGATGGAGGTGTTTCCTTCACTGCAATTCAATGGTCATGGAGTGAAAAACTCGACTCGTCGACATTCGTCAGGATCACCGCCACAGCAACAACAACGACGCGCATGTTTCCCGAGCATTTCAAGGAGATGGGCACGATGGTAACGAAGATGAGCGTGGCATTATGAGCACTTATTTCTCCGCTCCCCTCAGCCTACCGACAGCCTCGGTTCCCGCGTTCATTGCTCTCGCGGGCCCCGAAGAATCTGTGCGGGAAGGTATTTCGGGGGAAGCCCAGATGCGCCTCGACACTATTTACGAGGCCGATGGCCAGTTGCGCGCCCAAGCGAAGGAAGCGCTTGCTGCGATCCGCGAGGCCGATGCTCCTCTCAGTCACCTCTCCCTATCGCCACGGTTTCACCCCAATCCTCTTCGCAGTTTTTGCTATTTCTTCGCCGCTGAACTGAGCGCGATTGTTCAAACTGTAGGAGATTGCGAAACAGCGGAAGTTTTCTGTCATAAGAGCCAGGATCTTCCACGTTTCATCGCTGAGAGGTCGCCCTTCCCATCGCGAAAAAATCGATTTGATGGGCCGAAACGAATCTCTTCTGCTTTCCTCGAGGCAGTCCACCGCGGCGATGTGGAAGATGCTCAAAGGATCCTCTACGAAGATGTGAGCTCAGAAAAGAAGCGGTCTTCCTTTTTGCGACAGGTCAGAGAGGGCCAGTGGGAGTATCACACATGGACGCAGTGGGAGCGCAGTACCGATGGGTACCGTGCCCGGCAGACAATCAGTACGCTCTCTGTACCTTCAGCGTTATACCTGGTTGAATCTTCCTCAATTCCAACATTTTTCCCACCGCTGTTACCCACTTTCACTCTTGAGGAAGGCAAAACGAAGTTTCCTCTTTCGCGATGCACCCGCACCGAGTTGTGGATTCAGTTAGCACGCTTCTTCGCTGTGTAAAACGGCAGAAATCACCCTCTAGGAGTGAATCCACGCGCTGCGGAAGGCAGTCAAGCATTAAATAAAACTTGATCCCCCAAACAACGCTGTGGACGCAATTACTACCGACTATTCGTTTCGTAGATATCAGTGTGGGGAGCAACCTGAGTTGCTCCCCACACTCATTTGGCCGATCTGCCTTTCAGCCGACGCGCCGGATGTGGCCGGATGCCGTCAGGGGCCAGCCCGCGGCCACGACCATCAGAGAGATAAGGCCCAGCAGGTAAGCGGCCGTGGGCATCGGGGGCAGGTAGCCAGACTTGTGGACAAGGCCGAGGACCAGCCACATGACCGGCACACCAATGCCACAGATACCCAGCGGAATCGCACCCATGAGGGCAAAGACTCGCTTCCAGGTCCCCCCAACACAGCGGGAAAGTCCACCAATGAAGCGCCCGGCTCCGTCGCACGCCACCCATGCGAAAAGAACGAAAATCCACGAATCGACACCGAGAGGCAAGGACTGTCGTCCCATAACGAAGAGCAGGGGATGGATTGCGATAAGAAGCCACCAGATGAGAGTCCCCAGGCCAATGATGACAATGGAGTGAACATAACTCGCCACAGTGAGCGCGGTGCGTGATCCACCGCTGAGAGCAGAGGCTCGCAAGTCGACGGTGACGCAGAGAATACCCCAGATAAAGAGGAAAATACCCGTGACGAAAGCGGAGTTTGTGGCGGCATTTTCAATATTCTTAGTGACATCGGAGCCTGATAGGTAGACGATGCCGTTGATCGCGAAGTTGAGCAGGAACTGGAAGCCCACAATCAGGAGGTAGAGCACCACAGTGAATCTCGAACCGACGAGGCCAATGCGCAGGGGCGAGGGGGCGGATTTGATGAGGTCGGGGGTTGCAATGCTCATTGGTCGTTCTCCTGGATGAGGTAGGCGAAGGCGTCCTGGAAGGAACAGGGTGAAGAGGTCAGGGAGTGGGATGCAATCTCATGGTCAGTGACACCACAGCCACGTAGGTCCACAATGACCTCTCGTGCGGACCCAAGCGCGCGAGAAGTGACGACGGCGATATCGGAACGATCGACCAGGAAGCGTTCCACGTCGGCGGCGTTACCGGTAATCGCACGGATGCGCGAAGTGAACTCGTCAACGCTCTCATGGGCAAGCAAACGCCCATTTTTGAGGGCGACAACATCCTCGGCAACATTTTCAAGCTCGGAGACCATGTGTGAGGACACAAGGAAGGCGCGCCGCGGGCGACGTCCCTCCATACTGTCGGAGGCCAGGGTGAGCAGTTCCTCGTAGAACGCGTATCGGGTGGGAACGTCCATGGGGGCTTGAATCTCATCGAGGACAGTGATGGGCGCACCCGATGCCAGCGCCACAGCGCCGGCCAGGATGGCAGCCTGCCCCGATGACATCTTGCTCAGCGTCTTGCGCCCCTTCAGTTGGAAGGAGAAACGCTGAACGTAGCGGTCGAATAGTGTCTGATCCCAGGTCGTGCGCAGCGCGGCATAGGCGACCATGGCCGAAGCCGAGGAATTATCAAAGTCCCTGTCGGAAGAGACCACGATTGAGTAACCGAGTAGGTCGTTAGAGCTCACCTCCGTTCCACATAGGGACACATTTCCTGACGACGGCGGAAGCAGGCCGCCAAGGATCTGCATGAGGGTCGTCTTGCCCGAACCGTTGGGGCCGACGAGGGCTGTGACGGTGGCATCCTCGAGAGTGAGGGACACGTCGCGCAGCGCCGCCTCATTCTCTCCCGGATAGGTGTGGGTGATGGAGTCGAGGGTGATCATGAGTCTTCCTTGGCGTTTGTGTCGGCGCCGCAGGCGCGGACGTGGTCGATGATGGCGTCGATGTCGAGGCCCAGGGCCAGGCCCGCTTCGACGGCGGGGTTCAGGGTCTCCTCCACGTAGGTGGCGAGCCCGTCAGCCACGAGCGCGTGCTGTGCGCCTTCGGCGACGAACATGCCGATGCCGCGCCGCTTTTCGACGAGCCCCTCGTCGACAAGGATGGCGAAGGCCTTGCCAACGGTGGCCGGGTTGATGCGGTAGGTCGCGGAGTACTCCGTGGTGGAGGTGAGCTGGTCCCCAGCGCGCAGGGCGCCGCGCAGGATCTGCGCGCGGATGTCGTCGGCGATCTGCACGTAGATCGGGATCCCAGAGACGAACGTGGGTGCCATGCGAAACCCTCCCTTCAGGTTCTATGGTTCATTACATGCCTAATGAACCATAGAACCAACTAACCTGTCAAGCGATCTCACCACTTGACCCTCAAGCCGCCCCACTCCCCCGCGCCAAAAGTCGCACGTAATTCCCCTTGACAAATTTCAATTCCTGAAACGACATCGTTGATATTCCGCCGTTTTCAACACATGATTGAACTCTTAACCATCGAATTACGTGCGAAATTGCAGGGCGCACCCAGAAGTACGGTGCCGCACTCAGCAACCCGCCACCCGTACGCACAAAACAGCCCCGGCCTCGTCCCACGGGGATAGGGGACGAGGCCGGGGCAGGGCAGGAGGGCGCGGGGCGCTTACTCCTTGACGCCGCCGGCGGTCAGGCCGGAGACGATGTACTTCTGCAGGTACTGGAACAGCAGGATCACCGGGATGGCCGCGATGACGGAGCCGGCCGCGAAGATGCCCCACGGGGCGGTGCGCTCATCGGCTGCCCACATGTACATGCCGACGGCCAGGGTGAACTGACCCTGATCCTGCAACACGACCTTCGCGATCACGAAGTCGCCGAGCGAGGAAATGAAGCTCAGCAGGCCGACGACCGCCAGGACGGGGCGGACCAGCGGCATGATGATCGTCCAGAAGGTCTGGGCGTGCGTCGCACCGTCGATCATGGCCGCCTCGTCCAGCGAACGCGGGATCGAGTTGAAGAAGCCGTAGAGCAGGAAGGTGTTCGAGCCGAGCGCTCCACCGAGGTAGACGCAGATCAGGCCGAGCTTGGAGTTCAGGCCGAGGACCGGGAAGATGTCCTGGATGCCCAGGAGCAGCAGGTACAGGGCCACGAAGGCCAGCATCTGCGGGAACATCTGCACCAGCAGCAGGCCGGTCAGGGTCGCGCGGCGTCCCTTGAAACGGAAGCGGCTGAACGCGTAGGCGGCAGCCGCGCCCATAAGGACGGTGCCCACAGCGGTCGTGGTCGACACGATGAGGGAGTTCAGGACCCACGACCAGTAGGCGGCATACTTGCCGGAGCCCAGCGCCGTGAAGTTCTCGAGCGACACGGTCGAGAAGAGCTTGTTCGAGCCGGTGAGCGTCGCGCCGGGGTTCAGGGACACCGACAGGACGTAGAGCAGCGGGATGAGGCAGTAGATGATCATCACGATGGCGACGATGTGGCGCCAACCGACCTCTTTCCACCAACGCGCACCCTTCAGGGTGGACTCGCGATTCTTCTTGATAGTTGCAGCGCTCATCACAGCTCCTCAAGGGTCTTCGTCTGGCGGAAACCGAGCCACGCGATCACGCCCACGACGATGAAGATGACGATGGACATGGCCGAGGCCAGGCCGTAGTTCGGGGAACCCGACTCGATCGCGATCTTGTAGACCATCGAGATCAGGATGTCAGTCTGGCCGACATCCATGCCCGGGTAGTTCGGGCCGCCGCCGGTCAGCATGTAGATGAGCGAGAAGTTGTTGAAGTTGAACGCGAAGGAGGCGATCAACAGCGGCACCGTGGACTGCAGCACGAGCGGCAGCTTGATGGACCACACGGTGCGCAGGCCAGAGGCGCCGTCGATCTTCGCGGCCTCTTCGACGTCACCCGGCAGGGACTGCAGGGCACCCAGGCAGACGAGGAACATGTAGGGGAAGCCCAGCCACAGGTTCACGCCCAGGATCGAGAACTTCGCCAGCGTTCCGTCGGTCAGCCACGGGATATTCGCGCCGCCAAGCATCACGTCATTGATGAAGCCGAAGTCCTTGTTGAGCATGCCCTTCCACACCAGGGTGGCCAGGAAGGCCGGGAAGGCGTAGGGAAGGATCATGAGGGACTGGTAGATCTTACGACCCTTGATGCGCTTGTCCGCGAACACGAGGCCCAGGATCAGGCCGAGCGCGAAGGTCGACAGGACGGACGCTGCGGCGAAGACGAAGGACCACAGCAGGGCCTTCAGGAACGGGCCAGCCAGGTCGCCGCGAGCGAACATGTTCATGTAGTTGTCGAAGCCGACGAAGACGCGCCAGCCCGGATCGATCTGATTGCCATCCGCATCAACGAAGGAGCCGATCTTGTTGTTGGCCGTGTAGACGACGCCGGTCGTCGTGTCGGTCAGGGTGTCGGCGGCCTCGTCGTAGTTATAACGCGACTTGGCGAGGTAGGCGGTCGAGCCGTCGTCGGTGCGGTAGCTTCCGTCATTGCGGTCAGAAGAGGCCGGAACCTTGATGGCAGAGACCTTCTTCTGCATCTCAGGCTTAAGGATCTCAGCGATCGTCAGGACCTTGTAGCCGTCAACCGCGCTCACCATGCCAGCGGCGTAGGTGCCGGACACCTCGTGCAGCGGGGTGTCGGAATCACCCACGCTAATCTTGCCCGTCGCGGTATCGACAACCGCGAGCCCGAGGCCGGAGCTGTCCTCAACGACAGCGGCGGGCAGGCTCGGCGCGCCCTCGGCGCGCTGCTCGGACGCCTGCAGGATCGACGCGATGGCGTCGTCCTTGCTGGAGTTGTGGCCCTGGCCGTAGTTCGTGAAGGACACGTAGCCCGTGTACCCCATGACGAAGACCTGGTAGATGAGCAGGAAAACCATGCCGGGAACGAGGTACTTCGCGGGGATCATCCGCTTCGAGAAGTACACCCAGTTAACCGCGATGAGCAGGACGGCCAGGACGGCGAGAACCGCCCACGACTTCACCAGGTAAGCGGTGAACATGCCGTAGATCCCGAGGGCATCGATCAGCATCATCAGGACAAGTTTGACGAAGAAACCGGGCCTGGTCACTTCGCTGGCGTGCGAGGCTGTGCGCCTCTCTTTTTTCTTTTCTGCAGCCTTCGCTGGCTCAGACATCGTGTCCTCCACACGTGCGCGTTTGCGCGTCATTGCGACGATACCCGCCTGTCGGCGGGTCTGATAGCACCGTGAGGTGCGAGTGCGCCGCACTGCGGCGCGAGCGTGTTGTGGGCCTCGCACCCGCCCGCCGCGTGGGACGCGGGCGGGTGCGAGGCTGGGTGCTCGCGTCAGGCGAGCGGGGTGCCGACCGTCAAACGCCCGGCAGGTTCGATCACTTGGAGGCGATCGCGTTGTTGATGTTGGTGACCATGGTCGCCCAGCCTTCGGCGGGGGTCTCGGTGCCGGTCACGATGTTAGCCTCGGTCTGGCCCCAGAAGTTCCACACGGAACCCATCGCGGGGATCGCGGGGGCGAGAGCGCCGGACTCGGCGACCTTCGCGAAGTCCTTGATGTCCGGGTCGCCCGACTTGGCGGCAACCTCAGGCATCGCGGAGGCGCGACCACCGAGCCTCTGCATCTTTTCCTGAGCCTCGGGGGTGGCCAGGTAGTTGAAGAACTGCTTGGCAGCAACCGGGTTGGCCGACTTGGCGCTCTGGTAGAACATCTGGACGCCGACGAAGGGCTGAGCAGCCTGGGAACCGGCGGAG
>ERZ772979.731-NODE-731-length-21313-cov-4.408458_pt1 | contig 21313 bp, 14 predicted proteins | sample MGYA00511130_ERZ772979 | MGnify/ENA primary metagenome ERZ772979 (study PRJEB29015, sample SAMEA2738103) | human oral metagenome | biome: human oral; feature: human-associated habitat; material: saliva | place: China | collected 2186 ... | reverse complement strand
AAGTGGCCTTAATTGGCTCAACGGGTGCAGTTGGGAAAGTTTTATTTGATACATTAAGGAAGCAATCTGATATTGATTTAAGTTGTTTCAATAGAAATAATATTGAAGAAGCTTTGAAAGATTTTTATGATATGGTTATTTGTACCGCTCCGTCATCAGAAAAATTATTAACCAATTTAAGTTTGAAAAACGATGATGCGGAAATAGAGAAATTAGTAAATGTCCTAAAAAATATTCAGACAGGTCATATGATTTTAGTATCTACAAAGTCTGTATTTGATAGTGGTATCAGATATAGTGCGATTCATCAAAAGATTTATAATAGTGTGATTGAGGCTCATCAAAATAAGAACACTATTTATATTATGGATACCTTATATGGAAAAACGCTGAAAAAGGGCTTTATTAACGATTTGCTTTCTAGACAATGGACTTATATTTCAAATGATATTGTTTTGGTCAAGCCTGAGTTAGAAAAATATTATAAAAAAGTAAATGATCAGTTGCGGACTTTAGTAGAGCCTTTGCCTGATGAACTGTTGAGGGATTTAGAGCCAATTTCTGATATTTATCCTGATGAGATGTGCTATCAAGTGACAGCAATAAATGATTTAGCTCGTCATCTAGTATTGAATTTAAATAGGATTGATGGAGTGAAATTGGGTATCGATAATTCTGAAATTTTTACAGGTAGACAAATAAAGAATCTATTAAAAAAACCTGACGCTTCTACTTTGGGACAATACTTTACAAAGCAAAAAGGAGATTCTAATCTTGAAAATTTACGAAAATAATAGAGGTTTTCAACTAGGAAATTTGCTCTATCTCTTACTACAAGCGCATAGAGATCGGATGATGGGTTATGAGGAAAGTTATGTCTTACGAACAGGATATTTTCAGTTTGCCCAAACCTTTTTTCCAAAAACCGCTGCCTTATTTTCAAAAGCAAATGGTATCGAATTAGAAGATTTTGGTTATTTTCAAGAGGCAGGTGTTGACTATTCTTCAGAAGAATTGGACTCTTTTTGTAGAGAGTATTTAATTGAACCAGTAGTAGCTGCTTCCGCTCAATTTGAAGAGAAGAATGTGACAATTGCTATTAGAAGAACGGATTTTCTCAATGAACGAAATAGAAAAAATTACGGTTATAATTCTCAGTTGTATATCGGTTCTTGTTTAGAGAAGATAGCAGCAATTGAAGGGGATAATTTTCAACATTTAACTATACGTATTACTTCAGATGATGTTGCCTGGTGTCATGAAGAATTGGTACCTTTTCTAAACTCTCAGTACCATTTTGAAAACCCGATTATAGTTGAGGAGCAGGATATTCAAGATAACTTTTTACAACTGTATAGCTGTAACAAGTACTTCCTTTGTCCCAATTCGACTTATTGTTATTGGGTAGGCTATATTTTAAGACTTACAAAGCCTTTTGTAAAAGTGTTTGTTCCTGATTTTAATACTTTACTTGAACAAAATGGAAAACAAATTGCGGATACAAGAGAATGGGAAGTTGTAAGTGTTGACCGTACTGGCTTTGAGTGAAAAATATAAAAGGGAAAATAGATGAACTATAAAAATATCGTTGTGACTGGTGGAGCTGGTTTCATTGGTTCAAATTTTGTTCGATACCTAAAAGAGACTTATAAGGATATTCAGATTACGATTTTGGATAATTTGACTTACGCCTCTTCGATGAAAACAATCGAAGATTTATTGGATGATAGGGTATCGTTTTATAAACTGGATATCGCAAATGAGTTGGCATTAAGCAACTATATCGATGAAGGAGTTGATTTGATTGTTCATTTTGCAGCAGAATCTTTTAATGACAAGTCTTTGCATGATACGTCTGTTTTTGTGAAAAGTAATATTGTCGGGACGCACAATCTTTTAGAGTTAGCTAGGAAGTATGATATCCGTTTCCACCATATTTCAACAGATGAGGTTTATGGGGATTTCCCATTAGAAAGTAAGGATAAATTTACTGAAAAAACGCAGTACAATCCAAGTTCTCCCTATGCTGCTACAAAGGCTTCTGCGGATTTATTGGTAAAAGCCTGGGTTCGTTCTTTTGGAGTCAGGGCTACGATTTCCAACTGCTCAAACAATTATGGCCCCTATCAAAATCCTGAAAAATTTATCCCAAGACAAATCACCAATCTTTTAACTGGTCAGCAGGCAGTTCTATATGGAGCAGGGCTTAATATTCGTGACTGGATTCATGTGAAAGACCATTGTCGAGCTATCGACACTATTGTTGATAAGGGCGTGATTGGTGAGACCTACTTGATTGGGGTAAATAATGAGCGTACGAATATCGAAGTTTTACAGAAAATCTTGTTGCAGTTAGGAAAATCTCAGGAAGATTTCAAGTATATAGCAGATAGACCAGGACACGACCTTCGTTATGGAATTGATGCTAGTAAGTTATATACTGAATTAGGTTTTACACCTCTCTACGTGGATTTTGATAAAGGCTTAAAAGAAGTTATCCATTGGTATCAAGAACATGAAGATTGGTGGCAAGAGATGATTGCACAAAAGCAGGATGCTAAGTAAGAGTTTGTAAGAATGTTATGAGGAGTTAAATTTGGAGAATATAATTTTTTGTTCGTCTCCCTTCCAGGTTTTAGTCGCTAAAGAAGTTGTACAGACTGTCTCAGAAGACTTTATCGGGATTTATCTAAAGATGTCAAATGATTCGAGACAGGATTTTTATGCTGAACGAATGGAAGAATTTTGTAAGGAAGTCCTTGTTTTAGAAGGAAAAACAGTCTTTAATGATATTCAGGAAGCCTTAAAAGACAGGGCCATCAGTAATCTCTATCTAGCAAGCTTAGACAATCCTGTAGCTCTTAGCATCTTTAATCCCAGTACAATGAATTTGTGTACTTTTGATGATGGTAGTACTTCCATTGTACCTCTTAATCTCTATACACAAAATCTTGAGAGAGTCATTCCGTATACAAACTTTACCTTAAGAGAGGTTATGTCTTTGTCAAATAGACATTATACGGTATTTGAGGACTGTATCCTTTTCCCAAAAGAGAAGCAGGTTTTTCTAAAGCTTCATCTTGAACCAAGTCATTTTCATAGGGCTAAAAATGGCAAGAAAATAAGTGTTTTTCTGGGGCAATTTCTAGGCTCTCTCCTTTATCAGGAAGATTTGGAAATTACCCAAAAATTGACTGCTAAAATTTTAGATGAACAGAAGATTGATTATTACTATCCCCATCCAAGAGTGCCTTTGAATCCCTATCAAGATAAATTGAAAGAAACTAGATTTTGCTTTGAAGAAGAAATTTATCTTTTACTGGAGGAGTATGAGTTCGTTGAGGTACACGGTTTTTACTCAACTTCGTTTTTATTGGTCAAAGATATAGAGGGTGTATCGGTTCAGGGGTATCGGACTTTTTTAACAACTCATGAATCAAATGTTTTTGCAAAACGAGGTGTGCCCTATCAAAATGTGTCTCAATCAGACACACCTGTTGACATTGTTATGCCTGTCTATAATGGTGCTGAAACCATTAGTCAAACGATTGATTCTGTTTTAAATCAAACCCACCAAGCCTTTCGACTGCTCATTGTGGATGATGGCTCGACAGATAATACAGAGGAAGTATGTAAACCTTATCTAGTAGACGAACGAGTACAGTATATCAGGGAAAGTCATAAAGGGATTTCAGAAACTTTAAATCGTGGAGTCAGACTGTCTCAAACAGCTTATGTAGCCAGACAAGATGCAGATGATGTATGGATGCCTTGGCACTTAGATTTTCTCTTGCAAGAGTTAGAGAAAAATCCTCAATTGGACCTTATTGGAGCTAGAGTCGTCGCAGAAGAAGATGCTATAACAGATAAAATCAAACGGAATCCATCCCATCACTTATCAGGAGAAAAATTATGGTTAGAGCTTGCTTATCAAAATGTCTTTAATCATTCAACTGTCATTTTTAAACGCTCTGCCTATGATGAGGCAGGAGGCTATGATGCTAAGTGTGATGGGTTTGAAGATTGGCATTTATGGGCTCGCATGGTCACAAAGGACAATGCTTTAGTGTTGAATGTTATGACAACTTACTATCGCTTATCGGAGCGTCATAAACGAGGAATGGCTTTCCGTGCAAGACTAGCAAAAAGTCGTGGATTAAGATTGGAAGATGTATTGGACTAAGAAACTATGGTGAAAGTATTTACAATAAAAGAAGGCGTTCCTGTAAGCACTTATGGCTTTGAAAGAAGCCAATTGGCACGCCAAGAAATTTTTAAAAGTCTGTCCCTAGAACAGGAAGTCGTTCTAACAAATCTGGAAAATTTTGTACCGAATTTTGTAGAAACGCTAGAAAAACTTGGTTTTGAAAACTTCTATCATGTTATTTTTGATCAATCAGATTTGGCTAGACAAAAGCCGAGTGTAGACAAAGAATTTATTCAAGAGCTAGATCATGTCAGTGAAGTCGAGTACACAACAGAAGGATATGTAGGTCTAGTTCATTATAAAAATGGAGATATAGAATGTTATACCTCTCAATTGCTGTATCGTTTCCAATATCAAGAAAATCTTTTTACTCTTTATGATAGTAAAGGGGAGTTGCTAAAAGGTGATGTGAGTGAAAATTACCATTCTTACCAAAACCTAAGAAGTGGGGAAACCTACACTCAATGGCAGTTAGTTAGTCTCTATCTAGCCAACAATTCTACAGTGAAAGATTGCTTTATCATTGATATGGTCAATGAATATCCTCTTCAATTGAGGAAATTTTTCCAAAATACCGGAAGAAAGTTATTTGCTTATACTCACTACAATATCCTAGATCCCATGATGAAGTTTGTCTTGCAAGGGTGGTGCCAAAATATCGTTGCAAGTCCAGTTTTGGAGCAACTAATAGGGAAAGAAAAGGTTTGTTTTTTGCCTCCAATGTTTGTGGATGGAGTTTTGGAAAAAGAATATACAAGAGTCACCGATTGGTGTATCGTTGGCAATATGACGATGATCAAACGGTGTGCCTGGGCGATTGAGGCTTTTCGGCAAGTGCCGGATAGCCAGTTAACGATTTATGGTAACTTACCAGATGGCTATAGCCAGAAAGACTTGCCGTCGAATGTCCATTATGCAGGTTTTCTAGAAGAGGTCCCTTATGAAAAGCACCAAGGCTATCTCTCTTGTTCTATGAGTGAATGCTTTGCTAATGCGGCTGTAGAAGCATCTGCCAGGGGGTTGATCTGTCTTTTGTCTGATACAGATTTAGCTCATAGGTATTATAAGAATCAATCCAAAGACGTCACAACATTTGGTGATATTGGAGAGTTAATCTTGTGGCTCAATGCTTATCAAAAAGAAGGTCGTTACTCGTCAGCAACATTCTCTAAGGCCTATCAAAAAAAGGAAATTCTGAATATGTATAAGTATGTATTATCCTTAGAAATATGATATAATTGAAAGCGTAAAGCAGTCTTAGTTTTATAGTTCTTATCGCAAATTTTATAGATTCAAAATATAAAAAACAATGAAATTTTAGGAAGCTGGTGTGTTATGTTTCATACTGATAGACAGGAGAAATTTTCTCTTCGTAAGTATAAAGATGGTCGAACAGATTCCAAGTTAATCGGTGCAACGATTTTGGCAACAGGTGTGGCTTTAGCTGTTGGTGCAAGCCCAGTAGCTGCCAATGTTACTTCTAACGGGACGAATGAACCTACAGTTGTAAGTGATACATCTAAAGTTGAATCTGCAAAGGCTACGACTTTTACAGACGATAATGATGCATCTAAAACTTTCAAAGTTGATGCAGTTTTAGATGGAGGAGTAACTGAACCAACAAAAGCTAACATCAATACTGGTGATGCTGACGGTAATGATACAGTAAGTTTTAAATCAGGGGCAACGGTTAATTACAAACTTGATTCTGACAAGTCATTACTAAAAACAGAAACAGTAGAAGCGGGAACAGGTACAGTAACAACACCTTACGATAAAAAAGGTCTTGCAGCTGATACAGATGGAAAAGACTACCGTGAATCAACAGTTGCCAAAACTGGAGATGCTGTTAGTGAAACTACTGGAAAAAAAGATACAGTAGAAGCAAATAATAAAGTCTATGAATACGTACGTTCTGAAATTGAAGGTACTGATAAACCTAAGTATGACAAAACAAGTTTCAACAATATCGAAGCAGCGGTATCTCCAGATGGAATGCACAATAAACTAGGGGAAATCGATTATACAAAAACAACAGGTAAAGTTTATCTTGTTGAAGAAACAGCTGACGGACAATATGGAAAATTCGTAGAAGCTAACGGCGTAACTAGTGATGAAGATGCAGTAACAAAATGGAAAGCAGGAGAAGCTACTGCTAAAGAATTTACCAAAGAAAATGTAACACTTCAAGAAGGGGATACAGTGCTTGTTCTTGATAAAGATACGTATGCAGTCACAAATGGCGTAGAAGCGAAAAGTAAAAAAACAGGAACACCTGTCACTTATGTTGCAGTAAAAGAAAAAATCTATGAAGGTAATTCTACTGATATTTATGGTATGACTTATGCGATTCTTAGAGAAAACTATACAGCTATTAAAGATATAGGGGATGATAACGTCTTTGGCACTACTGATGATAATGAAAGAAATGCAACTTCGAATGGGACACCAACAACAAAATTAATGGATGTTTTTGATTTATCAGGAAGAGAGGATAAATATTCTAAATATCTCCCAAAAACACCAGATTTAAACACGTCTAATGCTTCGGTGAAAGATATATTGAAGGATGTTTTTGCAACTGGATATCGACTTGTTGATTTCTTTTCTAGTAATGCGTCAAAACCTACGGATATCGAAGCGATTAATACAGTTAAAACTAATTTAGATAATAAAGTAGATGAACTCGTTAATTATATGAAAGAGAATAATATTCGAGTTGGTTTATCTAATGGTAAAGTAGGGTTTTATGTAAATGATACTTCAGCTGCCAATGACGCATCTAAACTAAATCAATTTGAGAACAAAGTTAACGAAGTAAGTACAGTTTTAGACGGTTTACCTATCATTGATAAAGTGAAAGAATCTGGTGTTGCTTCAAAAGAAGAAGCTGGAAAATACGGAGCAGCTGACGGTGATCTGTTTCCTGTTACTAAAGAAGTTATTGAAACTTATGAATTTACAACTGTAGGTGGTTTAGTAGTAACAACAAATACTAAGTATGATAGAAATGATGGACATGATATTATTTGGAATAAATATCCTGTAAATACTGAATCAAACATTAATATTTCGAATATTACGACTAATGGGACATGGGGTGTTACAGTATCAGATGATAAATCACAAGCTACGTTGACTAAATCTGAACGTACAGTAATAGAATGGGAACCTTCTGATGAAACAACAACGGATACTGTTACAGTTAATAAAAAAGAAATCATCACACCAATCCGTGCTTACAAAGTAATGGGTGAAGAAAAACCAGTCGTAACTCATTACTACAACTTAAAAATCACAAAAGAAGAAGCGGGAGAAGCAACAGCTACTAAACAAGGTAGTGTCGTTATTAAGTATGTAACTACTGATGGAAAACAATTAAAATCAGAAACTGATAAAGACAATGTAACGCTTGAAACAAAAACGATTGTAAGCTTATATTCAGGTGAAACAAAAGTAAATGAACGTACTGATGTTAAAAAAGTTGAACAAAACTACGACACGACTTCAAAACCAAAACAATATCCAACATTAGTAGATGCTGATACTGGATTCACATACGAGTATGTAGGTCTAAAACAAGGTTCTCCAGCTGCTAGCGGTAAAGTAGTAGAAGGAACTACAGAAGTTGTTTACGAATACCGTCTAGTAAGTGAAGAAGAGAAAACTCCGTCTAATTCAGTTGTGACTAAGACAGGTTCTGTTGATGTGAAACACGTTGTGATCAACGAAGATGGAACGTTAAAAACATTAAAAGAAACAGAAGTAGTAAAAGATAAAGTGCCAGTTGAGTATGAAGATACTTATGTAACTTACTCAAAAGGTGTAAAAGTATCTGAACGTAAAGAAAAACGTGTAGTTACTGAAAAATACGATACTACTGATAAACAATACCCAACGCTAAAAGATGAAGCTACAGGATTAGTTTATAAATATGTAGCGCCAACATCTGATTCAGTTCCGGTAGCAGGGGACGTAACTGAAGGTGAAAAACACGTTATTTATAGTTATACTTTAGATAAACAAGAAGAAACAACACCGTCTAAAACAGTTGGAGCTAAAGGTTCAGTGGTTGTTAAGTACGTTGATGCTGATGGTAATGAAATCAAAGATGCAGAAAATGTAGTAACAGATGCAGTTGTGAAAACAACGAAAACATACGCTACTAAATCAGGTGATGTTGTCCTATCAACACGTGATGAAGTAACAGAAAATGATGTAAACTACAATGCTGCTGAGAAGAAAGTGGATACAATCACTAAAGATGGTAAGAAATATGTCTTCCGTGGAGTGTATGAAGTTTCTGATAAATACAACAACGTATTAGAAGAAACAGGTAAGGTAAAAGAAGGAACTACAACAGTTGTATACCAATACGATTACGTTATTCCAGTAGATCCTACTAAACCTAATGAAGGAGAAAATACTTCTCCAAAACCAGAGGATAAGATTCCTAATGATCCACAAAATCGTTCGTATAAAGATTTAGGTTTATTAAAAGAAGTGAAACGTGATATCACTTATGTTTACGAAAATGGACCAAAAGCAGGACAAGAAGCAAGCGCACCTGTTAAACAAAATGCAAGATTCACGAGAACTGCAGAAATTAACAGTAGAACAGGTGAAGTGAAGTACACAAGTGACTGGACTGAAGACCAAAAACTTGCTGAAGTAGTATCGCCAAAAATCGATAAATATGCAGTTGATAGAGAAAAAGTAGCAGAATTACCAGTAACGCATGAATCTGAAGATAGTAGTGAAATTGTTAAATATCGTGAAAATCCTGAAATTATCGAACATGATGCAGCAAAAGATAAAAAAGGATCTGTAGTTGTTAAATATGTAGATAGTCAAGGAAATGAAATCGGTGAAGCGGTAACTGTTAAAGACAATGTTATTGTTGAAAAAGCAATGACAAAAGTTTACGCAGATCGCGAAGAAACTACTTATACAGCTACAAATGAAGAATATAGTACTGTAGCAAACCGTAAAGATGTTATCGAAGCTAATGGTAAGAAATATAAATACAGTGGTGTATATGAAGTTTCTGATAAATACAATAATGTGCTAGAAGAAACAGGTAAGGTAAAAGAAGGAACTACGACTGTCGTTTACCAATACGACTACTTAATTCCAGTAGATCCAACTAAACCCAACGAAGGAGAACAAAATCCTCCAAAACCAGAGGATAAAATCCCTAACGATCCAAAAGGTCGTACATACAAAGATTTAGGTTTATTAACAGAAGTTAAACGTAACATCGCTTATGTTTATGAAAATGGACCAAAAGCAGGACAAGAAGCAAGCGCACCAGTTAATCAAACAGCTCGCTTCACAAGAACTGCAGAGATCAACAGTAGAACAGGTGAAGTAGTCTACACAACAAGCTGGACTCCAGAACAAAAACTACCTCAAGTAGCATCACCAGAAATCAAAGATTATACTGTAGATAAAGCTAAGGTAGATGAATTAACTGTAACACACGAATCAAAAGATTCAGAGGTTGTTGTTAAATACTCTCAAAATAAACCAAACAGTGTACGTGATTACGCAAAAGATAAAAAAGGAGCAGTTATTGTTAAATTTGTTGATTCTAACGAAAATATTATTGCAGATGATTTAGTAGTTAAGAACAATGTTATTGTAGCTGAAGCGACAACTACAACTACTGGTGATAAAGAAGAAACGACATACAAAGCTACTGGTGAAGAATATGCGGTAACACCAAAAGAAACGATTGAAGTCGATGGAGTGACATTCCGATTAAAACGTGTTCTTCCAGCAGGAGATAAGTTTAAAAATACTGTGAAAGAAAAAGGTTTAGTTGAAGAAGGAACAACAACTATTGTTTACCAATATGTAATGCAAATTGGAGCACCAACAGTTGAGAAACCAGAGTTTGATGGTGGAGTAGTTCCATTAGATCCTCCAGTTGTGGATATTCCAGAGTTGAAGATTCCTAAAGAGCCAAAACCTCAACCAGAACCAAGTCCAGCTCCGACTCCAACTCCAGAGCCAAAACCAGAGCCTAAGTCAGAACCAAAACCTGAAGAACCTAAGAAAGAAGAACCAAAACAAAATGATGCAACGCCTTCAAATGAAGGGAATGAACATCAAACTTCAGTTTCTACAAATAAAGTAGAAGAATTACCTCAAACAGGTACAGGTAATGAATTTGCAATCTTCGGAGCAGCAGCAAGTTCAATTCTTGCAGGTTTGGGATTAATAGTTCCTAAGAAAAAAGAAAATGAGTAGTTTGAAGTGAATCTTTAAAAAGATTTCCATCATTAACTACTATAAGCCAAAAGGTTGGTATCATAACTAGACCTTTTGGCTTTTCTTTATAAACAATGGGTAAATAAAAGCTTTCAAATAGGCATTATGATATAATAAGAGTATTCATTTATAAAAAATATTTGGAATGTAGAATCAAAAAAGAAAGTAGGAAGTAGAATGAATCTGATTTTTTGTACATCACCTTTTCAAGTGCTAGTTGCTAGAGAAGTAGCACGTCATACAAAATTAGAATTTTATGGCATGTATTTAATGATGTCGAATGATTCAAGACAACTGATTTATGCAAAAAAAATGAAGGAGTTCTGTAAAGAAGTTTGTATTTTAAAAGAAGAAAAATTGAAAGAATCCTTACAACAATTCCTTTCAGATAAAGTAATTACTTCCTTGTATCTGGCTAGTTTAGATAATCCAGTAGCGTATAGTTTCTTTAATCCTTTTCAGATGCAATTATTTACTTTTGATGATGGAAGTACATCCATTATTGTTCCAAATATGTATACGCAAAACCTTCATAGGGTAGTTTCTCCTTTAGGGGTAACATTAGGGCAAATGATGTCATTTTCTCAAAAACATTTTACAGTATTTAATCAAACAGAGTTATTTGAAGAAGAAAGACAAGTACGCTTAGCTCTAAATGTGAAACCTGAAGGTTTTAAAAGAGCCAATAATGGGAAAGTAATTCGAGTGTTTTTAGGACAAGCGCTAGGTTCAATCTTTGATGAAGAAGATATTCAACTAACTAAACAATTAACAAAAAAAGCGATACAAGATTGTAAGGCAGATATTTATTATCCTCATCCTCGTTCTGTAGTGGAAGTAGAAGGGATTCAAGTAGCTACTCCTACCAGTTGTTTTGAAGAGGAAATCTATTCCTTATTAGCAAATTATGAATTTGTAGAAGTATATGGTTTTTATTCAACAGCGTTTTTATTCATTAAAGAGATTGAAGGAGTAAAGGTTCAAGGTTACCGTACATTTTTAAGTAGCTTTGAGTCAGATGTTTTATCGGAATATGGCATCGAGTATTGTAATCTTTCTCTATCGGATACTTGTGTGGATATTGTCATGCCTGTTTATAATGGGGAGAAGACCATTGATGAATCGATTCAGTCGATTTTAAACCAAACACATCAAAAGTTTAGATTGTGGATTGTTGATGATGGCTCAACGGATCAAACGCAAGAAGTGTGTCAGAAATATTTAACAGATGCTCGTATTCATTATGAAAAATTAGTACACCAAGGAATTTCTTGTACGCTAATTTCTGGAGTAACTATGACACAAGGAGAGTTTATTGCGAGACAAGATGCCGATGATGTATGGATGCCGTGGCATTTGGAGATGGTATTACATCAATTAGAATCAAATTCTTCATTAGACATTGTAGGCTCAAGAGTAACTGCAGACGAAGATGAAAAAAATAGGAAGTTGAAAAGAAATAAACAAAATCATTTATTTGGAGAAAAGTTATGGTTACAATTAGCCTATCAAAATGTCTTTAATCACTCAACGGTAATCTTTAGAAAGTCAGCTTACGTGGAAGCTGGTGGTTATCAAGAAGGGTATGATGGATTTGAAGATTGGCATTTATGGGCGAGAATGGTGACAAAGGAAAATGCTTTTGTACTGAATAATTTGACGGTGTATTATCGCCTTTCTGATAGTCATGATAGATGGATGGCTTTTCGTACTCGTTTAGCTAAAACACGAGGATTAACTCTCGAAGAAGTTTTAGAAGGGGAATAATCATGAGAGTATTTACTATAAAAGAAGGGGTTCCGATTAGTATTTATGGCTTTGAAAGTAGTCAGTTAGCACGTCAAAACTTGATGCAATCTCTTGGTGTGGAGCATCAATTCGTTCTTACGAATTTAAGTAATATCGTTCCTAACTTTGTGGAGCAATTAGAAGAACTTGGGTTCAAAAATTTTTATCATGTCATTTTTGATTTATCTGATTTAGCTAGAGTTCAGCCGTGTGTTTCAGATAATTTTCTTTCTACATTAGAAGGTGTGAAAAAAGTCGAATATACTAAAGAAGGGTATGTAGGATTAGTTCATTATGAGGATGGCACAGTTGAGTGTTATACTTCTCAGCTCTTGTATCGATTAGATGATAAACAAAATACTTTCACTTTGTTTGGCTCTAAAGGAATTATTTTAGAAGGGGATATTAGTGAGAATTATCATGCTTATCGTTTTATTGAAACAGGAGAGACGTATTCTCAATGGCAGTTAGTGAGTTATTATTTAGCGAAGAACTCAACTCCTCAAGATAAGTTTATCATTGATATGGTCAATGAATATCCATTGCAACTTAGAAAATTTTTCCAAAATACGGGTAGAGAATTAATTGCCTTTACTCATTACAATATATTAGCTCCTTTTATGAAGTTTGTATTGCAAAATTGGTGTACAAATATTGTAGCCAGTCCAGTGTTAGAAGAACGTTTAGGAAGCGATGTTGTGAAGTTTTTGCCACCCGTTTATATGGATGAGGTTCGAGAAGAAACATATGAAACGGTAACCGATTGGTGTATTGTCGGAAATATGACTGTTATAAAAAAATGCGAATTAGCAATTGCAGCTTTTAGACAAGTTCCTGCTAGTCGATTAACGATTTATGGAACATTACCGGAAGGTATTACAAAAGAGCAACTCCCGGAAAATGTAACCTATGCAGGGTTTGTAACAAATGTTCCTTATGAGAAACATCAAGGATATCTTTCTTGTTCGTATAGCGAGTGCTTTGCAAATTCAGCAGTAGAAGCTTCTTCTAAAGGACTAGTTTGTTTATTATCACATACAGATTTAGCGCATGCATATTATGGAAAAATTTGTCCCAACACAAAAACATTCCGTTCATTACACGAATTAGTCGAAACGATTAGAGCTTTTCAACAAAAAGGGGAGTATTCTTCTTCGATTTTTGCCAAAAATTATACAAAAGAAACAGTAGCAGAAATGTATCGTCAAGTTTTAGAATGTTGAATAATTTATTTTAAGAAGAGAGGAGGGCTGAGTTTGAAAATAGAAGAGCAGTTAAAACCTAATATTGAAGGACTATTACTGTTATCAAGTCCTCTTCATCATGATGAGCGTGGTTATTTTGTTGAAAATTGGCGTAAAATTGACTTGTTAAAATATGGCGTTCCGGAGTCGTTTTTCCATGGGAAGTTGCAAAACAATGTTTCCGTTTCAAAAAAAGGAACGATTCGAGGAATGCATTGCCAAGGTTGGGAGAAGTTAATGACCGTTGCTTCAGGTACGTTTCGTATGTGTTTTATCGATTTGCGTTTGAGTTCTCCAACGTATAAAGCTGTAGATGTGATTGATGTCGTTCCAGGAATGGCAATCTTTGTCCCTGCTGGAGTTTCTAATGGGGCTCAAGCTTTAACGGATAAAGGGATTTTGAACTATTTAGTCACAGGTTATTATGATCCAAGTGCGAAACATTCTGGAATTATGCCACTTGATCAGACATTGAATTTACCCTGGGATTTAACAGGAGAAGTAATTATTTCATCAAAAGATCAGCAAAGTGATTCGTACTTGTCTATTATTCAAAAAATTGAATCTTCTCGTAAAAAAATTGCAGTCATTGGTTATACTGGAGTCATTGGGTCAAAAGTTTTTGAACAATTGCAGTCTTTCAAACAATATGAAGTAGATGGATTCAATCGAGATAATTTATCAGAACTACTTCAACAAGAATATGACTGTGTCATTTGTGCAGCTCCTTCTTCTGAAAAATTCAAAACAAATATTGAGCTTGCTAATCTAGAAGAAGAGATTGAACTATTAGTAGATACTATTGCGAAAGTAAAGACGAAGCAATTTGCCCTAGTGTCTTCTCAAAGTGCCCTACATTCTGAAAATCGATATGGACAAGTACAAAATAAAGTATGTCAAGCGGTTCTTCAAAATCACAAAAATCATTCGATTTATTTTATGGATACATTATATGGAGAAAATCTGAAAAAAGGATTTGTTCATGACTTAATTCATCGACAATGGAGTTTTGTATCAAAAGAACAGCTAGAAAAAATTTCAGCATTACAATATTATTATCGTCTAGTGACTGAGCAGCTAGCTGAAAGAATTCAAGAAGTTCCTCTAGAGTTGTTAGAACAACTTCCCTCAGTGTCTTCTCTATATAAGAATCATCATATTTATCAAGTGACAGCGATTGAAGATTTAGTTCAAACATTACTTCAAGAATTATTTGAAGGTAAAGGAATGGTCTTTCAACTAAAAGATACAGTTTCTTATACTGGACAACAAATAAAAGAATTATATCAAAAACCTGACCAGTCAAAACTAGGGCAATATTTTAGAAAGAATAAGGAGAAAAGCGGTGAAAGTTTATTATAATGACAGAGGATTTCAGTTAGGAAATCTATTATATTTATTATTACAAGCTCATAAAGATCGTTTAAATGGGATTGCAGATAGTTATGTATTACGAACAGGTTATTATGCTTTTGCTCAAACTTTTTTTCCTAAAACAGCTGAATTATTTAGTAAAGCCAATGGGATAGAACTAGAAGATTTTGGCTATTTTCAAATATCAGGAGAAGATTATTTACCAGTTCATGTAGATTCATTTGTTGCAAGATATTTACAAGAGCCGATTCAACAGCTTTCAAGAGATTTTGAAGAGAAAGATATTACGATTGCGATTAGAAGAACGGATTTTATCAATCAGGATCGTTATAAACATTATGGTTATGATATGATGCAATATGTTGAGGATTGTTTAGATCGAATTGCTGCATTAGAAGCGGATGAATTTCAAGCGATGACGATTCGTATTACATCAGATGATGTTAAATGGTGTAAGGAAGAATTAGTTCCGACTTTAAAAGAAAAATATTCATTCATTTTTCCGATTGTAGTAGAGGAACAAGATATTCGAGATAATTTTGTCCAATTATCTAATTGTAAGAAATATTTTATTAGTGCAAACTCAACTTATTGTTATTGGGTCGGATATGTTCTGAGAATGGTAAAGCCTGAAGTGCAAGTTTTTGCGCCGAATTTTAATACAATGCTCATTGAAGAAGGACGTCAAATTGCAGATGCACGTAATTGGTTATTAATCGATGTGAATCGTGAGAATAATGAGGATTTCTAGAGAAAGAAGGAATTAGAGTGAAGTATCAAAATATTATCGTAACAGGTGGAGCTGGATTTATTGGATCGAATTTTGTACGCTATATCAAATGTCAGTATCCAAATGTCACAATTACGATTTTAGATAAATTGACGTATGCTTCATCTTTTTCAACGATTTCTGATTTATTAGATGAGAGAGTTCAATTTTACCAAGTAGATATTGCGGATCATCATCAGTTAGAAAAGGTTATTACAAATGATCATGATTTAATTATTCATTTTGCAGCAGAATCCTTTAATGATCGTTCTTTAACAGATACGGAATCTTTTGTTCAAACGAATGTATTAGGTACACATCATTTGTTAGAATTGGCAAGAAAATATCAATTACGTTTTCATCACATTTCAACAGATGAAGTGTATGGGGATTTTCCGATAGAAAGTAAGGAGAAGTTTACAGAGGAAACTCAGTATCAACCTAGCTCACCTTATTCTGCAACAAAAGCATCCGCAGATTTATTAGTGAAAGCTTGGGTACGTTCGTTTGGCGTTCAAGCAACGATTTCTAATTGTTCGAATAATTATGGGCCTTACCAAAATCCGGAAAAATTTATCCCGAGACAAATTATTAATATTTTGAAACAGGAAAAACCGGTATTATATGGGAATGGTTTAAATGTAAGGGATTGGATTCATGTAGAGGATCATTGTCGAGCAATTGATTTAATAATAGATAAGGGGAAAATTGGGGAAACTTATCTAGTGGGAATTGATAATGAAAGAAATAATTTAGAAGTATTACAGATGATTCTTGTACTTCTAGGAAAAGAAAAAACGGATTTTGAATTTATTGAAGACAGACCAGGGCATGACCGTAGATATGGAATTAATGCTCATAAGTTGTATGAAGAGTTGGGATATCAGCCAATTCATACTTATTTTGAGAAAGAGTTGAAGCAAGTGATTGACTGGTATCAAAAAAATACAGCTTGGTGGTCTGAATTAGAGGATAAGAAAAGGGGAATATTATGAAAGTAGCCGTAATTCCGGCACGTAGTGGATCGGTGGAATTAGCACATAAAAATTTAAGTGTGGTTGGTGGGAAAAGTTTATTGAATCGAGCAATTGATTTTGCTGTAGAAGCAGAGGTGTTTGATAAAATTATTGTAACAACCGATTATGGTAAGCATTTATTTTATCGTGAAGGGATAGACGTTCGTCATAGACCAGAGGATTTGGCAACTTCTCGGGCAACAATGGTGGAAGTGTTAAAAGATGTCATCGAAACTTTTGAACTAGCTACTGAAGATAAGATTGTTTTACTTCAACCAACAAGTCCATTTCGTGTGCTCGAAGACTTAGTAAAAGTGTTGGAATTATTGGAAGAATACGACAGTGTTATTACAGTAAAAGAACTGGAATATAATCCAGCATTGTTTGTAACACCTATCAGTGATACGGAATTAGACTCTAAACAAGTAGAAGCTTGGCAAACAAATCGTCAAGAACAACAAAAACATTATTATCCAAATGGCAATTTATTTGGAGTGAGAGTCGGAACTTTTTGTCAGACACAATCCTTTTATGGTGGAAACTTAGGTTATGTATTACAAAAAGGAAAATGTAATATTGATATTAATCATAAAGATGATTTATTATTTGCACAATTTATGGAGCAACAATAATGAACAAGAATAGAACGTATAACTGGATTTTGTACAGTTTATCGATTTTTGCGACATTATTATCCCCGATTTCATTTATTGGAATAGTGGATACGGCTTATCATACAGGATATCGCAATTATATTGCTCAATTTGGAATTTTATTAGCTTTACCAATTTTATATTGGGTACTAAAGCAAATTATGGATTATGAAGATGTATTTCATTTTATAGGGCAACGATTTGGGCATGGAAGTTTTCTGTTTTCTAAAGGTTTATGGACATTGTACCAACTCTTAAGAATTGGAATTGTATTGTACATTCCTTCTGTGATGTTGGAACAATTGACGAATATTTCTGCCTATTTTTGGATTTTACTATTAGCCTTATGGGCATATGGGGTTGCTAGAGGCGGCCTATTAGCAGTAGTGAGGTATGATAGTTTATATGCGGTTATTTTATTTCTTTCTATGATTGTGATTGCTTTTAAAATGATGACAAATGGAATATTGAATCAAGCAGCACCTAGTCAAAGAGATTCGTTTTCTACTTGGATTTTGTTTGGAGCATCTTTTCAAACTTTTTCATCCTATTTAGTGAGTCCAGATATTCAAGAGAGATTCCAAAAAGTTGGAAACGCGAAGCTACTAAAATCTATTTTACTAAATGCTACTTTAGGAATTTTATTTATAGGATTTTTATATGTTATTGGAGTTTCCCTAAAACAGTCCGGCTATCAATTTAATGGAATTATCTTATTAGAATATGCTAAAAGTGAAGGATTATGGATTGCTATTCCAGTCATGATTGGAGTGCTATTATCCGCTCAGACGACTTTGTCGACAGGATATGAAATTTTAGAAAAACAATATGCGAGCAAGTATAGTCTACCGATTATTTTCGGGTTGAATATCATTATTTCATCTAGCCTAGTTGCTTTAGGAGGAGTTTCCTCCTATGAATTTTTTGTAGGATATGTCGGATTTTTCTTATCGATTATTTCTAGTCTAGTATTAGTCGGCTTAATTTTTTCAAATTTTGGAAAGTCGATAAGTCAATATGTTATACTATGTATGTGCATTTCTTTGGGAATTATAAGAGTTTTCTTTCAAATGGAAATGTGGATATATGGGCTAGTCCCTTTGATTAGTGGACTATGTAGCGCTTGGATTTTATTAAAATTAAAACAAAAAGCCTAAATCCCTGTCGAAAGATGGGGATTTTTGAATAGAGAAAATAAAAAAAGAAAGTGAGGGAAAATCATGTCACGCATTATTACGATTCATCCTGTAAAAGAAACACATCGTTATGGATTTGAAACGACTCAATTATATCGTGCTAAAGTTGCTAGATATTTAGGAGTAGATTATATCCATTTAGCGACCAGTCCTCAAGTAAGACCAGATTGGAAAAAAGAAATAATAGCATTAGGTTTCTTAGAAGAAGAGATTATTAATGTGCCAAATAGTTTTTCAGATATTGGACATGATGCTTTGTCTGTAAGGCCAGAAGATTTAACACTGCAAGAAGGCGACCAGGTAGAAATAACAGAAGAAGGATTTGTAGGTTCTGTGACGTTGGCTGATGGAACGGGAAGATACTTTTATACTTCTGGTCCTTATTTATTTGAAGATTTTCAAACGGGAGAATTACGTTGGTATCATGGAAATGGAGAATTAGTTTTACGAGCAAGATTTATGGATCCGTTTAAAGAACCTACTCCAGTAAGTTTGTTTTATCCAGGGTATATTTATTTGAAAGATGGGGAATTTTGCTCAGAAGATGATCTTGTTGTATCCTGTTTGGCAAAAAATGCAAAGCAAACAGATTTAATCATTCGAGATCAACATATTATTCCAGCACCTAGTATATTCCGATTTATGGAAAATACAGAGAAAAATTATTATGAAGTTATTCATGAAAATGTTTTGAGAAATATGGCTTTAGCAAACCTACGTGGAAAAACAGATTACTTAGTAGCAAGTGAAGTGTTAACATCTGAGTTGGAAAAACAAGGATATAGTACAAAATTCCTTCCTCCAATGGTGACACAAGTAGACCAATCTCCGAAAATAATTGGGCCTGTAACAAATTATTGCGTAGTAGGAAATATGAGCGATTTAAAAAATGTGGAATGGATTATTGAAGTGTTTATTGCGCTATATTTATCCGGTTCAAAAGCTATTGTAACTTTCTATGGTGGAAGTGCTGAAAGAATTGAGGAATTAAAACAAAAATATGAAATTCCTGAAAATATTATTTTTAAAGGAATAGTAGATAAAGTTCCATACCATCTACATCAAGCGTATGTATCATCAAGTTATTCTGAATTATTTGCCAATGCTTGTGTAGAAGCAATGAGTGAAGGTTTATTAGCAGTGTTATCCAATGTCGATATTGCGCATCGTTATTATGCAAAGCAAACAGACGGTATACAATTGTTTAGTACAAAAAAAGAATTGGTAGAAATGATTGAACGAATGGCACAAGAAGAGTATCAACAGTCGAATGAACAAAATCTAAAATTAGCCAAACAGTATTCTATCGAAAATGTAGCAAATATTTATCGTGAATTATTAGGGATAAAAGCTTAAAAGAAAGGAGGAGTTATAGTGAATAACCTAATTATCGCAACAACACCATTACAAGCAAAAATTGCTAAGTATATCCAAAGAGAATATGCAGATGAAACATTTGTCAGTTTGTATTTAACACCTCTTATGAATGAAAGGCATCGTTACTACTCTCAAGGGTTTACGGAAGTTTACTGCATGCAAACGGTGGAAGATTATGAAAAAGTAATTGAGAAGTATTCCGGTGAATACAAAACTATTTTTTATGCCAGTTTTGATCATCCGGTTATTTTAGATATTGTAGCAAGTTCTTCGTATCAACATTTAATGAGTTTTGATGATGGATATGCGGATATTTATCCATATGGAATGTATGCATTACCTTTAACGAATCAACAAATTGGCAAGTTAGGTGTAACGAGAGATGATTTAATTCGAAAAACAGAAAAACATTATACATTGTACCAAACGGATTATCATGTAGTGGATAAAGAGAAGTTAGTGTATTTAGATAACTTCTTTAATACAGATATTCAGCCTGTTTCAAATGGGAAAACAGTTAGAGTATTATTAGGACAGAAATTTTCAGAAACGGATGATGCTATTTCAGTAAGATTTATTACAACATACGCAAATGCGCTGAATATTGATTATTATATTCCTCATCCAAAAGAAACTTTTCATATTGAAGGAGTTCAATATCTAAATTCACCTTATATCGTAGAAGATGTGGTGGCGGAGTTATGGAAAGAATATGAATTTATCGAAATTTATCATTTTACTTCTTCGGTGAGTTTACATCTTCAAGGTGTGAAAAATATCACAGTGAAAGGTGTTTCTATTCCTTATTATGAGAAAAGGCAAAATGAATTGAGAAGGTTAGGTTGTGATTTCGAGACAGTAACTATCGGTTGGTAACTGGTATATCAAAGTTTTGATAAATATTCCTGAAAAGTTATATGTGAAACCGAAATTATAGGTAAATGTTCGAAATTGTGAAAAAACATCCGAAATTTTATAGTTATTGTTTGCAAATCGTGCACGAGAAGTATATAATATTTCTCGTGCATTATTTTTGTGCAATTTCTGACAAGATATAAAATTTTAAGAAAAGGGGAAAAAACATGTTTATTAATAAAAAAGATAAATTTTCAATTAGAAAACTAAAAAACGGTACCGGTTCAGTAAAAATTGGTACAGTTGCATTATTATTAGGTGCGACAGTAGCGTTAACTTCTGTAACGAGTACTGTAGAAGCAGCGATGACAGAAAACAGCGACAACACAACAACGATTTCTAATGATAAGGGATCAGTAATTGTAGATACAGCTAATATTCAGAACCCAGATGCAGGTAGGCAATTTTCAACTGATCCAACTGCAGAGGGAACAAATACAATTACTAAAACTGGAAAAGTAGATTACAAATATGTAACTGCTGAAGGAAATACTGTAT
>ERZ772979.730-NODE-730-length-21334-cov-3.746229_pt1 | contig 21334 bp, 18 predicted proteins | sample MGYA00511130_ERZ772979 | MGnify/ENA primary metagenome ERZ772979 (study PRJEB29015, sample SAMEA2738103) | human oral metagenome | biome: human oral; feature: human-associated habitat; material: saliva | place: China | collected 2186 ... | reverse complement strand
AATCATACTTTTGTCCCATTGTCGTAGGATGAGAATATGCTATAATTTTCCTAAGAGAGTTGATAAAGGAGAAGTCTTATGAAGAAACACATTATTCAAGCTATTAAGCTATTTTTCTTTGTAGCAGTCAGTTCAAGAATTTTTGTAAGAATGCATAGTTCTGCAGAAATGTTTCTATTTATTTTATTATGTTATGGAATATTTTTCTATGTACTATTCCGTAAAGAAATGAATCCACCAAATTGGAAAACATACTTGCATAAGGAAAAAGAATTACAAGGTCTATCAGAAAAACAACAAGAGATTTATAATAAGGCAGGTCTAACAGAAAGCGATGTAGCCTTTTTTAGAGAAAAAATGAATCGAGCAAAAACTCAAATTCAACAAATCGAAGTTTATACAAAACAAAATAATAAACTAGAAGCGATAGCGAATCGTTATCAAATCGTCACCGTTTTAAAAGATTATTTCAAAGAAATTGTCCAACATCCGGAACGATTACATGCCGTTGATAAATTTTTAAATACGTATTTGCCAGGTTTAGAAGAAATGATGGGAAAATATATTGAAATCGAACAACATATCTCTAAAACACAGGAAACTTACCAAATGTTGGATCAAACAATGGACTTCATAGATGACTGTTGTCTACAGATTGAAGCTGACTATCAAAAATTCCAAGCACAAGATTTTAGTGATTTAAATTTAGAAAAGGAATATATTCAAAAGCAATCTCAAAAAGAAGAATTTGAAGATTTTTAGGGGGAAATATATATGACAGAAAAACAAACAACAGTAGAAGATTTAATTCAAAATCCATTTGGAGAACAAGTGAGTGTAACACCATTATCAGAAGTGTCTCACGATTTTCCAGCAACACAAACAGAAGCAAGTCCAAAAAAATTAATCGATACATTGGATGAAAAACATCAAGAACAAGCTCGTGCTTTAGCAAAGCAAATTGATGAAAAAAATTTACAAGCGATTATTAGTTACGGAGCTGCAGCGCAAAAGCAATTAGGGGAATTTTCTCATCAAATGCTTTCTCATGTACAAGCAAAAGATACTGGAGAAATTGGGGATATTTTAAACGACTTAATGGAGCGTTTAAATGAAACAGACCCAAATGATTTAGTAGCTGAAAATCAAGGATTCTTCCAAAAATTCTTTGGAAAAATTAAGAAGAGTATTTATGAAATGCAAGCCAAATATCAAGAAGTGGGATCACAAGTTGATAAAATTGCGATTCGTTTAGACCATGAGAAAAATGGTTTATTAAATGATAATTTATCATTGGAACAATTATATCAACGTAATAAAGATTTCTTTGATGCTTTAAATATTTATATTGCAGCTGGAGAACTAAAATTAGTTGAATTACAAGAGACATTAATTCCTGAAGCTTTAGAAAAAGCACGTGTAACAGGAGACCAAATGGATGTACAAGTCGTAAATGACTTAGAACAATTCCTAGACCGTCTAGAAAAAAGAAATCATGACTTGAAATTAACAAGACAAATGACAATTCAACAAGCTCCACAAATTCGTTTAATTCAAAATACAAACCAAGCATTGGCTGAAAAAATTCAATCATCAATTACAACAACGATTCCATTATGGAAAAACCAAATTGCAATTGCGATGACATTATTACGTCAAAAAGATGCTGTAACGGCACAAAGACAAGTGTCAGAAACTACGAATCAATTAATTCAAAAAAATTCAGAAATGTTGAAAATTTCTACAATTGAAACTGCTCGTGAAAATGAACGAGGCATTATTGATTTAGAAACATTACAAAAAACTCAAAAAGATTTAATTGAAACATTAGAAGAAACATTGAAGATTCAACAAGAAGGTAGAGCAAGAAGAAGAAAAGCGGAAGTTGAATTAACAAATATGGAAGAAGATTTAAGACAAAAATTATTAGTGTTAAGTCATAAAGAAAAACAAATTCATCAAGAATAATAGGATGGAATGCTAGATAGAGTTACAAGTCTAAATTACGATTCAGTAGTAAAGTTGTAATCTGCTTGTAATAAAATAAACTTGCGATTTTTTCAAACATTATTTACAATAGAGATAAATAAATTTTTTAATGAGGTGAGAAAATGCACGTTTGGATCGTAGTAGTAGCATTATTAGCTTTAGCAGTATTTTTCTTATTCATTTCATTGTTCTTAAAAGACAATCAATATGAAGATGAATTAGATGAATTAAGTGAAGGCTTATTAGAATTAAATCGAGAAGTGTATTCTTTAAAGAAAAAAATTCAAGAGTTGGAAGGAACACCAATTTATCGTGCTCCTGTTGAGCATACTCCTCAACCTGAACCAGAATTTACATTTATTCCACAACCAGTAGTTGAGCCAGAACCAACTTTCACTCCAAGATTTGAAGAAAAAGAAGAGGAAGTTCAACCAGTATTTGAACCAACACCAACATTTACTGAACCAACTTTTTCACATCAAGAGGAAGAGGAAGATTTACACAGCATTACTCGTAAACATATCCTAACTTTATTTAGTCACGGTGCTTCTTATGAAGAAATTGCTGAACAATTAAATGTTCCAGTTTCAACTGTTCAATTAGTAATTGATAGCTATTTTGAATCAGGATCACATTAAGGAGGGGTAATATGAGTAAAACAAAATTTCGCTCTTTAGGTGTAGGTTTTCTTTTATCAGCAATTTTCTTAGCTTTAGCAACTGTGGCATGGCCATTTGTTCCTGAATCATTCAAAAGTCAACTAGATAGTGTTCATTTACCATTAGTAACAGATACTGTTAAAACGACTGAAGAAACAACTACAGCTACAACGCAAGCTACACAAAAAAATGAAACAACTACTAAAACAACTGCTAAAGTTGCAGATAAACCTGTAACAATTACAGTTGAAAGTGGAGAAGTTTCTAGTGATGTAGCTCGTAAATTACAAGAAGCAGGAGTTATCACTGATTCTAAAGCATTTGTAGATTATTTATTAGAAAATAATATTGCAGAAAATATTTTGGCAGGAACATTTGAAATCCAACCAAATAGTAGTTTTGAAGAAATTGCTCGTACAATTGGAGCTTTACGTTAATTTATAAAAATAAGAGGTAGACACTTAAAATAGTGTTTACCTCTTTTCTTGTTTTAGATTGAAAATTGTTTCATCCAGATTAAATAACTAAATAAGACAAAAATTAAAATCGTTAAACTAATGAGTATTTCGATAGTAATGAATAAATTCAATAGGGAATTTTGTATTATTCCTTGAGCCATTTTTAAGGAAGTTGCTGTAACAATGGTTGGGAATGTTAAAGCGGAAAATGCAGGTTGGAATCCATGTTTTAAGATATAAGGTAAACGACTTAAAACAAATAAGAAAAATGCCTGAGATGCGATCATCATCATGATTAATCCCCATGTTGGCAACTGTTGTCCCCATACGCGAACTAATGATGCTAGTAATAAGGAAAAAGGAGCACAATAGATTCCTTCTTGTCCTAATAATATTATAGGAAGTGGCTTTTGCTTTAAATCTTTATAAATACGTGGGTATAAATAAAAGGTTAAGAGAAATCCAAAAAGAATCGTTGCATAGGCTATTTGGATAATACCTATAACTGGATAGGTTAAAGCAGCAACAGCAATTCCAACATATAAAACGGTCCAAGATGGCGTTGCATAAATTTTTTCTTTTGAAGTTAATAATTGAATTGTAAAATAAGTGATTAGTCCAATATCTAATAGGAATGAGAACCACCAAAGAACTTGAGCTAAGAGAGGTACACTTGGAACTGTACGTAGTACATAAGTAGCTAAAATCATTCCTGCCATAGGGAAAGTAGCCATTCCTGATAAAACAGGTGGTTTCTTTAATTCTTGCTGGGCTTCTTTCCAATCTAGTAAATGTGTAACAAGAAAATAAATCCATAAGACTAATCCCATGATACTTAATGTATGAGATAACTCAGGGATTGAGTCGGATATAAGATTTCCAGCGCCAGCTAACCCAAGAAGGCAACCAGAAAAGGCTAAAGGTAACTTTTTCATAACATCCTCCAATAAACTTTTTATGAAAAGTATATCACAAAATAGAATATAGGAACATTTAAATTTGCAACTTTCTTAAAAAGAGAGTGATTAAGAATCTATTTCATTTCGTTAAATTATTTTAAAATCTGATAGATTTATTATTAAACCAATTATAAATTATGCTATAATGGAGCAGTGAATATTAAAAGATGGATGTGAATACATGATTAACAAAAGAAAGAATCGTCCCTTAAAGAAAAAATCACATATTCCATTTCGATTAAATTTATTATTTTTTATCGTGTTTTTTTCATTTATGGCATTAATCGGACGATTAGCGTATGTTCAATTAGTCAAAGGAGATGACTTCATCGCCTTAGTGAAACGTACAGAAACTTCTACTGCAAAAAAAGCAGTTCCAAGGGGTTCTATTTATGATAGTAAAGGAAAAGTTTTAGTAGGAAATAAACCAAAATTAGCCGTTAATTTCACTCGTTCGTCAGATGCTACAACAGCGAGTATGTTGGAAACCGCTAAAAAATTAACGGAGTTTATTACAGTAGATACTAGTAAATTAAGAGAGAGAGATTTAAAAGATTATTGGTTTGCAACTCATCCGGAGGAAGCTAGTAAGTTATTAACGGCAGATGAGAAAAAGAAAGCTTCCAAAGAAGGCTTATCGAATAGTAAGACTTATGAGATGCAGTTAGATCATATTACAGAAGAGCAAATCAATTATTCTGATAATGAAAAACAAGCAATTGCTATTTTTACGAAGATGAATAGTGCTTATGCCTTATCAACCGTTACGATTAAAAATGATTCTGTAACAGAACAAGAAGTTGCTCGTATTAGTGAACGTCTTGGAGAGTTAAAAGGGATTGACATTGATTCAGATTGGGATCGTGAATACCCAATGGGAGATATGTTGAAGACAATTCTAGGTTCTGTATCTTCTGAAACAACAGGTTTACCTTCTGATAGAGTGCGTTCTTTATTAACTCTAGGGTATTCATTAAATGATCGTGTAGGTACAAGTTATTTAGAAGAACAATATGAATCAGTTTTAAGTGGAACAAAAACAGTGGTTCAAAGCCAAACGAATAATCGTGGAGAAGTGGTTAACCACGAAGAACGTTATGGTGGAAAAGCTGGTTCCAATTTAGTGATGACAATTGATACGGATTTTCAAAAGAAATTGGAAGATATTGTTACTAAAGCTGTAGAAGGATTATCAGATGCCACTGCAGACCGAGTGTATGTTGTTGCAATGAATCCAAAATCCGGAGATGTTTTAGGAATTACTGGTAAAAAGAAAAAATATAATGAAAATTATCAAGTAACTGGAATTGAAGATGATGCCTTAGGAGCTATTAATGGTGCCTTTGGGATGGGGTCAGCTGTAAAAGCGGCAACAGTTATTTCTGGATATATGGATGGAGTTATTACAAGAGAAGATAATACGATTGTCGATGAACCAATTGAGTTTGAAGCTTCTAAACCGAAAAGTTCTGTATTCAACCGTAATGGTAGTATTCCTGTAACAGATTTAGATGCGATTGAGCGTTCTTCTAACGTTTATATGATTAAGTTAGCCATGAGAATGGGTGGACAATATGAGTATAAAAAAGGTGGAAAATTAAATATTAATCTTAACGTATTTGATAAATTACGTGAGTATTATGCCCAATTTGGTTTAGGGGTTCGTACAGGAATTGACTTACCTAATGAAGGAAAAGGATATAATGGTGGTACAGGTGCTGCCTTCTCTGCACTGGACTTTGCGTTCGGTCAGTTTGACTTATATACGCCATTACAATTAGCTCAATATATGGCTACTATTGCCAATGGAGGAACACGTATTGCACCTCGTTTAGTAAAAGAAATTCATTCAACAGGTAAAGATGGAGGAATTGGTGATTTAGAGACAGTTGTTCCAACAAAAATTATGAATTCTCTCCAAGTAGAAGCAGGATTAATTGATCATATTAAAGAGGGATTATATCGTGTAACGCATGGAGCAAACGGAACTTCAGCTTATACATTTAGAAATTATACGCCTTCTGTTTCTGGTAAAACAGGTACAGTAGAAGCGTTCTACGATGGACCATTACCACAATTTAAACAAAAGGAAGTAGAGAACTCTACATTTGCTTCTTATGCTCCTTCTGATAATCCTGAAATTGTTGTATCAGTAGTTGCACCATATTTTTCAAATGGAATTCCTGGAGACTTTGCAGCTGGAATTACAAAACAAGTGTATGATGCATACTTCCACCAAGAAAGTTCAACTTCATCAACAAATTCTACAACTGCTAATGGACAAACAAATACTCAAGCAGGAAATCGTCCAGCACAACAAGCAGCGAATGCACAAGTCCAACAAAATACTCAAGCTGCAACAGTACGACAACAACAAAATACGACTGTTCCTGTAGCTCCAGTAAGAAGACAAGGACAATAATGGTAAAAAAGGACTTTTGAATTTTCAAAAGCCTTTTTTTATTGCTAAATTGAATAGACAAGATATAATAGTATTAAGGAGGCTTATTTATGAATGATTTTACAGAAGTAACCGTACAAAAAGAAGTGAAATACCAAGGTGGTATTTTTACAGTTGAACACCATGTAGTATCTCTTCCAAATGGTAAACAATCAACGAGAGATATTGTTTTACATAATGGAGCAGTAGCAGTTCTTGTTGTTCATGTGGGAAAGATTTTATTAGTACGTCAATATCGCAAAGCTATTGAAGCTCATACATTAGAAATTCCAGCAGGTAAATTAGACCACGATGGAGAAAGCCCATTAGAAGCCGCAAAAAGAGAGTTAGAAGAAGAAGCGCAATTAAGTGCAAATGAATGGAAAAAAGTAGTTGATTTAGTACCAACTCCTGGATATTGTAATGAAAAAATTCATCTTTATGAAGCAAAAGGAATTCAGCATTTAGAAAATGCTGCACCTTTAGATGAAGATGAATTTGTTTCAATTGAGTGGATTCCAGTGGAAGAAGTGATTCAAAAAATCCATAACGGAGAAATTACGGATGCAAAAACGATTATTGCTGTTCAATATGCAGCATTGCATCAATAGGAGAAAATATGTCGAAAGAACCATTATTAACGCGAAAAGCTTTGAGAGAACATGTAGTAGAGCAAAAAAGGTCTCAAAATAGTGAAGAGATTGAATGGAATGATTCACCAGTTCCTAAAAAGCCTTTTTTAGAAAGATATAATCGCTTTTTAACGATTTGGATGATTGCGATGATTGTACTGATTATTGTAGCAATCGGAGTTCAAATCTTCTTATAAAATGATGGAAATATTAGATTCTAATTTAGAACATCATTTAAGGCTAGACAATTTATAAGAGCTTTGATAAAATAACACATATATTTAAAGACATTGATGGAAAAGGGTTTTAGAAAATTTCATTATTAGGGAGAAAGGTCAGCGACTGAAAGCCTTTCATGAAAATCTACAACTTTTCACTTCCGAAGTCGCCATTGGGATTCGATAAGATGAATAATGGATCGGTTCGTTACCGTTAATAACGCCGAGTGCCTGCAATGCAGGAATGAGGGTGGTACCGCGATAAAGTTCGTCCCTTACAATTTTTAGGAATTGTAAGGGACTTTTTGTTTATTAAAATGATTTATAGGAGGAAACAAAATGAATTTAGCAGAAATGAAACAACAATTTGATGCGATTCGTCAAGATGTATTAGCTGCATTAGAAACCGTTCAAACTTTAAAAGAAGTTGAACAAATTCGTGTGCAACAATTAGGAAAAAAAGGACCTATTACGGAAGTTTTAAAAAATATTAAAAATATCGTTCCTGAAGAACGTCCACAAGTAGGAGCTTTAGCAAACGAATTACGTAGTGTGATTGAAGAAAAAATTGCTAGTATTAAAGCAGACTTAGAAGCAAAAGCATTAGTAGAATCTTTACGTAAAGAAACAATCGATGTTACTATGCCAGGTCGTCCAATGACTGTAGGTACAAAACACGTTTTAAGTCACGTTAGTGATGAAGTGGAAGATTTTTTCATTGGATTAGGATATCAAGTAGTAGAAGGTCCAGAAGTAGAATCAGATCACTATAACTTCGAAATGATGAACTTACCAAAAGATCATCCTGCTCGTGATATGCAAGATACATTTTATATTACACCTGAGTATTTATTACGTACGCAAACTTCACCAGTTCAAGCAAGAACGATGGAAAAACATGATTTCTCTAAAGGACCATTAAAAATGATTAGTCCAGGGCGTGTATTTAGACGTGATAATGATGATGCAACTCACTCCCATCAATTCTATCAAATCGAAGGATTAGTAATTGATAAACATATTACAATGGCAGACTTAAAAGGAACATTAGCTGCATTTGCCAAAGAGTTATTTGGTCAAGAGCGTGAAGTTCGCCTACGTCCAAGTTACTTCCCATTTACGGAGCCTTCTTTAGAAGTAGATATTACCTGTTTCAAATGTGGTGGACAAGGTTGTTCAATTTGTAAAGGAACAGGTTGGATTGAAATTTTAGGTTCTGGAATGGTTCACCCGAATGTATTAGAAGCTGCTGGAGTGGATTCAAGCGTTTATGGTGGATTTGCCTTTGGATTAGGACAAGACCGTATTGCAATGTTGAAATATGGAATCGAAGATATTCGTTCACTTTATACGAATGATGTTCGTTTCTTAAATCAATTTACGAAGTAAGGAGAAGAGAATATGAAATTATCGTATGAATGGTTAAATGAATATTTAGATTTAAGTTCAATTACTCCTCAAGAATTAGGAGAAAAAATGTCACGTACTGGGATTGAAGTAGATAGTGTATCTGTTCCAGGAGAAGGACTAAGTGGATTAGTCGTAGGTCGTGCATTAGAAGTAGTAGATCATCCAGATTCAGATCATCTACATGTCGTTACAGTGGATGTTGCTGGGGAAGAAGCTTTACAAATCGTCTGTGGCGCACCAAATATTGCTAAAGGGCAAAAAATTATTGTAGCGACTCATGGAGCACGTATTGCTGGTGGTCATAAAATTAAGCGTGGAAAATTAAGAGGAGTAGAGTCTCAAGGGATGATTTGTTCACTTCAAGAATTAGGGCTTCCTTCTTCATTAGTGCCAAAAGAATATGAACAAGGCATTTACGTATTTGAAGATGATACTATTGAAGTTGGAATGGATGCAGTTAAAGCTTTAGCATTAGATAGTGCGATTGTGGAATTGGATATTACAGCTAACCGTGCAGATGCTTTAAGTATGAGAGGTTCTGTACATGAAATTGGTGCTATTTATAATTTAGAAAATACATTAACACCAGATGAATTTTTAGAAGGAGGTTCATCTTCATTAAATCCATGGATGACAGTATCGATTGAAGATGAAGTAGATGCTCCAGCTTATCACTTACAAATTATTAAAAATGTTACGGTGAAGCCAAGTCCTCAATGGATGCAAAATCGATTGATTGCAGCAGGTGTTCGTCCAATTAATAATATCGTAGACGTTACAAACTATGTTTTAATGGAATATGGACAACCGCTACATGCCTTCGACTATGATCGTTTAAATTCTAAACAAATTCATGTTCGTCGTGCAAAAGATGGTGAAACATTAGTAACATTAGATGGTGTTGAACGTACATTAAGTAATGAAATTGTTATTACAGATGGAGAAAAACCAGTTGCCTTAGCTGGTGTAATGGGTGGATTAGATTCAGAAATTATTGAAACTACAACGACTGTTGCATTAGAATCAGCATTATTTGAGCCAAAAGCGATTCGTTTAGCTTCTCAAAAACATAATTTAAGAAGTGAATCAAGTAGCCGTTTTGAAAAAGGAATTAATAAAGCGACAATTTTACAAGCTGGTAAGAGAGCTGCAGCATTAATTGCTGAATTAGGCGATGGTGAAGTAGTTGATGGAGTAGCTTCTGTGCAATCACTAACATTAGAGTTACCAGTTGTTTCTATTTCACTAGAACGCTTAAATCATGTTTTAGGAACTAGACTTACAACTGAAGAAGTATTACAAGTATTTAAACAATTAGCTTATCCAACAGTTGAAGAACAAGGAGTATTCCATGTTACAGTTCCTGCATGGAGATTTGATATTTCGATTGAAGCAGATTTAGTGGAAGAAGTAGGACGTATTTATGGATATGATAAAATTCCTTCAACATTACCAACAACTGCAAGTACACAAGGTGGATTAACTGAGAAACAACGTTTTGTTCGTTGGACTCGTCAATTTATGCAAGGAGCAGGCTTATCTCAAGCGTACTCTTATGCGTTAACAACTCCTGAAAAATCTCATTGGTTTACAGTAGAAGAAAGACCAAGTATTCGTTTAGACTTACCGATGAGTGAAGAAAGAAGTGAATTAAGACAGTCAATGTTACCAAGTTTATTGGAAGCATTACAATATAATGTCGCTCGTTCACAACAAAATGTTCGTTTATTTGAAGTAGGGAAAGTATTCTCTATTGGTAAAGACGGTTCTGAAGATTTCCAAGAAAGAGAAGTTATCGGAGCTGCAGTAACAGGAGAATGGGGTCATGCTTCATGGCAATCACCAGCACAAACTGTTGATTTCTTCGCATTAAAAGGAGTATTAGAAGCTTATTTTGCAGAATTAAACTGTAGTGATCGTATTCGTTTTGTTGCAACAGATGCGATTGGGCAATTACATCCAGGTCAAACAGCTTATATTTATTTAGGCGAAGAATTAATTGGATTTATTGGAAAAATTCATCCAGTGATTCAAAAGGAATTAGATTTATCTGATACATTTGTATTTGAATTATTAGTGGAACCTTTATTAGCAGAAGGATTAAAAGAACGTGTGATTCAAGCTGTACCAAAATTCCCATCAATGACACGTGATATTGCGTTATTAGTTCCTGTAACAATGGCGCATGCAACATTAGAAGCGGTCATTAAAGAACAGGCTGGTCAATATGTACAATCAGTTACTTTATTCGACGTTTATAAAGGAGAGCATGTACAAGAAGGGTACCAATCATTAGCTTATTCGATTCGTTTCTTAAATAAAGAAGCTACTTTACAAGAGGAAGAAATCAAACAAGCAATGGATCGTATCCAAACAGCATTAGTTGCATTGGATGATGTAACTATTCGATAAGGCGCTACGGAATAAAAGAATTTCTTTGCGTAGTAAGGTCGCCAGCAGCCTCGCTTTGCGAGTCTCATGGCTAAAATTCGAGCCTTGGTCTCGAATTTTCCCTACAAAAAAAGCCAGAAATTTTCTGGCTTTTTTTGCTTTTACTACGAAGAAAATTCTTTTATTCCTCCGCTTAGAACGTTTAAAATAAAAAAACTTTCCTTCGTAATGAGGAAAGTTTTTTCTATTTATTCATGCGGAATATCAATCGTTTCGTTTCTTTCCCACATCGGAATGCTGCACATTACAACTAGGAAAATGAAAGCTGATTGAATCCAAAATAGTGCTAAGTCGAAAATTCCGTGAACCGCAACAACGACTAAAAATGAAACATATAATCCAACAATGGGACGTTTTTGAGGTTGACGACTCATTTCGATTAAACTACGAACAGGCTTAATACTAGCGATTGCTAATAATAGAGTACCAATATATCCATAACTTAAAATCGTATCAATATAAATACTATGCGCATGTTCATGATAAATCGCACCAATTCGTTGATAACTATGCATATACGTTAATGGGCCTTCACCAAATAATGGATTTTGTTTGAAAAGTGTAAATCCTGCATTCCAAATGGAAATACGTTCATCCATAGATGAATCTAATGTTCCCATTCGAACTCCAATATCATTTGAAAACAGGAAGAATAGTCCAATAATAAAGACGCCAACACTTAACCAAAATGCTCGAGAACTTTTAATCGTTGTAAATAAATAAATAATAGCTCCGCAAATAATTGCAGGGAAAGCTGTTCTATTTTGAGTAAAATTCAATCCGAATAAATTGATAAAACAAGCGATAATACAGATGACTTTCCATTTCCAATTTTTTGTTGTTGTGAAAAGGTAAAAACCAATCATAATACAGAAACAACAAATGATTCCGTAATAATTTGGATTAAAGAATGTAACCTCGGCACGGTTTTGATGCCAAACTTGCATATTCGGTGCTAAAAATGAGTAGTTGAATTTATGAACAATTTCAAAATGTTCTAAAAAGGCAAATAGCGCTGCAAATATACTTCCGAGTAAAATAGTCTGTAAGACAATATGGAAAAAATCTTGATTAATCCGTTTCTGGTAATAAATAAAGAATATCGCAAACCATAAAAATAAAATGGAAGCTGCTACTCCAATTAAATTACCACTTACTGCTGAGATAATCGTGCTATAAGCAATAAAGGTTAATAACACGGGATAATTCAGTAGTTGTCTTAAAATATGTTTCATTTTTCCTGTAAAGATTAATAGGATAAAATAAAACAAGAACAATGATAAAAACAAGTAAAACGGTAAGAAGATACTGACAATCATTAAATAGAGTGCCAAATCTTGGTTTGGGAATCGCTTGATTTTATCAAGGATATACATTAGTTTCATAATAATTCCTTTCTAAATTTGAGAATACTCTCAAATGAATGGTATGATATCTGACTTATTTTACCATTTTTCATTGAAATGTGGAAGATTTTTAAGGAGATTATAAGGTTTCTCATAAAATTCATTGCTTTGAGCAACATAGAAGACAAAAAACTTATGATAATGATATGATAATTGTAAGTTAAATCGCATAGATATTTTAAATAAAGATGAAAGAGGGAAAAATCATGAGAGAATATGATATTATTGCAATTGGTGGAGGAAGTGGCGGTAGTGCAACAATGAACCGTGCAGCCATGCATGGAGCCAAAGCAGCTGTCATTGAGGGGAATATCATTGGGGGAACTTGTGTAAATGTTGGATGTGTTCCTAAAAAGGTAATGTGGTATGGTGCTCAAGTTTCAGAAACACTTAAAAACTACGCAGCGGATTATGGATATACAATTGGAGAAACTTCATTTGATTTTAAAACTTTAAGAAAAAATCGTGAAGCTTACATTGAACGTTCACGTCAAGCTTTTTCAAATAACTTCAATCGAAATGGAGTAGACTATATTGAAGGCTATGCTCGTTTCGTGGATAAAAATACAGTAGAAGTAAATGGTGAACATATTCGTGCTAAACATATTGTGATTGCGACTGGTTCATATGCTTTTGTTCCAAATGTTCCAGGTAGTGAACTTGGTGGAACTTCTGATGATGTATTTGCATGGGAAGAATTACCAGAATCTGTATCGGTTATTGGTGCAGGATATATTGCTGTTGAATTAGCAGGAGTATTACATGCTTTAGGAGTAAAAACGGATTTATTTGTTCGTAAAGGTGGTCCGTTAAGAGGTTTTGATCAAGGGATTGTTGAAGTCCTAGTAGAGGAAATGAAGAAAAATGGTCAACCATTACACACGCATAAAGTTCCTCAAAAATTAGAAAAATTAGATAATGGAGATATTCAAATTCACTTTGAAGATGGCACAACTCATACAAGTCAAAAAGTTATTTGGGCAGTAGGTCGTAAAGCAAATGTTCAACAATTAAATTTAGAAGCAGCAGGAGTTGAACTAACAGAACGTGGGTTTATTCAAGTAGATGAGTATCAAAATACAACAACACCTGGCATTTATGCACTAGGAGATGTTTCTGGTGAAAAAGAATTAACACCAGTAGCGATTAAAGCAGGTAGAACATTGGCAGAACGTTTATTCAATGGTAAAACAGATGCGAAAATGGATTATGAATTAATTCCAACAGTTGTATTCTCGCATCCAGCAATTGGTTCAATTGGTTTAACACAAGAACAAGCGGAAGCAAAATATGGTGCTGAAAATATTAAAGTATATCAATCAACTTTTGCTGGAATGTATTCAGCGATTACTGTTCACCGTCAAATGACAAAATTAAAATTAATTACATTAGGTGAAGAAGAAAAAGTAATTGGCTTACACGGAATTGGTGAAGGTATTGATGAAATGATTCAAGGATTCGCAGTTGCTGTAAAAATGGGAGCAACAAAAGCTGATTTTGATGCAACAGTAGCGATTCACCCAACCGCTTCAGAAGAATTTGTTACAATGAGATAAAGAAAATTTCAAGGATATGGATACCTTTGTTTTAGCAAAGGTATCCTTTTTTTGTCGAAATGATATTAGTTGAAGAATGAAGCCACAGAGTGTATGATAAATTGTCATAAGATTTTAGGAGGAAAAGAAGTGAAAAAATACCAATATTTAATTTTTGATTTAGATAATACAATTTTTGATTTCTGGGGAGCAGAAGACTATGCTTTATCTCGTATTAGCCAAGAAGATGGATTAGAGTTTACTTCAGAAGTTTTAGAAGTTTACCGTACAATGAATAAAGGATTATGGGAACAATATGAACAGGGAGAGATTTCTCAAACTTATTTAAATGAAGAAAGATTTGTTCGTTGGTTTGCTTATTATGGGATTCAAGTAGATGGAAGTATTTGTGAGAAAAAATTCCGTCACTATTTAGCAGAAGCAAATACAATGATGCCAGATGCATTAGACATTATTCATGAATTGAAGAAAGACTTTGTCATGGTTGCAGCAACAAATGGAATTGAAGAAACTCAATTACTACGTTTAAAAACAGCTGGATTAGAAAACTTTTTCGAAAAATTATTTATTTCTGAAGTAGTGGGATATCGTAAGCCGAGTAAAGAATTTTTTGAAGCTGTAGTAGATCAAACAGAAGGAATGACGATTGAGAATGCCTTAATGATTGGGGATAGTTTTAAGGCGGATATTTATGGGGCAAGTCGTATTGGAATGGATACTTGTTGGTATATGGAAAATCCAGAACGACCAACTGAACCGGAGGAATTGTTGTCTGTAGAGCCAACGTACCAGATTGGGCATTTGTCAGAACTGTATAAGATTGTTTTTTAATGGATTTTGTATAGTAGCATAAGGACGCAAGCAGCCACCTGTGGTGTCTCATTGCTAAAAGTTGAGCCTAAGGTCTCAACTTTTCCTGTGATAAAATCTGCAAAGCAGTTTTTATCACTATTGCTACTATGAAAATCCTTGGGGTTGATCATATATGTGGGGACGTTTAGGATGTTGATGGATTTGTCTATAGTAGCATAGATTGTTGGGAGAGGATAAGAATGGATCATATTGAATTATATGTAAGTAATTTAGAGAAGACAAAATTATTCTATTCTAAATTTTTAGTTCAATTAGGATTTGAATTGTTTCAAGAATGGGAAGAAGGATTTTCTTATAAAAAAGAAAGTTTTTATATTGTATTTGTTCAAGTAAAAGAAAAATATCAATCTACAAATTATCATCGTTGCCATGTAGGATTAAATCATTTGGCGTTTTCCTGCTCTGATAAAATGATTATTACAAAAATTAGAGAACAATTGATAGAAGAGAACGTAGAATTATTATATGATATCAAATTTCCATTTGCGGGTGGGAAAAATCATTATGCATTATATTTTGAAGATCCTGATAGAATAAAAGTTGAGATTGTATATCGTATGTAATTATTTAATGGATTTGTCTATAGTAGAATAAGGACGTTTTCTGAAATAGAATTATCAAAACAAAAGGGATAAAATCATGGTTCCGTAGAACGTGATTTCATCCCTTTTTCTATATTTATGCGGCCGGCGGGACTTGAACCCGCACAGGTATACACCCACTGCCCCCTCAAGACAGCGCGTCTGCCATTCCGCCACGACCGCTCAATGTATGTAATGGTATCAAAGTTTCTCTTAGAATGCAAGCATTAAAAATGACTGTATTTTTATGACTCAGAAGTAGAATCCAATACTAAATTGCCACGACAACGACCACAACGAAATTTATTAGTATCAATTTTTCTCATACGATGAAAAGTCGCTCCGCAAGAATTGCAAGCATAAACGTATCGATAAGGTTCCATTCGTTCTACAAAACGATGCCCTCCAACTTCTCTTAAAAGCATTTTAAAATCTCTATCTTGGTGTCGATATCCTTTTCCTTCTTGATGTAAGTGATAATGACATAATTCATGTTTAATAACGCCGATTAAGACATCTTTACCGAGAATAGTTTCAACTTTAGGATTAATCTCAATATTGCCTGTTTTCAAAATATAACGTCCACCACTTGATTTTAGTCGGGAATTATAAGTTATTTGATGACGAAACTTTTTATGAAAGTATTTTTTTGAAATTTCTTTGCATAATAGTTGTAAGTCTAATTCTTCCATTTACATTCATTCCTTATATTTTCATGCTTACATTGTAATATAAGAAGAGAGTTCATTGCAATACATTGACGTTCTTCTATTATAAGAGTAAAATGACACTCGGAAGATTTTAAAGACCTGGAGGAAAATGTGTGAAAATAGTAATTGTTGGTGGAGGAAAGGTCGGCGAAGTACTTTGTCGAGAACTAACTTCAGAAGCAAATGATATTGTTTTAATTGATAAAAACCCAGTTATTGTAGAAAGAATGATGAATAAATTTGATATTATGGGGATTGTTGGGAATGGTGCAAGTTATGATATCCAACAAGAAGCAGGAGTTGCAAATGCAGATATTTTTCTAGCTGTATCTGAAATGGATGAAATTAATATTATTGCAGCCATTTTAGCAAAACAAATTGGAGCAGAATATACAGTAGCTCGTGTTCGAAATCCAGAGTATTCTCAACAGTTGAATTTTATTCGAGAAAGTTTAGGAATTTCCTTATTAATTAATCCGGAATTATCAGCAGCACGTGATATTTTTAAAATTTTTAAATATCCATCTGCCTTAAGTGTAGAAAGTTTTGCAAGTAATCGCGTTAGTTTAATTGAGTTGGAAATTCAAGATCATTCACCATTAATTGGATTAAGCTTAAAAGATTTTAGAAATCGATTCGGGACTATCCTAGTTTGTGCGATTCAACGTGATTCTGAAGTATTTATTCCAAGTGGGGATTCTTTTATTCAAAAAGGCGACCGTATCCATATTACTGGAGCATACGAAGATATTTCTACCTTTTTAAAAATTACGAATTATATTACGAAACAAGTCCGTTCAAGTTTAATGGTTGGTGGAGGAAAAATTGCATATTACTTATTAGATATGCTTAAAACGACCAAAATTCATCCAAAAGTCATTGAAGTCAATGAAGAACGTGCGAAATTTTTAAGTGAACAATTTCCAAATGCTACAATTATTCATGCAGATGGAACGGATCATGATGTATTAGAAGAAGAGATGTTAACAAACTATGATGCTTTCGTTTCATTAACAGGAATTGATGAAGAAAATTTAATTTTATCAGTATATGCAAAACATCGTGGTGTTCGAAAAGTTATTACTAAAATGAGCCGTATTGGTATTTTAAAAGTATTAAAAAATGTCGATCCACAATCGATTATTACGCCAAAGCAAATTGTTGCCAATGAAATTGTTCAATTTGTTCGTGCTCGTGCGAATACTAAAGGGTCAAATGTTGAAGCTTTGTATCGTGTAGCTGATAATCAAGTAGAAGCATTGCAATTCCGTATTGAAAGAAATAGTCGTGTTTGTGGGATTCCACTCTCTAAATTAAAAACAAAATCGAATTTATTAATTGCCTTTATCGTTCGTGGGGAAAAATTAATTTATCCGGATGGAAATGACCAATTAGAACCGCATGATAGAGTAATCGTCGTAACAACTCAGAAAAACTTCGATGATATCATCGATATTTTGGAATAGGAGTTGATGATTTTGCAAAGAAGAACAGTATGTTATTTGGTAGGAAAAATTTTACAAGTCGAAGCTTTATTATTACTTCTACCATTAATTGTTAGTTTGATTTATCGAGAAAGTTTCCATCAACTGCTAAGTTATGCTGGAACGATCGCTTTATTAGTTGTTATTGGGACAGTTTGTACACTAGCAAAACCTAAAAATATGAAAATTATGCCACGAGACGGAATTGTAACGGTAGCTCTCAGTTGGATATTATTATCATTTTTTGGTGGGTTACCATTTGTATTTGCAGGAGAGATTCCAAATTTAGCAGATGCATTTTTTGAAACAGCTAGTGGTTTTACAACAACTGGTTCAAGTATTTTAAGTGATTTGTCTATTTTAGGGTATTCTTCATTATTTTGGAGAAGCTTTACTCACTTAGTGGGAGGAATGGGAGTCTTAGTATTTGCGTTAGCTATTTTACCAAGTACGGGATCTGATTCCGTTCAGTTAATGCGTGCAGAAGTTCCTGGTCCGGTTTTTGGGAAATTAGTCTCTAAACTAGCAAAAACTGCCCGTATTTTATATGCGATTTATTTAGTGATGACAGCGATATTGGTCATTATTTTAATGCTTGTTAAAGTTCCGTTATTTGATGCCTTATTATTATCATTTGGGACAGCTGGAACAGGTGGATTCTCTATTAATAATGCAGGATTTGCGATTTATCAAAACCCTGAGATGGTTGAATGGATTATCGGCGTTGGAATGATGCTCTTTGGAGTGAACTTTAACTTATATTATTTCCTATTATTAGGGTCGATTCGAGAAGTGTTGACGGATGAAGAAGGACGTTCTTATATTGGAATTATTGCATTTGCTTCAGTAGCTATTTTTGCTTCATTAAGCATTGTACAATCTCAGTTAGATGTTCCGTTTAGAAGTGTATTTTTTACAGTTTCTTCTATTATTACAACAACAGGGTATTCTACAGCTGATTTCGGTCAGTGGGGAGTATTTCCACAAGTAGTCTTATTACTATTAATGTTTATAGGTGGCTGTGCAGGATCGACAGCTGGGGGAATTAAAGTTTCTCGTGTAGTGATTTATTTTAAAAATGCCATCGCTGAAATTAAAAAAATGGGACAACCACGTCGAGTGATAATGTCAAAATTTAACGGTAAAGTAGTCGATGATAAAATGTCTAGTGGAATTTCAAATTACTTATTAGTGTACGTAGCAGTATTTTTAGTATTACTCATTTCTGTTTCGATTGAAGCACCTGACTTTTTAACGGCATTTTCAAGTGTTGCAGCGACCTTTAATAATATTGGTCCTGGTTTAGGAGAAGTGGGACCAACAAGTAATTTCTCTATGTATTCTGATTTTAATACGATTTTATTATCTCTTGGAATGATTGCTGGACGTTTAGAAATTTATCCAATGATTTTATTATTCTCTACCACTTCACTAGGAGCATTCTTCATTTCTGAAAAATAGGAGGAATCGTTTTGAATCAATTAGTAAAGGGAAGGGTTTATACATTAATTGGGGCCATTGGATGGGGGCTTTCAGGAGCCTGTGGACAATATTTGATGAATGATTCAGCAGTTTCTCCTATCTATTTAACAGTACTCCGAATGATGATTGCAGGTTTAGTTTTAACACTTTTTGCATATTGGAAACAACCAAAGCAATTTCGTGAAGTAGTGAAGTCTCCAAAAATAATGGGAAAAATGTTATTTTTTGGAATTTTTGGATTGATGTTATGTCAATTGACCTATTTAATTGCCATCCATTCGTTTAATGCTGGAACAGCGACTGTACTGCAATATACTTGTCCGATTTTAATTGTCATTTATGTAAGTTTAAAAGAGAAGAGTGTACCAACAGTAATGGAATTTGTTGCGATATTTTTTGCTTTAGTAGGTACTTTTGTTATTGCAACTCATGGGAATCCATTTAATTTATCCCTTACTCCTGCTGGATTGTTTTGGGGAATTATTTCCGCATTTACCTATGCATTATATACTTTGTTGCCAGGTAAATTAATTCAGCAATGGGGCAGTTTAATGGTAACTGGATTAGGATTATTGTCCGGAGGAATTTTATTTTATATTAGTAGCGCTAGTTGGCAATATACAATTCAATGGAAACCTTATACTTTAATTGCATTTATTGGAATTATTGGAATTGGAACGATAGTTGCATATACATTGTATTTAGAAGGAGTTTCACTTATTGGACCAGTTCAAGGAAGTTTATTAGCTTCAGCAGAACCAATTTCCTCAGTATTCTTTTCGATTATTTTATTAGGAGAAGTATTCCAAGGAATTGATATTGTGGGAATCATATTAATATTAATAGCAGTTTATCTCATTACGATGAAAGAACAATTGCAAGAAAAACATATGAGAATAGAAAAATAAAATGAACCTCTGCGAGATGATGTCGCAGAGGTTTTTAATTATGAACAAAAATAGAATATTACACAAAGGTTTTGTGAATGTTTCATGAAAACGTATATATGTAAATCGTTAACGACTTATATACATGGTTGCTTTTTTCTGGATAAAATATATCTACATTATGAAGATGTTTTTCGAAAAATAAGGAATTTAAATACATTTGTATATATAAAATAAGACATAAATGATTTTTTGTTTATCATAAAAGGAATTATGAAAATATTAGAAATGAAAATAAAGTTGCAAAATAAATGAAAAAAATATTTTTTGAAAATAAATTTCTTGACTTATGATTGTGAATTTAATATAATCTTAATTACAAATTTTAAAAAATATGTAAAGGAGAATGTTAAATGGGTAAAAATAATCAACAAAAACCTATTAAACAATATCAAAAATTTGGTATTCGTAAATTCACTCAAGGTGTAGCTAGTGTAATGATCGCTAGTGGAATGTTTTTCATGGCAGGTGGAGTAGCATCTGCAAATGAAGTAGCAGTACAAACAGAAACTACAACACAAAAAGTAGCAGAGGAAACTGCTCCTAAGAAAACGGAAGAAAAGCAAGAATCAAAACAAGAAGAAAGAACAGTTCAATTAGATAAAACTCAATTAGAGAACTATATTAAAGAAATTACTTCTAATATCGAAGCAGGGAAATATGCTTCTAAAACAGAAGAAAGTGTAGCTAGTTTAAAAGCTGAACTATCATCAGCACAAGCTACATTAACAAGTGCAAAAACACAAGAAGAGTTAACAAAAGCTTATCAAAAACTAGTTACTACAGTTAACTCAAAATTAAAAAATAAATCAGTAGAAAAGAAAGAAACACCAGCAACAGAAGATACAACAAATGGCAAACCAACTGTAGGTAAATCTGCAGCAAATACAGAACCGGTTTCAGAAAGTAATTCAATTGCAAATGCTGGTAAAAATGACGAACGTAATGGTAAAGAAATCAATAAAGAAAATGCATTCCGTGCGGATGTTGCAGATACAGTAACAGAACCACCACTTTCAGAAGAAGAACAAGCAAATCATTGGAAGCAATATGCAGATAAAAATACTGAACGATTAACG
>ERZ772979.715-NODE-715-length-21721-cov-17.713468_pt1 | contig 21721 bp, 6 predicted proteins | sample MGYA00511130_ERZ772979 | MGnify/ENA primary metagenome ERZ772979 (study PRJEB29015, sample SAMEA2738103) | human oral metagenome | biome: human oral; feature: human-associated habitat; material: saliva | place: China | collected 2186 ... | reverse complement strand
GTGGGGTCGGAGATCGGCAGGTTCTGGACGATCATGTCGATGTTGGCGCCGACCTCGGCGACGACGGCGAAGACGCGGGCGGCGACGCCGGGGCTGTTCGGCACGTCGGTGACGGTGATCTTGTCCTGGGAGCGGTCGTGTGCGATACCGGAGATGACGGGCTTTTCCATGGCGTTTTCCTCGGGAGACTTCAGGGCTGCGTCGGGCACGAGGCCCTTGAGTTCAGGGTTTGCGGGGGAGTCGGAGATCCAGGTGCCGTTCTTTTCGGAGAACGAGGAGCGCACGTGCAGGGGGACCCCGTAGCGGCGCGCGAATTCGACGGCGCGCAGGTGGAGGATCTTGGCGCCGTGCGCGGCCATTTCCAGGGTTTCTTCCTGGGTGAGGGTGCGCAGGCGGTGGGCCTTGGGGACGATGCGCGGGTCGGCGGAGAAGAGGCCGTCGACGTCCGTGTAGATTTCGCACACGTCGGCGTGGAGGGCTGCGGCGAGGGCGACGGCGGTCGTGTCGGAGCCACCGCGGCCGAGCGTGGTCACGTCGTCGTCTTTGGAGATGCCCTGGAAGCCGGCGACGATGGCGACCTGGCCGTCCTTGACGGCGCGGGCGACGCGCTCGGGGACCATGCCGACAATCTGGGCGGCGCCGAAGTGGCTGTCCGTCTTGATGCCAGCCTGCGCGCCGGTGTAGGCGCGGGCTTCGACGCCGAGCTCGTTGACGGCCATCGCGAGGAGGGCCATGGAGATGCGTTCGCCGGCGGACAGGAGGATGTCCATTTCGCGCTCGGGCGGGTTGTCGGTGAGTGCTGCGGCCGAGTCGAGCAGGTCGTCGGTCGTGTCACCCATCGCCGATACGACGACAACGACGCGGTGTCCCGCGTTGTGCGTGTCCACGATGCGCTGGGCGACGCGCTTCATGGCTTCGGTGTCGGCGACGGAAGAACCGCCGTACTTTTGCACGATCAGTGCCACTTGAGCCTCATTTCTGTCGGTACGTGCCGATACGCACGTAATCGGGTGGCGCACGCCACCACAACAATCCTACGGCCCACCAGGCATCGCGCTGGGAACGACCGGCATGTGGGCGCGGGTGACATGGGACGCGCCGGGGCGACCCAGGACGCAGGGGCTCGCAAGGCCCGGAATTGCAACGCTCCTGGTCAGCGCCCTCTCGGTCACCCACGCACGGGGACGCTCAGGCGGCGGGCAATGTCACGTCGATGACGGTCCCCTTGTCGGCGTCCGCGAGGCGCACGGACCCGCCCATCGCTCGCGCCAGCGACTCGACGATCGACATTCCCAGGCCCGAGGAGCCGCGCCCATCGCGGGTACGCGAGGAGTCGCCGCGCACGAAACGATCGAAGACGCGGTCGCGGATCTCGGCGGGAATACCGGGACCGTCGTCGGCGACGCGGATCCTCACCATCGACGAGGCCGGGGCGTCCTTCGCGGGTTCCACCCCCTGGGGGGCACGGGTGAGAGAAACGGTCACGCGCGTGCCCGCGGGCGTGTGCACGCGGGCGTTCGCGAGCAGGTTCGTGAGGATCTGGCGCAGTGCAGCCTCGTCGCCGAGCACCTGGATGTCCGAGGCCTCGCCGAGCTCCCACGCATGGTCGGGGGCGACCACGTGCGCGTCTGACAGGGCGTCCAGTATCAGCGGGATAACGTCGATAGTGTCCCGTTTGAGTGCCCGGTTGCCGTCCAGGCGCGCCAGGGTCAGCATCTCCTCCACGAGGGAGGCCATGCGCGCCCCCTCCGAGGAGATGCGCTCGAGCGCCTGGGTCCGGGAGGCCTCGTCAATGTCGCGGCGCGCGAGCTGCGCGTACCCCTGCACGGAGGCGAGCGGCGTTCGCAGCTCGTGGGAGGCGTCGGCGACGAACTGGCGTAACTTCGCCTCGCTGCGGGCGCGACGTTCCATGCCATCCTCGACCGCGCCGATCATCGAGTTGAGCGCGCCCGCCACGTCGGCAACCTCGACGGGGCCTGAAGTCGCTTCCTCGCCGACGCGCGTCAGGTCCTCGGCATCGTCAGCCAGGTCGCGGCTCGCGATGTCCGCAGCGGCCGCGCGCACAACCCCGAGCGGGCGCAGCTCGCGGCGCACCCACGCCCGGCCCGCGAACCCGGCCGCAATCGCGACGACGAGGGACAGGCCAACCTCGACCGCGACAAGCATCAAGACCACGTCGTCGACGCTGTCCATCTGCACGCCAACGAGCACGGTCTTATCGCCCACGACCTGGGAGGTCACCCGGAACGCGCCCAGATCTTTGAGACGCACGGTGTGCGGGGCGCCATCTGTCGGCACCGCGGCCAGGATCGCCAATGCGGGCTCATTCAGGTAGGTCACCGAGAAGTTGGAGACGACCGCACCGGCCGCCTCGCCGTCCTCGCTCACGTACTGGAGGGTGCCCTCGGCGATGCCGGAACCACCAAACCCAGGCCCCTTGGGTTCGCCGGGGACGACAGGTCCACCGGGACGAGGCGCGCGCCCGCCCGACTGCGGGACCGCGCGACCGCCCTCGTCGGAGTCGTCGTCGGCATCGTCGTGCGCACCCACCCCATCATCTGGCGCGTCCTCAACGTCCAAGTGCTCGCCCGCGCGCTGGGAGAGGCGATGCAGCTCGGAATCCATGTTGCCCAGCATCCAGGAGCGCATGACCAGGGTGGACGCCGCCACCATGACGATGAGCGCGAGCGCCACGCACGCAGCCAAGGCACGCGACAGGCGCCCCGCCAGGGAAGGCCGCCGCGTCACTGGGGCTCCCGCATGATGTAGCCGGCGCCGCGCACCGTGCGGATGAGGGCCGGGCGATCCGCGTCGATCTTCTTGCGCAGATACGAGATGTACAGCTCGACGACGTTCACCTGGCCGCCGAAATCATAGCTCCACACGGCGTCCAGAATCTTCTGCTTCGACAGCACGATTCCAACGTTTTCCATGAGATACCGGAGCAATTCGAACTCAGTGTTCGTTAACGTGATTTCTTCCCCGCCACGACGCACATCGTGGGAGTCCACGTCGAGGGTCAGATCCGCAACCTGCAACACCGTCGAGGCCGCCTGCTGGGTGCGTCCCGCACGGCGCAGCAGCGCTTCCACGCGCGCCGCCACCTCGTCCAGATCGAAAGGCTTCGTCACGTAATCGTCCGCACCCGCGCGCAAGCCCTGCACGCGGTCCGCGACAGCGTCGCGTGCGGTGAGGAACAGGACCGGCAGCTCCGGGTCACGAGCCCTCAGACGCTCCAGCGTTTCCAAGCCATCCATGCGCGGCATCTGCACGTCGAGGATCACGACATCCGGGTGGAAGCTCGACGCCTTCGCCAGCGCATCCAGCCCATCCTTGGCCGTAGCCGTCTCCCAGCCCTCGTGGCGCAGCGCCTGCGACAGCAAGTCCGCCAGCATCGCCTCGTCATCAACAACCAGCACTCGGGGCGCGCCTGAACTCGCCTGGGTCGCCATCATGGCCTCCTCGTCTTCTCGCAGCGCGGTCCCTACGATTGTGTCACACGTGCGTCACGGACAGCGGGACGCGCGGCCCACGAGGCGACAAACGCCGCAGGTCGCAGCCGCAGAGGGCACCGGCACAGACGCGCGCCCACCCGCGCGTCGATAGCGCGAGGTGGCCCGGGCCTCGTCGATGACGGCTCAGAGGCGGCGGCGCCCCTCGAGCGCGCGGCCCAGCGTCACCGAGTCTGCGTACTCCAGGTCACCGCCCATGGGCAGGCCCATCGCCAGGCGCGAGGTCTCAACGCCCATCGTGGAGAGCATGCGCGCGAGGTAGGCGGCCGTCGCCTCGCCTTCGACGTTCGGGTTGGTCGCCAGGATGACCTCGGTGACCGTCCCGTCGGCCAGGCGGCTCATGAGCGAGGCGATGTTCAGCTGGTCCGGCCCCACCCCGTGGATCGGGTCGATGACGCCGCCGAGCACGTGGTAACGCCCCCGGAACACGCGCGCGCCCTCGATCGCCTGAATGTCCTTGGGCTCCTGGACCACGCAAATCGCGCTGGGGTCGCGGCGCACGTCGCGGCAGATGGAGCACTCGTCCTCTTCCGTGAGGTTGCCGCAGATGTCGCAGTGGCGCACGCGCCCGCGCACGGCGTTGATCGCGTCGACGAGGCGTGCGACGTCCTCGGGCTCCGCGTCCAGGACGTGCATGGCCATACGCTGCGCGGACTTCGGGCCGATGCCGGGAAGCTGCCCGAACTGGTCGATGAGGTCGGCCAGGGCGCCGTCGTACATGTCAGTATCCTCCCTCGGTCATCTTCTCTTCGATGACGCGTCCGCCGAGGATCTCCAGGACCGCTGCCAGGCCGATCGTCTGCGAGTTTTCAATGTTTTCGTCGTCGATGCTGGCGCTGTCGTCGTCGGCCGCGTGGGTGCGGGTCGAGGCGACGGCGGCCTCGCGCTGAGCCTTCTCGCGCAGGGCGGCCTCGGCGGCGGCGCGGCCGGTCAGCGGCGCGTCGGACGCTTGTGCGGCGTCGCGCTGGGGTTGCGAGTTGCCAAATCCGGGCGCGGAATCCGGGGCATACGTGGGCTCGGGGGCCGCCGCCAGCCAGGCCGGGGCCTGCGCGGGGGCGCTCGGCGCCGCGCTGATCGGTGCCGTTTCAGCGGGGGCGGCCGACTCGGGCGGGGCCCACGAGTCGCCGCCGTCGTCGAAGTTGACGGATGCTCCCCCGGGGATGACGACCGGGTCGCCCCACCCCGTCGGGGTCGACGGCGTGTGCGCGGCGGGCGCGATGGGGGCATCGTCAAAGACGGGGGACGTGGCCGGGGCGGGCTGCGCGGGCGCGTCCGTCGGCTGCTCGGCGGGCTCTGGGTCGCCCGGGTAGCGGAAGACCGTGAACGAGTGCTTGCGCGGGGCCGCCTCACCATTCGGGGACGAGGCCGATGCCCCCTCGGGCGCGTCAGTGGAGGCGGCGGCGAGGGCGCGGGCCGCCCGCTCGGGCAGCGCGGGGCGCTCGGCGCCGGGCTGCGGGTCGGGTGCCTGAGAGGCCGCGGTCGGGGCCGGGGCGACGGGCTCGGGCCAGCCGGCATCCTCGGGTTCGGGTTCGGGAGCGGGCTCGGGCGTACGCGCGGGCTCGGGCCAGCCGACGCCCTCGGGTTCGGGTTCGGGTGCGCGCGCGGGCTCCGGCCACCCGGCGTCAACCGGCTCGGGGGCGGGCTCGGGGGCCACCTGCGCAGCGGGTTCCTCATAAGCGCGCACGGGAGCCGTCTGCTCAGCGCGCGCGGGCGCCTGCGGGGCAGGCGCGGCCTCGTGCCACGGCTCGGGTTCGGGTGCCGCCTGCGCGGCGGCCTGATCAAAAGGGGGCGGCTCCGAGACCCAGCCTCCGGGCTGGGACGGGCGCTGGGAGGCGCCGGAGTGCGAGGCCTGCGCCGACGGGCCAGTCGTGGCCGGGCCGCCCGAGGCCTGCCCGACCTGCGCGGACACTCTGACGCTCAGGCCGGTGACCTCGTTGATGGCCTTTTCGACGTCGGCCGCACGGGGGCCGCGCGAGAAGGCGTTGACCATGGCCTCGACCGGGAAGAGGAGAACCACGTGGGAGCCATCGACGGCCCCCAGCTGCGCGTTACCGCCGACCATCGACCACGTGACGCGGCTGATGGAGGACAGGCGCTCGACGACCTCGTTCCAGCGGCCGCGCAGCATATCGGCGTCGCGGCCGGAGGCGGGTGCCTCCGAGCGCTGCGGAGGGGCGGCGGGCGCGGGCTCGCGCGCGGGCGCCGAGTCACGGGTGGACAGGGCCTCGCGGCGCGGGGCCTCGGGCGGCGCAGCCTGCACGGGTGCGGAAGCCTGCGCGGGTGCGGGGCTCGACTCCGGTGCCGGCTTCTGCGCGGCGGGCTTCTGTGCGGCGGGCTTCTGCGCGGACCAGTCGGGGCCGCTCCCCCACGCGGGCACGCCCTGAGGGGCGGGCGCGGCAGATGACGCCACCTGAGCAGCGGGGGCCGAGGCCTCGGCGCGCTCCTGCTTCTTGCGAGCCAGGGCCTCGCGGGCCTCGCGGGCGCCGAAACGGCCCGAGGATGCCTCGGACGAAGCAGCGGACACCTCGCGCGGCGCTCCCCCTCCGGTCATGCCGACCGTGCCCTGGACGGGAGCCTGGGCGGGCGCGGGGGCGGGCACGAGGATGCGGCCGACGAGGAGCTCAAGCTGGAGGCGAGGCGACGTCGCACCCGTCATGGCGCGCAGGGCCTCGTCGGTCAGGTCCGCGGCGCGGGACAGGCCGTGCGGACCCCAGTTCTGCGCCTGACGCTGCATGCGCTCGAACTGGTCCTGCGGGGTGTCAGCCAGGACGTCGCGCGCGCCGTCGCCGGCCACCGCGATGATGAGGAGGTCGCGCAAACGCTGGAGGAGGTCCTCGACGAAGCGGCGCGGATCGTGGCCGGACTCGACCATGCGCTCGACGACGCGGAAGGCCGCGGCACCGTCACCGCCCGCGAGAGCATCAACGGACTGATCGAGCAGCGCGGAGTCCGTGTACCCGAGCAGCGCGACCGCCGTCTGGTAGCTGACCTGGCCGTCAATCGCGCCAGCCATCAGCTGGTCGAGCACCGACAGGGTGTCACGCACCGAGCCGCCGCCCGCGCGCATGACGAGGGTCAGGACGCCCTCGCCCACGCCGATGTGCTCCTCGGCGCACAGGCCCGTCAGGTAGGGGCCCAGCACGTCCGGTGGCACCAGGCGGAACGGGTAGTGGTGGGTGCGCGAGCGGATCGTGCCTATGACGCGCTCGGGTTCCGTCGTCGCGAAGACGAACTTGACGTGCTCGGGCGGCTCCTCGACGAGCTTGAGCAGCGCGTTGAAGCCCTGGTTCGTGACCATGTGGGCCTCGTCGATGATGAAGATCTTGTAGCGGTCACGCACCGGCGCGAAGGTGGCGCGTTCACGCAGGTCACGCGCGTCGTCGACGCCGCCGTGCGAGGCCGCGTCGATCTCGACGACGTCGAGCGATCCGGGGCCGCCGGTGGCCAGCTCGCGGCACGATTCGCACTGGCCGCACGGGGTGTCGGTGGGGCCCTGCGCGCAGTTCAGGCAGCGCGCGAGGATGCGCGCCGAGGTGGTCTTGCCGCATCCGCGCGGCCCGGAGAACAGGTACGCGTGCGTCACGCGATTCGCGCGCAGCGCCGCCTTGAGCGGCTCCGTCACGTGTTCCTGGCCGATCACCTGGTCGAAGGTGTCGGGGCGATACCGGCGATACAGAGCAGTGGTCACCCTCCAAGCCTAGTTGCTCCCACCCTCATCTGCGTCTCGCGCCGCGCGTTCCACACGCGCTGTGGGTCGTTCGCTCATCGACGAGGCCGGGGCTCGGTTGTGGGGTCAAGGACTGGTCGTGGGCGAGGTGGCGGTCGGGTGCGAAAAAGGGAGGGGGCGCGGGACCATGTGTTGGTCTCGCGCCCCCTCACCTTGTTGAGGCGTGCACCCCGTGTGGGGTGTGCGTCTGCCTACGGGTTAGGCACCCTGCCGCTCGCGGCGGCGCTTACCCGCCAGAGCCACAAACCCGGCAATGGCTGCCATGGCCGCCATGCCACCGAGCACGGAGGCGTCCGAACCCGTACGAGCCAGAACCTTCGCCACCGTGGTGGACGGGGTCGGGGTCGGGGTCGGAGCCGGAGGCACCGTCAGCGGGAAGTCCACCGTCAGCAGCTCCTCACCTTCACCCACCGTCACCGTCATCGAGGTCGTCGCAGCCGCATAGCCGGACGGGACCTCGATGGAGACGGTGTAGGTGCCCGGGATCAGGCCCGTGAAACGGTAGTTGCCATTGGCGTCGGTGGTGGTGCGAGCCACCTCCATACCGTCAGCGTCGGTGAGGATCACGGTCACGTTCGGCGCACCGGGCTCGCCGTTATCCGCACCGTTACCGTCCTGGTCGTACCACACGCGGTCACCAATCGTGGCGGGGGCAACCAGACCAAAGTCCACGCCCTGCACCGACGCATTCGTAATCGTCACCGACGCTTGGGTTTCACCTCGGCCCGTGTAGGCCTGGGTCGGAATCAAACCAGCCAGATCACCCTTGTCAGGATCCACGATCACCACGCGGTACGAGGCGGGAGCCAGACCCACAAACTGGTAAGCACCCTTCTCATCCGTCGTTGTGGTCATCGGGTTACCGTTCGCGTCGAGCACCGGGGTGCCGTCCTCGTTCAGCAGAGCGACCGTCACGCCCTTGAAGCGCTGCTCAGAATCACTCTTCGAGTAGGAGGCGTCCGAGTCACGGTAAATCGTGCCACCCAGGTTGAAACCACCCTTGAACGAGGCCGAAGACTCGTTATTCGTCGGGTCATCGCCCACCTGATCCTGATGCGTAATACGAGCAACGTTGGTGACCAGCTTGCCCGCGCCCTCACCGGTGATCTCAACCGTGATCGTGATCGTCTTGCCATCACCCTTGGCCAGGGTCATACCAGACAGATCCCACACGCCCGTGGCCGAGTCGTAGGAGCCATCACCCTGCGCGGACACGAACGCAACGCCAGCGGGGAGCTTGTCAGCGGCCTTCACACCCGTCGCCACGCCCGGACCGTTATTGGTCAGCGTCAACGTGTACGTCACGTGAGCTCCCGGAATGAACTCAAAACTCTCCTGAGCCTGCTCATCCGGAGTAGTGATCGCCTTGCGAATCGCCGTATCAGCGGAGACACCAAAACCCCAATCCTGATCAAGATTCTGGTTCTTCTCACCCGTCAACGTCACCGACGCGCTCAGCTTAAACGCCTGCGCCAGCTTGTCCGCATCAGCCTTCACATCCGCAGACACGACCTTCTTGGCATCCACATCACCCGCGGGCGAATGCGTCAGCACATCGAGCAGGGGCTCGGCAGCCAGCAGCGACTCCGGATCAACCGACACCTTGTACTCGCCCGGAAGCAGGTTCTCGAACTTGTACTTGCCATCAGCATCCGTGACCGTCTCAAACGTGCGAGTGATACCACCCGGACCCGTCCACGTCAGCGTCACCTTCACATTCGGCAACACCTTGTCACCAGCATCGGGGGCACCCCCACCGTTCTGGTTGACATCCACGAACAGCTGATCACCGATGACGCCGGTACCAACAGCACCGAAATCAATCGTGTCATCCGTCTGCCCCTGAACCAGGGTCACCGAAGCCTCGGCACCATTGGAATCGAGAGCGCGGTCAGCACCAGCACCCGAGATCGTCGCCTCATAGCCAGCCGGCGTCTGGAAGGACACCTTGTAATCACCGGGCAGCAGGTTCTCGAAGGTGTACTTACCATCCGCACCCGTCGTCACAGCCGAAACCGGACGACCCGACGCATCAACGACGGGGTTACCGGATGCGTCCACGATGGTTGCGGTGATGCCGGGCAGAGCGGGCTCGTCAGAATCCTGGAGGCCATCCTTGTTGGCGTCGAACCAGACGTAGTCGCCGACGGATGCAGGCTTGACAAAACCGAAGTCGACCTTCGTCACGTTGGGTGCGGCGGTGGTCAGCTCGATCGCGCTCGGCGTGACGAGCTTGCCCTGGCCGACCTGGGTACGGTCCGTGGAGGAGCCGTAGCCGTAGGTCTGCTTGTAGTCGGACAGTTTCACGTCGGTGCCGTCAACCTTCACCTCACCCGGGACGACCTCGACCTTGTAGGAGCCGAGAGGCAGGCGGTTGAACAGGTAGTTGCCGTCGGCATCCGTCTTGGTGGTGATGTCCGCGCCGGAATCGTCCTTCACGGGGTTGCCGTCCGCGTCGAGCAGACGCAGCGTCACACCCTCGAAGGGCTTGTCGTCGCCCGGGCCGAAGGTCCATGACGCGTCGGCATCATTGAAGATGGTGCCTGCGATCGTGCCGCCGACCGTGAAGGTCGCGCTCGACGTGTTGTTCTTCTTGTTGGAGTCGATCTGATCGAAATCACCGAGCGTCGCGGTGTTCGTAATGGTCGAGCCCTCGGTACCGGGCTTGACCTTCACGAGGACGTACAGCGTCTCGGTACCACCAACGTTCAGGTTGGTGTCGAGGATGCCGGACTCCATCGCCTTCCAGGTGCCGGTGGCCTCGTCGTAGGAGGCGGGGGCGTACACGCCCTGCGTGCACGGGATCGGACCGGCGTTCTGGCAGATGCGCGTCTCAGCGGAGACGTACTCGACGCCATCGGGCAGCGTGTCGGCCACGTTCATGCCCGAGGCCACGGCCGGTCCCTTGTTGGACAGGTTGACCTTGTAGAGCACGTAGTCACCCGGCATGATCGCCTCGGTCGACTCGATGGTTTCGGGCAGGCCATTTGCGTCACGCACGACCTCGTCACCGTTCATCTTGACGCGGGCGACCGACTTGGCGACCTCGACGTCGGTGGAGACGTTGATGCCGACCTTGGGGGCCTCGTTGGGCAGCAGGTAGGACACCTTGCCGTTCTGCATGGAGCCACCGGACATCGCGACCGAGTTCCAGGCGATGAGGTTGGCGTTGACCGGGGAGGTCATGGTCGCCACGAACTGGATCTTCTCGCCGACCTCGATGTCACGGTTCATGACGATGCGGAAGCCCGTGATCGATGCCAGGTCGGCGGGAGCGTCGCCCCACGCGTCGGGGGTACAGCCAGCGGGAGCGTCGTTCATCGAGCCGCCCACGGACAGCACCTCACCACGACAGGGGTTCGGCACCGTCGAGTACTGGATCGTGATGTCCGAGGCCGGAACGGTCGTGATCTCGGGGTCACGACCCTGGCGTTCCTTCACCGACTGGAATGTCCAGTTCGTGGAGTTCAGGTTCGGCTTCCAGCGGGACTCGCGCGCCTGGTTGGCTGCGGGGCCGACGCCCACGTCACCCGGGTGGGGCAGGATGTCGTAGGCCACGACCTTGGTCAGCGGAGCGTTGCCCGCGTTGGCGATCGTGAAACGGTAGGCGCCATCGGCACCCGGGTCGATCTCTGCGATCTGGCCGGCGGGGACGAAGTCGGCGTTCTTGTTGCCCTTGACTTCCTTCGCGATGTTCATGCCCGCGGTCGTGGCGATCTTAAAGTTCACGCTGGAATCGCACAGGAAGTCCGTCGTCGAACCATCCTGGTTGAGATCGAGCGTGTCCTGAGCGCGACTGCGGATGCAGTACTTGAGGTTACGGACACCGCGGTCCTGGTCGTAGGGCTTCGCTCCGCCACCCGGCATGAACGCCCAGGCGGTGTTCGTGGTGTCGCCGGCCGGAGCGGTGGTCAGGACCTTGGCGCTGTACCTTGAGAAGAACGCGCCTTCGACCGGATCCGGGACGATCCAGCGGATCAGGGTACGTCCCGTGTTATTGAAGTTCTTTTCAACCTCGACCTTGACCTTGGCCGGGTCGTAGGCGGTGCCGTCCGGGTTCTTCAGGACGGAGTAGCTCTCCGCACGAATGTTGGAGGCGTCGTCCACGTCGAGGCCTTCGGGCAGCAGGTCCACGACCGTGAACGGCGTGGGGGTACCGCCGTCAACGGCCTTGCGGGCCTCGGCGACGATCATGAAGTTGGCGGGCTTGCCGACCACGACGGGGTTGGTGTTCAGTTCCTTGCGGACCTGGACGCCGGGGACCTCGGTGCGGATACGAGTCCAGCTACACGTGTTGTCGTTCGACAGCGCGACGGCGCCGGTGTCCTTGTCGGTGACCACGACAGATGCGCAGTTCTGGATGCGCACGTAGTCCTCGGAGGCGACGGTGTCGTAGTAGCGCTCAGGGGGCAGCACGGCGTTGTAGTGGTTCGTGAAGTCCGAGGGTTCGGTCTTCGGGACGCTGCGCGAGACCGCGGCGCTCAGGTCGACGGTCGGCCTGGACAGCGGGGCAGCGTCGGTTTCGATGACGAAGCGAGTAATCCACTCGCCGTCCGGGAGGGTAAGCGTGCGAGTGTTCTTGTACGTGACCGTCTCGTGGTTGCCCTTGTTGGTCCAGTACTCGAAGGTCCAGCCACCCATCTCCTCGTATCCGGATTTGGTGGAAATCTTGAACTCGTAGGGACCCACGAAAGCGGGCTGATCGCAGGAATCCCCGGCAGCCTTGCCGTCCTGGGAGGACCAGGTGCAGGGCATGGTGTCTTCCCAGCGGTAGTGGAGCGTCGTGTTGCCGGAGTTGCTTCCCTCGAAACGCCACGGGAGCGTATCGCCGCGCGCGTAGTCGCGGTTGTAGGTGCCGATCTTCTCAGCCCTGGCCTCGACCCTGCGCTCGGCGAAGCCGTGCGTGATCTCGGAGCTCTTGGTGACGACGTTGGTCGGCTCGTTCATGCCTTCGGCGGTGATGGTCGCCTTGTTGGTGACCGTGTCCGCGGTCGTCACGGTGCCGGCGGGGTACTTCACGGTGACGGTCGACTCGATGGGGTTCTGATACGCCCACTTGTCGTAGGACCAGGTCACGGAGTGGGTCGCCGCATCGTAGACGCCACCGTTCGAGGCGCTCACGAAGACGGCCTGCGCGGGCAGGGGGTCGACGACCTTGATGTTCTGCACCTGCTGGAAGCCGATGCCGACGACCTTGCCGTTGTAGGCGGTCCCGCCCCAGCGGGTGCCAACCGAGTTCGGCTTGGTCGTGTCGTTCTGCTGGTAGCCGTAGCGCAGCTCGTAGGTGGCCTCGCCGCCGACCGCCGGGTAGTACAGGCGGTTGGTCGGGCCCGACTTTTCGATGGCGACGTCGGTCGAGGCGGTCCACGTCGTGCTCAGCGTCTGCTCGATGCTGGCGGCGTTGTTGGCCGAGAAGACGACGTGCTGCGTGGTGGTGGAGTTGTTCGGTGCATCGTTGCCGTTGTAGCGCCACGGAATCTGGATGCGGTCCGAGGTGCCCGCGGGCAGCGGGTCCTTCAGCGTGAAGCGGTAGCGCTGCACGCGCGCTCCATCAGCCGACTTTTCGACGTAGTTTTCGCTTTTTGCGACGACGTCACTCGTGACGGGGACGACCGTGTAGCCCTGCTCGATGAGCTTCAGTCCCGCCGGAGTAATCGGGCCGGGCAAGGTCATTTCGATGACGGCACCCTGACAGGGGGTGGTCACCGAGGAGCAGGAGAAGTTAATCGTCGTGATCTGGTCCTCGCGCACGCGCAGGGTGGTGTAGTCGTTGACGACGGTCATTGCCAGGGTGGCGGACTCGTCGCGGGCAGCGGCGGGGGCTTCGGCCCCGGCTGCGTCGGTATCGGCGGCGGGCGCAGCGGCGGCCTCGGACTCCGACGAGGCCGTGGCAGCGTCTTGCGAGGACGCCACGTCGGTTGCTTGCGTGCTTTCCTCAGCGGCGCTGGCTCGCAAAGCGAAAGGCGTCAGCGACGTGACGAGAAGCGAGAGAGCGGCCAAGCTGGCAGCACCCGCAACGCCCACACGGGCGCGGAACGGACGCAGTCGAGACATCGACTTCTCCTTCTATGGGCAGAATATGGACAGGATGGTCTCCAGGGTAGTGAAGGCAACCAGCCGTCTCTAGCCCTTACAGAAGGACGCGTGATGACAGTGAAAGACTGCAATGTCGCAGAGATTTGGTTACACAGTTTCTGAGCAAGTTCTTTGAACTAGTGGTCAGTGGGTCAATCGCTCGCAGGCCTATGATTTATCGAATAATCATCAAAAGTTCCGCCGCGATGGCTCATCAAATTATGACCAGATCAACGACACGGGCAGAGCAAACGACAAGACATGCAGGTGTCCAAGGTCACATTGATAGTGGCCCTGATGCGATCGTCGCCTTGTGGGTATAGGGGAGGGGGCGCGGGACCATGTGTTGGTCTCGCGCCCCCTCCCCTGTTCAGGCGTGCACCCCGTGCGGGGTGTGCACCCGCCTACGGGTTAGGCCTCCTCACGGTCGCGGCGGCGCTTACCCGCCAGAGCCGCAAACCCGGCAATGGCTGCCATGGCCGCCATACCACCGAGCACGGAGGCGTCCGAGCCGGTACGGGCCAGAACCTTCGCAACCGTGGTGGACGGCGTCGGGGTCGGGATCAGGGTGAGCGGGAAGTCCGCGTCCACGTATTCCTCGCCTTCACCCACGCTCACGCTCATCGAGGTGGTCGCAGCCGCATAGCCGGACGGGACCTCGATGGAGACGGTGTAGGTGCCCGGGATCAGGCCCGTGAAACGGTAGTTGCCATTGGCGTCGGTGGTGGTGCGAGCCACCTCCATACCGTCAGCGTCGGTGAGGATCACGGTCACGTTCGGCGCACCGGGCTCGCCGTCGTCAGCGCCATTGGCGTTGACGTCGTTCCAGACGCGGTCACCGATGCTGGCGGGGGCAACCAGACCGAAGTCCACGCCCTGCACCGACGCGTCAGAGATGGTGACCGACGCCTGGGTGGCGCCCCGACCGGTGTAGGCCTGCGTGGGCAGCAGCCCCGCCAGCTCACCCGCGTTCGGATCCACGATCACCACGCGGTACGAGGCAGGAGCCAGGCCCACAAACTGGTAGGCACCGTTCTCGTCGGTCGTCGCGGTCATCGGATCACCGTTCGCGTCGAGCACCGGGGTGCCATCCTCGTTCAGCAGCGCGACCGTGACGCCCTTGAAGCGCTGCTCGTCGTCGCCCTTGGAGTAGGACGCATCCGAGTCACGGTAGATCGTGCCACCCAGGTTGTATCCGCCCTTGAACGAGGCCGAAGACTCGTTGTTGGTCGGGTCATCGCCTGCCTGATCCTGGTGAGTAATACGAGCAACGTTGGTGACCAACTGGCCCGCGCCCTCACCCGTAATCGTAACCGTGATCGTGATCGTCTTGACATCACCCTTGGCCAGGGTCAGATCAGACAGATCCCACACGCCCGTGGCCGAGTCGTAGGAGCCATCACCCTGCGCGGACACGAACGCAACGCCAGCGGGGAGCTTGTCAGCGGCCTTCACACCCGTCGCCACGCCCGGACCATTATTGGTCAGCGTCAGCGTGTAGGTCACGCGCTGACCCGGGGTGAACTCGAAGGACTCCTGAGCAGCCTCATCCGGATCGGTGATCGCCTTCATAATCGCAGTGTCAGCCGAGATACCAAAACCCCAATCCTGATCAAGATTCTGGTTCTTCTCACCCGTCAGCGTCACCGATGCGTTCAGGTTGAACGCCGCGGCCAGCTTGTCCTTGTCGGCCTTCGCCTCCTCGGACACGACCTTCTTGGCCGCCACGTCACCGGACGGGGCGTGGGTCAGCACATCGAGCAGGGGCTCGGCAGCCAGCAGCGACTCCGGGTCAACCGACACCTTGTACTCGCCAGGCAGCAGATTCTCGAACTTGTACTTACCATCAGCGTCCGTGGTGGTCTCATAGGTACGAGTGATGCCACCCGGACCCGTCCACGTCAGCGTCACCTTCACGCCCGCCAGCGGCTTGTCACCAGCATCGGGGGCACCCCCGCCGTTCTGGTTGACATCCACGAACAGCTGATCACCGATGACGCCGGTACCGACCAGACCGTAATCCACGGTCGCATCGTCCTGGCCCTGAGCGAGGCTCACCGCAGACTCGGTCCCATTGGAATCGGCAGCGCGATCACTGCCAGCGTCCGACACGGTGGCCTCATAACCCGCAGGGTTCGTGAAGGTCACCTTGTAATCGCCGGGCAGCAGGTTCTCGAACTTGTACTGTCCATTCGCGTCGGTAGTCATGGCCGCAACCGGGTTACCCGACGCATCCGTCACGGCGGAGCCGTCGGCACGGGTCAGCGTCACCGTCACGCCCGGCATCGCGGGCTCGTCGGCGTCCTGGATGCCATCGCGGTTGACGTCCATCCACACCTTGTCACCGACAGAGGCGGGCTTGACGAAACCGAAGTTCACGTCGATGACCGAACCGGTCGCCTCAGCGATGGTCACGTCTGCGGTGGTCTTGTGGCGGCCGGTGTAGGCCTCGGTGGGCTTGGTGCCCGCCAGAGGACCGGAGGTCGGGTCGACGACGCTGACGGTGTACTCGCCCAGTGCCAGACCGGGGAAGGAGTACTTGCCATCGGCATCGGTCACTGCCGTGACCGGGTTGCCGTCCTTGTCGAGGACGGGGGTGCCGTCCTTCTTGAGGAGGGCAACGGTCACGCCCGCGTACGGGTTCTCACCGTTATCGGAGCTAAACGAGGCGTTGGCATCGTTGTAGAGCTTGCCCGCGATCGTGTAGCCGGCGGTCAGGTCCGCGGACGAGGTGTTGTCCGTCGTCTTGTCGCCGATCTGGTCCTGCTTCTCAATCGTGGCCGTGTTGGTCACGACCGAGCCGGCGGCGGAGGCATCGATGGTGACGGTGATGCGCAGGGTGCGCGTCGCGTCCTTCTCGATCACCTCAGAGCTGAGGTCCCACTTGCCGGAGGCGGCGTCGTAGGTGCCATCGCCCTGCGCGGACACGAAGGTCACGCCGGAGGGGAGCTTATCCTGCGCGATGACGCCGGTGGCGGGGCTCGGGCCCTCGTTCGTGAGCGTCAGCGTGTAGGTGACGGACGTGCCGGGGGTGAAGCCACCCGCCGGAACCTCGGCCGGCTCCGCAATCGCCTTGACAATCGCCGTGTTGGCGACGCCGGTGAAGGCCCAGTCCTGGTCGTTGTTCGTCATCGCGCCGGGGCTCAGCGTCACCTTGGAGGTGAGGGAGAGCTCCTGGCCCTCCGAGGCCGTCAGGTTGCCCGAGGGGGCGTGGGTCTGAGCGGTGCACTCGGGGCACACGGTGGCAAGGGAGGCCTTGTCAACGGTCACGACGTAATCGCCGGGGGCGAGGTCCTTGAACGAGTAGTGTCCGTCGGCGTCCGTGACGGTCGTCAGCGTCTTCTGCACGCCCGCGGGGGTCGTGTAGGTCAGCGTGACGGTCACGCCGGCCAGCGGCTTGTCCGGGCCTGAAGGCGCAGAACCGCCGTTGTTGTCGACGTCCCAGAACAGGGTGTCACCGATCGTGCCGTCGGCGACGAGGCCGAAGTCGACGGTCTCGTCGTTCTGGCCCTGGGTGAGCGTCACGGAGCTGTCGGCGCCGTTGGAGTCCTTCTCACCATCCGCAGCCGCGTAGGACGTGGTCGCGGAGTAGCCGGCGGGAACCGTGAAGACAACCTTGTAGTTCTCCTCGCCCGCGTTCGCAACGATCCGATCAACGTTCGGCATGAGGTTCGTGAACTCGTACTTGCCGTTGGCGTCCGTGACCACGGGCTTGACCGGGTTGCCGTCCAGGTCGATGACCGGGTTGCCGGCGCCGTCCGTCAGGGTGACGGTGACGCCGGGGACACCGGCCTCGTCCGCGTCCTGAATGCCGTCCTTGTTCGCGTCGAACCACACGAAGTTACCCACCGAGGCGGGCTTCACGAACGCGAAGTCGACCTTCGTGGCGTTGGGGGCGGCGGTCGTCAGCTCGATCGGGTTCGGCGTGACGAGCTTGCCCTTGCCGGCCTCGCTGCGCTTGGTCGACGAGCCGTAGCCGTAGGTCTGCTTGTAGTCGGACAGGTTCACGTCAGCGCCGTCAACCTTCGCCGCGCCCGGAACGACCTCGACCTTGTACGAGCCCATCGGCAGACGGGTGAAGGTGTACTTACCGTCGGCATCGGTCTTGGCGGTGATGTCCGCGCCGGACGCATCCTTCACCGGGTTACCGTCGGCGTCGAGCAGACGAACCGTCACACCTTCGAAGGGACTATCGAGGACGGGCGAATCGTTGAACCAGGTCGCGTCCTTGTCGTTGTAGATGGTGCCCGAAATGGTGCCACCCACGGTGAAGGATGCGCTGGCCGTGTTGTTGTCCTTGTTGGAGTCGATCTGGTCGAAGTCGCCCAGGGACGCCGTGTTTGTGATGGTCTTGCCCTCGGTGCCGTCCTGAACCTTCACGAGGACATACAGCGTCTCGGTGCCACCCACGTAGAGGTTGGTGTTGAGAACGCCAGACTCCATGGCTCGCCAGTCCGTGTCCAGGACCTCGAAGCCGGAATCTGCCTTCACGGTGCCGGTGCACGGGTTCGTCGCGCCGTCCTGGCAGATGCGCGTCTCAGCGGAGATGTACTCAACACCCGCCGGGAGCACTTCCTTGACGGTCATGCCCGAAGCAACAGCCGGACCCTTGTTGTTCAGAGTGATGCGGTAGAGCATGTAGTCGCCCGGCATGATCGGTTCCGTCGACTGGAGGGTCTCAGGAATACCGTTGGCGTCGCGAACCGGCTCGTCGCCGTTCATCTTGACGCGGGACACGGTCTTGGCGACCGCGACGTCGGTGGAGACGTTGATGCCGACCTTGGGGGCCTCGTTGGGCAGCAGGTAGGACACCTTGCCGTTCTGCATGGAGCCACCGGACATCGCGACCGAGTTCCAGGCGATGAGGTTGGCGTTGACCGGGGAGGTCATGGTCGCCACGAACTGGATCTTCTCACCGGGCTCGATGTCGCGGTTCATCACCAGGCGGAAGCCGGTGATCGTCGTCAGGTCGGCGGGAGCGTCACCCCACGCGTTGGGGGTACAGCCAGCGGGCGCATCGTTCATCGAGCCGCCCGCGGAGAGAACCTCACCGCGGCAGGGGTTGGGCACCGTCGAGTACTGGACCGTAATGTCCGAGGCCGGAACGGCCGTGATCTCGGGGTCACGACCCGGCTTCTGCTTCACCGACTGGAATGCCCAGGTGGTGGAGTTCAGGTTCGGCTTCCAGTGGGAGCCGCGCGCCTGCGAGGAGGCGGGACCCACGCCCACGTCGTTCAGGTGGGGCAGGACGTCGTAGGCCACGACCTTCGTCAGCGGGGTGTTACCGGTGTTGGCGATCGTGAAACGGTAGGCGCCGTCCGCACCCGGGTCGATCTCTGCGATCTCACCGGCGGGAACGAAATCGTCGTTCTTGTTGCCCTTGACTTCCTTCGCGATGTTCATCGACGGGGTGGTCGCGACGTTGAAGTTCGTCGCCGCGTTACACACGTAGTCGGTGTTCGACCCATTGCCGTTGACGTCGAAGGTGTCGACCGCGCGGCTACCGATGCAGTAGTTGGTGTTGCGCAGGCTCTTGTCCTCGGTCGTCGACTTTGCGCCGTCGCCGGGCATGAAGGCCATGGCGTCGTTCGTGTTCGTACCGGCAGCGGCCGTCGCGAGCACGTTGACGTCGAAGGTGGAGTAGAGGCTACCTTCGACCGGATCCGGCACGTTCCAGCGAATCAGAGTGCGACCAGAGTTGTTGTAGTTCTTCTCGATCTCGACCGTGACCTTGCTGAGGTCATAGGGGGTGCCGTCGGCGTTCTTCAGTGTGGAACGCTTCTCGGGAACGATCGCCGAGGCATCGTCGACGTCGAAGCCCTCGGGCAGCAGGTCCACGATCGTGAACGGCGTGGGAGCGCCACCCTCCGTCTGAGCCTTGGCGGTGCCATTGATGAAGAAGGTGGCGGGTTTGCCCACGACCACGGGGTTGGTACGCACGGTCTTGTATGCCTGGACGCTCGGGAACTCGTCGCGCACGCGCATCCAGGAGCACAGGTCATCCTTGGAGATCAGGACGTTGCCACTGTCCTTGTCGGTGATGGTGCCGGTCGCGCAGTTCTGGAAGCGCACGTAGTCCGGGGAGGCCACGTAGCTGTAGTACCTCTCCGGAGGTAGCGCGGGGTTGTAGTGCGAGGTGAAGTCCGCGGGCTCCGTCGTGGGCAGCGTCTTGGGCGCCGTGCCGTACAGCCAGGCCTGCGGGCTGGTCTGCGGGGCAGCGTCGGTGTCGATGGTGAAGCGGGTGATCCACTCGCCATCGGGCAGGGTCAGAGGACTCGTCTTCGAGTAGGTGACGGTCTCGTGGTTACCCTTGTTGGTCCAGTACTCGAGGGTCCAGCCACCGTTGTCCTCGTACCCGGACTTTCCGAAGACGGTGAAGCGGTAGGGGCCCACCATGGTCGGCTGGTCGCAGGAGTCGCCGGCGGCCTTCGCGTCCTGGGTGGACCAGGTGCAGGGCAGGGTGTCTTCCCAGTGGAAGTGCAGGGTCGTGTTACCGGAGTTCGTGCCGACGAAGCGCCACGGGTAGAGGCCGCCGCGGACCTGGTACTGCCAATCGTTACCGGCCTTGTTGATCATGCCACCGGGCTTGCGCTCGGCGAAGCCGTGGGTGATCTCGGAGCTCTTCGTCAGGGTCTTCGTCGGGTCGTTCATGACCTCGGCGCTGATGGTCGCCTTGTTGGTGACCGTGTCAGCGGTCGTGACAGTGCCCTCGGGGTACTTCACGGTGACGGTCGACTCGATGGGGTTCTGCCAGAACCAGCGATCGTAGGACCAGGTCACGGTGTGGGTCGCCGGGTCATAGACGCCACCGTCGGAGGCCGTGACGAAGACGGCCTGGGCGGGCAGCGGGTCGACGACCTTGATGTTCTGGACGCCCACGAAGCCGATGCCGTTGATGCCGTTCTTCATCGTGGAGCCGTTCCAGCGGATACCGACCTTGTTGGGGTCGGTCTGGTCGATCTGCTGGTAGCCGTAGCGCAGCTTGTAGGTGGCCTCGCCGCCGACCGCAGGGTAGTTGGCGGGCTTCGTGGGGCCGCTCTTTTCGATCGCGATGTCGGTGTCGGCGGTCCACGTGGTGGTGAGCTCGTTCTCGAGCTTCTCCGCGTTTAGCGCGCTGAAGCGCACCTTCTGGGTGGTCGTCGAGTTGTTCGGCGCATCGTAGTAGTTGTAGTACCAGGAGACCTGGATGCGGTCCGACGTGCCGGCGGGGAGCGGATCCTTCAGCTTGAAGATGTAGCGCTGCACGCGGGTGCCGTCAGGGTTCTTCTCGGTCGAGGTGATCGTCTTGGTGACGCTGCCGCCCGTGACGGGGACGACGTTGTAGCCGCGCTCGACGAGCTTGAGGCCGTCCGGCGTGATGGGGCCGGGCAGCGTCAGCTCGATCTCGGCCTGCTTACAGGGGGTGGTCACCGAGGAGCAGGAGTAGTTGATCGTCGTGATCTGCTCGTCGTGGATGCGCAGGGTCTGCGCGTCGTTGACGACGTTGAGGGCCAGGGTCGCCTGGTCTTCCGTTACCGCGCGGGCGCGGCGCGTGCGGGGCTGGTTCTCGGGTGCGACCTCCGCGGCGGGTGCTTCGGCCCCGGCCTCGGCAGCGTCGGCGCCGGCTGCGTCGGTATCGACGGCGGGGGCTTCGACCCCGGCCTCGGCGGCAGGCGCGGCGGCAGCCTCGGACTCGGACGAGGCCGTGGCAGCGTCTTGCGAGGACGCCACGTCGGTTGCTTGCGTACTTTCCTCAGCGGCGCTGGCTCGCAAAGCGAAAGGCGTCAGCGACGTGACGAGAAGCGAGAGAGCGGCCAAGCTGGCAGCACCCGCAACGCCCACACGGGCGCGGAACGGACGCAGTCGAGACATCGACTTCTCCTTCTAACTGAAAATGGACAGGACTTGCGTCCCAGCCTAGTGAAGGAGTAGCGGCTGCCACCATGCCTAACAGGTATCACCTGAACCACAACTACAACGGTGTATTTCGTTGAAATTCCGGGCATAACGGCTATATAACAACTTCTCTGAACCCCTGGTCAGTGAGCGCATGCCCGCAGCATCAAGAGATTTCTGAGCAATTATCAGAACGCCCCTGCGACCATCATCAAAATATGACCAGCACAATAGGTATTAGCCGATACACAATCACTCAATCTAGTGACGCATCACACACCACTTGTCCAGCGCGCGATTACTCAGCATCCATAAGGCTTCGATGAGTAGGGGTTCCTGTTGCCGTATTGCCCAGCTGGATGTCAGCTCGAGGCACGTCCCGCCGCTCCATTCAGCTTTCGCACTGCGCTCCACCCGTTGGCGTGTGGGGCCGGGCTGCTCGCTGGGCCGGGCTGCCCCCTGGGCCGGGCTGCCCCCTGGGCCGGGCTGCGCCGTGGGCGGCGGCCCGCCCGCTCGCCGTCCGCGCCGCGAG
>ERZ772979.713-NODE-713-length-21758-cov-7.428005_pt1 | contig 21758 bp, 19 predicted proteins | sample MGYA00511130_ERZ772979 | MGnify/ENA primary metagenome ERZ772979 (study PRJEB29015, sample SAMEA2738103) | human oral metagenome | biome: human oral; feature: human-associated habitat; material: saliva | place: China | collected 2186 ... | reverse complement strand
CCAAATCTAACCCCCGCGACACGCCGAGCCAGACACACATTTTGACCCTTAACCCTTTCATGAAGCTCCTAAAAATAAGGCCCAACCCATTTGAGCTTCATTGAGAGGCTTGGGAAGGGGACTATCACAACCGAGTATATACGATTACTGTGATTCTGCAACCCCAACTACCCTCGACACCATGACCCCCAACGCAGACTTCAACCGCTCCCTTGACCAGGCCCTCAACCTTGCCCGCAACGCTCGCCACGTTGAGGTGTTCACCGGCGCGGGAATGAGCGCCGAAAGTGGCCTGGAAACCTACCGCGATGACACCACTGGCCTGTGGGAAAACGTTGATCCGCAGGCAATGGCCTCCATTTCCGCCTGGGTGAAAGACCCTGCCCCCATGTGGGCCTGGTATTTATGGCGCGCCCGCCTGGCCCACAATGCCCAGCCGAATGCGGGGCATGAGGCGTTGGCCCGGTGGGCGTCGATAAGCGACGTGCATGTGACCACCCAGAACATCGACAACCTGCATGAACGCGCGGGGTCGCCGGAGGTGACTCACCTGCATGGCAGCCTTTTCGAGTGGCGATGCACCATCTGCGCGCGCCCCTACCGCAACGTTGACCTGCCGGACGAGCCCGTTGAACGCCTCACGCCGCCCGACTGTCCGCTGTGTGGAAACCCGATCCGCCCAGGTGTGGTGTGGTTTGGGGAGGCATTGCCGCCGCGCGAGTGGGCCACCGCCGAGGAAAAAATGACCAACGCGGACCTCGTGGTAATTGTGGGCACCTCCGGCATCGTGCAGCCCGCAGCATCACTGCCGATTATCGCCGCGGAACTCGGCACGCCAATCCTGGAAATCTCCCCCGCCGCCACCGAACTCACCCGGCTCACCAGCGTGTCCTTGCGATCCACCGCCGCGACCGCACTGCCGCTGCTTATCGACGCCCTCGGGGGCTGAGGTTGGCGGGACCGGCCGGGTTTCCTGCGCCATGATCTATCCTGAGCGACATTTTCATGGACCACGGTTTTGTGCCGTAAAGTTTGCTTATCTCCAAGCTGGAAAATGGGGTGTTTTTGCGCTTGGGGATAAGCAAACTTTGCAACAAGCACCTACTAGCAGTTTTTCGGGCGCTTTTCGCAGCCAATGCCGTCGTGATCACGGTCGAGATGCGGACCGTAACCTGGAGAACCTGCATACACAGGTGCATCACCGGCAGTCCAGGCCGCGCAGCAGTTGGGGTACGCGCCCGCGCTGTTCTGCTGTGTTCCAACGAGGTTCTGCACCTGGGCAGGCTGGACCGGCGGAGCTGGGGGTTCAGGTGTCTCCGGTTCAGGTGTAGGTTCCGGGCTTGCTTGCACCAGCTCCGAGACAGGGGCAACCACCTCGGATGTGACTTTTGTTGTTGTCGTCGTTGAGGTTGAGGTTCGCCGGGTTGTTTCCTGTTTTGATGTCGTGGTGGTCATCATAGACGTCGAGGTTGCGGGAATAGGTACCGAAGTCCCCACAACCTCATGGTCAGGTGCTGGTTCGACAAGCGCCATTCCCACGATTGCTGCAACCACGGCCGCCGGTGCCACAACCTTCCAATGGCGCTGCGCGGGAGCCGCACTTTGACCAAAGAAACCGAGCTGCTGTTCTTTTGCCCGCTGCATGTCTTTGTATTCGCAGATAAACCACCAACCAGCGGGTACAAGGAAGCCCGCCGACACAAGAAACATGGCGAATGCTTGCCCGAAACCAGATATGACCAGTGTTCCCAGGGAAGCGAGAAGCAGCAGTCCACCAATGATCACAGCAATGATGGATACTGTTGCCTTGAACACACGTCCAACGGTGCTGCGCTGCGGTTGTTGCGGCGTTCGAGGCGGGAGGGGTGGGATGGGTGAGTATGAGGTGGGGTATGCCATGATCGACACCGTCCTTAGGCTTTAGGTTTTGCCCACAAAGCAAAATCTTAGGTTTTTATTTGCTTTCTATAAATATAAATAGCGCATACCAAAGTCATATTTAAGCTAGTGGGGAAGTACTACCTTCTTTAGGGGTCAACCACAAACACAACGCATCACCGCAACCCCGGCGAGCGTCGATAAGCGCCGTCTAGTAATGCGCGAGCTAGTCGGGGCGAATACCCTTCAGGAACACATCAACCAGCCACGTTTGCCCAGGCTGAGAATCAAAAACCGGCAGTTCTGGGAGCGGGCGAGCAATGGTGGCGAGGCCAACGTGGAAGCGCTCAATGGTCATATCCTCCGTAAGCAGGCCCGCCTCTTTTGCACGGTCCAGAACCTCAGCCGTGCGCTCAATGCCAGTGCGGCGAATCTCCCGAGCCCGACCCACAATCTCCTTCAACTCTGGCGTTACCGCAACCTGCGCGGCCAAGGCACTCATCTTAAGATTCGCAAGTGAGTGAACAAAGTTCTGCCACACCGCCTCCGGGTCGGCATCCCAGGACGCAACGCACTCGTCGAGAAGCGCCTCCACCTCCCCCGCGCCTTGCTCAACAAGCCCAAGAATAAGGTCGGCGCGGGTGGGAAAATTCCTGTACAGCGTGGCAATTCCAACCCCCACCGTCGAGGCAATAGTGCGCATGGACACCTCCAATCCATGCTGCGCAAACAGCAATCGCGCGACCCTCAGTATTTCCTCGCGATTTTCCCTTGCATCCTTGCGCATGCTCTTTTCCCTTCTCTCTGCGCGATCTCCCGCACTATCACCCGGCATCATGCCCGTTACCCTGCGTAGTTGCATTCTACTATACGGATCACTATGCTCCATTTAAACGGATCAAAACGCTCCGATTCTGGTTGGCGCGTGTGATCCGCAGACACAATCAAGCAGACAAACTTCAAGAAAGGACACAAGAAGATGACCGTCACCACCACCGACCAGTCCGCACAGACCATCGCGACTGCGAGCACTCAAACACAAGGCAACACCACCAGCACCCAAGCTGACACCCCCACCAAGCAGTACCTCAAACTCGCCGGATTGATACTCGGCCTGAGCACGGTGCTGCTGCTCATGCTTCTTGCCTTTGTCACGCCGCTGCTCAACTCTGGTGCCAAGGATCTCCCCCTCGCCGTAGGCGGACCGGAAGCAGTGACCACCCACATCACGCAGGGACTACAGGCAAAGTCGCCCGATGCCTTTGACGTAAGCACCTACAGCACTGCCGAGGAAGCTACCCAGGCAGTGAAGGATCGGGACGCAATCGGCGCCATCACCGCAGGCCCCGAAGGAGTCACCATTGTGACAGCAAGCGGCGCAGGCTCCCCCTACGTCCAACTTCTCAAGCAAATGGGTGCCGGCATGGCAGAAAGTGGGCAGCACGTCAACTACGTCGATGTCGCTCCGATGACCGCAAAAGATCCCACCGGCTCGGCCCTCACCGCCCTGGCAATGCCCATGATCTTCGGTGGTATGTCGAGCGCCGCAATCTTTTCCATGGTGTTCAAAAACTCCCGCGCCAAGCAACTCATCGGTGCTCTTGGCGTAGCCATCCTCGGTGGACTGGTTGCCTCCTCTGTACTCTACTTCGGTTTCGACGCCCTGGAAGCTAACTTCTGGCCCACCACCGGTGTGATCATCCTGGGCATCGCCGCTATCTCCACCACCGTCCTCGGCCTGAAGTCGCTTCTTGGGTTTGCTGGCCTGGGTCTCGGCGCCGTCACCATGCTGTTCATCTCCAACCCGCTCTCCGGCATGGCCACAGGCATGCATTGGCTACCCAGCCCGTGGGGTACCATCGGCCAGTACTTGCCGCTCGGTGCCGCCGGAACCGCCCTTCGCTCCTCCGCGTTTTTCGACGGCGCGGGCATGACCAACTCCGTCATCGTCCTGCTTTGCTGGATCATCGCCGGCATCACACTGGCCGCCGCTGGCGCATGGCGCGCACGCCGGACCGGGTAGGTTGTGTGCACTGAGTGCTTAGCGACGCCCGCCCTTCCGCAGCAATCCCCTTTGCTGCGGAGGGGCGTTTCTGCATGGGTGGGTCGTTGGCGGCATCGCGAAATGTGCTATCACAGGGTTGCGGGATCATTGAGGTGAGTCTTGCCCTTATTCATCAGAGCCTCATAGCTTGCGTCATGCAAAGAAGCCGTCGTGCCACAAAACACAACCGCAATAAAAACACTCAGAATATAAACCGATTCCACTTGACCACTGTACACACTAAGCACATTGGGTAAGAACATGAGCACGGGCAGAGTTTCAGATATTCTCAACCACACATGCAGCCGTGCACTAGCCTTGAGAAGCCCCTTGTATCGCGCCTTCCCCAGACGCGCACAAAGGTAAGCATTCGACCCAACAACCAGCGTTAACATCAGCAGAGCTCCACCATAACCGCAATACACTCGCCACATGTCAGAAAAAGCTGTTATTGGTAAATTTGCAGCAATAGATACACCCATCAGGATGAGCACACTATTTCTTAACAGAATGCAACCCTTATAGTCCTTTTTCACGTCATCCGAGAGCAAGGCAGAAAGCGCACCGTAATCATTCAGTTCACCAAAGTTAGGATCCCCCTGTTCAACCGCGCGAATGACGTGAATCCCCAGCTCAGCATCTCGAATGCCGATAGCATCAGCAGGATTATTCATCGCCGCCATAAACGCATTATACTCCACCAACTCCTCCGGACCTAAATTCGCCACCGCGCTCGAAGCATTCTTCTCAACGGTCTGCGCGATTGCATTTTTCATAAAAGAATTAAACATACGATCACGCGAGCTCGGTGAACGATTGTACTGGGCGAGAGCTTTATCTATCGTCTTCAAGTCTCGATCCCTCGGAAATTCACATCTTTCCTGTTCAAGTCCAGTTTTTACTTCATCACGCCTCCCCGACATAGCCAATAGACCAATCCTAAGCTTCGCCAGCAAGAGTGAATCGGCATTAAGCGATTCAGCCCTACTCAACGCCCTTTCCGCATCACTATAAAGTTGCCATAGTGTCAACCCTTCCGGGCTACTCTCCGATCCGCCATCGAAAGAGTCAATCATGCGCAGCATAAGATTGACAACGACAAAATAAGATTCAACCCTGCCTGGATCGTACTCTATCGCTTTATAAGCGTATTTTAGCCCGATCCCATAATCAGAAAAACCAATCACACCCGAACGAACCTTAAGTGGGAAAACCGCAAGATTAAAAAGCACAATCACATCTTGAGAATCCTGCCGTGCCACCTCGCGCACTAGCTTGAGCATTTCAGCTTCGCCAATCTTAGCGCGCTGCAATACTTCGTCATATTTACTATTAGCAGTATCGACAGTTGCGCAACTTTCACGCCGATACGCCTCCGCCGCCATCAACAGCCAATAAGGATGCGAGTGATATTTCTCCGGCATTTCCTGAAGTACTTTGAGGGATTCCCGACCGTCCGTTTCGCAAAGAAGATGGTAGGCTGCCCCCAAACAGCTATCTAGCACTGCATCCATGACCTCACTATACCGCTTTTCACCATCACAGAAATCAAAACCGATACAGAATTAGATTATCTGCTAAACAAGGAACTTCTGGAAGGAAAAACTACAGTCCTCTCTTCGTGCACTCAGTCCGAAAAAGAGTGAGATGAGGTGGAATAGTTCATGCAAGCTGCGGGCCTTGATATGCTTTCGGTGATTTTTCAGCAGTTTACCGCTCATAAAACTCCATGCATATCAATCGTCCCAGAGTTTGGCGGCCAATCTTCGAGTTGATGGATATTGAGGAAGAACTCAATCAGTAACCCTAACCAACAACTTCCCCTCCCCCGGGCGATACTTCTTCAGCGCCTGCGGCAACTCCCGCAGGCTCACTTCCCGAGCCACCCGCGAACGCAATCGCCCCGCCCTCAACTGGTCAAACACCCCCTCAAACAACGCCGGAAGCTCCGAACGCGGGCACGCATGTACCACATCACGCAGGCGAAACATCTCCACTCGCCTGCCCACCTCCCCCAGTGGCCGCCCTGACAACAACCCGTAGTGCACCACAAGCCCATCTGGCTTCACCGCTTGCGCCGCACGCCGCCCGGTCTCCCCGCCAACACAATCGAACGCCACATCCACGTGCTTATCGACAATCTCCCCACTCCATCCCCTACCCACCATTACTGTTTGTATTCCACGTTGATCGAGTAGTTCCTGAAGGTGGCGTGCAATGGTGGTGGACGCGCCGTCGATAAGCACGGTGCGGGCATCACCGCAGAAGCGTTCAACCATGAGGTAGGCGGTGAGCGGGTTGATGTAGACAAAGCAGGCGACATCGGTGGGGATGTCGTCGGGGACGGGGATGCACCACGTGTGATCGGTGCGTTTGAGTTCCTGCCATGCGCCGGCCGAGCCGATGGGCAGGACACGACGGCCAAGGAGGGCACTGGGCACTTCCGGACCGATGCGCTCCACCACCCCAACCCCCTCGAACCCCGGGACCAGTGGAAACTCGGTTCGGGAGGCGTAAGCACCGGACACCGTGACCGCGTCGGACGGGTTGAACGTGCTGGCCAGCATGCGCACAATAACCTCGCCGCGTTGTGGGGCATCGGGTTCGGGGACATCCTGGATCGTGACGTTATGGATAGGACCTGGTTGAGCGGCTAGGGCGGCGAGCATGTTGTTAGGTTAGCGCGAACTCGTTACCTAACTTCCAACCTGCTGAAAACTATTTAGGCATAGAGGGCATGCCGTCGAATCAATGTGCCCATGAGTTCCCGTATTGCGGATGACCTTCCATCCCTCCCCCACTTGCGCATTTCCTCAAGCCAGCTCAGGGCACGGCTGTACCATGACTGTCATGTCTTACCACCGTAATGATCGCAACAATCACTCTCGCAACAACTACCGCAGAAGCAACAATAATCGCAACCCCCACAACAACGAGTACCGCGAACATCACCATGAAGATGACCTGCGCCGCGCGTTAACCTCGCTCGATGGGAAAAGTTACGGAGCATATAAGAGCCTGCGCGGCTCCTACCCCCTGGCACCGGGCATAACATTATCGATTGATCGTGTGCAGACGGACCCGTATGCCCCACCCTCGTTGATGCGCATCCTGGTCGACCTAGCAACAGCCCAAGTTCCCCAGGACCTCATCAACGATGCTGAAGGCAAGATCGCCACGGGTGATTTCTTGACCAGGGCTTTTTCACATGAGGCATATACCAGCAAAGTCGCCAGGGAGGTGAGCATTGGCCGCCCGGGACAAGCTGTGTTGGAGCGCACCAGCATCCTGTTCACGGACAAGCGCCTAGAAGCCCGCATTATGGTGGCGCTTCCCGCTGCGGGCCGCCGGATTCGCGGCCGAGAGGCGGAGGAATTGCTTGCGGATATTCTTCCCGAGGTAGCGGAATACAGTCTTCTCTACAAGAATCTTGATCAGCAGAAGCTCCGCGATCACGTCATCTTATACCGTGACCAGCAGGATCTGCGCCGTCAACTCAACAGCCGCAAGCTTGTTGCTTTTGTTGGCAACGGCGCGATTCTGCCGCGTCGTTCGGGAGATTCGGACGAACCATTGGAGCAGGGTGCCACACCGTTCCAGAGTCCACAGTCGCTGCACACCGAGTTTTCTCTCCCCAGCGGCCGCACGATCACAGGCATGGGTGTGCCAGAGGGGATCACGGTGATTGTGGGCGGCGGTTATCACGGCAAGTCCACACTACTGAAGGCGATGGAGCGGGGCGTGTATTCGCATATCCTCAACGACGGCCGGGAGTGGGTGATTACTCACGCGGATGCAATGGCGATTCGCGCGGAGGATGGCCGCGCGGTGACGGGCGTGGACATTTCGCCGTTTATCAATAATTTGCCGTCGGGCACGGATACGCACCGGTTTTTCACCACGAACGCATCGGGTTCGACCTCGCAGGCCACGAACCTGGTGGAGGCCCTGGAGGCGGGCGCACAAACACTCTTGATCGATGAAGACACGTCGGCCACAAACTTCATGATCCGCGACGAACGCATGCAGCAGCTCATTCCCGCCAAGGATGAGCCGATCACCCCATTTGTGCAGCGTATCCGCCCGTTGTTTACAGAGAAGGGCGTCTCGACAATCCTGGTGGCGGGCGGTTCAGGTGCGTTTTTCGACGTCGCGGATCACGTCATTGCCCTGAACTCGTACGTTCCGAACGACGTGACGGTGCAGGCCCACAGCATTGCGAATCGGACGCCACAGAATGACGCGGCGTCGTTACGCGTTTTCGATTCCCCGAACCCTCGCGTCCCGGCGCGGGATGGCTTGCGGGAGCCAAGTAAGACGAAGCCCGCGAAGGCCCGCAGCCGCACGGATATTCAGTATGGGCGCGAAAACATCGATCTGATCGGGTTGATGCAGCTTATCGACGCCGCGCAAACCACCGGCATTGCCCACGCTTTAGATTCCATTGCGGATCGATGTGATGGCAGCACCAGCCTTGCGCAGCTGGTGGATCAGTTAGTACAAGACCTGGATGAACATGGTTTGGACGTGTTGTCGCCGCATCGCGGGCATCCGGGGTTGTTTGCGCGCCCCCGCAGCCAGGAGATTATGGCTGCGGTGAATCGGTACCGCAAACTCAGGCTTAGTGCTGGGCGTTGAGGGCAGGTTCCCAAACCCGCCCTACAATCACCAAAATTCACGCCAGCTCTAGCACCAACGTCCCGGTGTCGAACCCCGACCCCGCCCATGTAAACCCGGCGCGTTCATAAAGCCGGCGCGCCGGGTTGCCCTCTTCCACGCTGAGACTGATGCGCCGGAGCCCTTTCGAGCGGGCGGCGCGGATCGCGGCGTCGAGAAGCTGCCCGCCAATTCCCTGGCCGCGCTCGCCCTCGGTGACCCAGATACTGAGTTCAGGGGTGGCTTCGTCGACGAAACCGAAGCCGGGGTCGTCAGCGGTGAAGAAGCGCAGCCACACCACACCAATAGCCCCGCCGTTGCTGTTTTCAGCAACATAGCCGAAGTCTGATTCTTGCCACGGGTCGTAGTAGTGGCGGAAGTACGGATTGGTGAGCACGTCATCCCGGGTGAAGCGTTCTTCCACCCAATTCACATTGCACAAAGTTGCTTCTAGCAGAAGGTCACGGTCGTCGGCGCGGAGTTCTCGCATGCCTTATATACTGCCACTGAAACCGGCCTCGAAGGTCTCCCAGTTGGAGGCTTCATCATGGGTAGGCGGCATGGGTAGGCGGCCCTGACCACCGCTACTTATGGTCGGGCCGCCTAGTCTGCGCTTCCGGGTTCTGCCTCAGGTATTACAGCCCGGAGATGTCATGGTCGGGCATCATGGGTGCCTCGTTGGTGGAGTGTACATCGGTGTAGGTGTCATAGTGCCCATCGTTGTCGGTGTCGGTGGCCATGGAGTCCGCCCAACCGTCGTGGTTGTGGTCGAACAGGGCATCGTCGGGGTTACCATCACCGTCGAAGTCACCATGCTGCTCGTCAAGCCGGCCATCGAAGTTGTTGTCAATGTCAACACGGTCGACGGTGCCGTTAAAGTCTGTGTCGTCCTCCACAAGGTCAATGTGACCGTCGTGGTTGGTGTCCGTGAACCGAATGTCGGTCAGTCCGTCACCGTTGGTGTCCTGTTCCACCATGTCGGTGATGCCGTCACCATTGGTGTCAAATGCCAGGCTGTCGCCGTAGCCATCGGCGTCAAGGTCAATCTCGTGGTGGTCGCTGACGGGTGCAACACCCGGGGTAGCACCACTTGGAGCAGTGTCACCAGGAGCCGCTCCCCCTGGAGCAGCACCGGAATCGTGACCTGCGGCGGCCGCGCGCTGGGCGTCGGTAATCGCATTCACACCGCTGGTGCTGTCGATGACGCCGTCATCGTTGTTGTCGTATTCGTTGTAGTCACTGGTGCCGTCGCCGTTGGTGTCGTAGGCGATGCTGTCCACTGTGCCGTCGTCATCGTAGTCTTTGAGGGTCACATCAAAGACGCCGTCACCGTTGGTGTCCACTTCCTTTTCATCCATGTGACCGTCGTAGTCCAGGTCGGTGAGCACCGTGTCCATCCGGCCATCGCCGTTGGTGTCAATGGAGTCTTTGTCGGCGGTACCGTCATCATTCCTGTCTTCGGTCCGAACGTTGGTCACACCATCGCCGTCGGTGTCGTATTCGAGAACGTCAGCAGTGCCGTCTTCATCCGGGTCGGTGATGCGCATGTCAGCGCGGCCGTCGCCGTTGGTGTCCAGATCGAAGGTATCAATGTCCTTGTCACTATCGGTGTCGTACTGACCCATCACCGTTCCAGTGACCGGGTTGCCGTTCACGTCCACGGTGTGGATGGACTCTGCGTTACCAGCAGGGGCACCAGCGGTGCCAGCAGCGTTGTTAGCGGTAGTGCCGTTGGGGTCGCTCATGATGTGGTCCTTTCCTTCTCACACCTTCACGGTGCGTTTGCGATGTTGTCGATGATGGAATGCACCCATGCAGAAGAATGTTCCCGAGGTGCCAAAAAATTTTTTACTTCAGCCCTAGTCCAGCTATTTTCCTGGGAATATAGTCAGAAATCCCCTGCATGGAAGAACGCTGTGCTATTAAAGGTGATGGTACTGTTTTCTCAACAATAGTGAAGGCTGCGCATGTCCCACGGATCCCCGGCCGCTGCGTCCCGCACCCCTGAAGAGTCAGTGACACGCGCGGCGGACATTGCACGACGATACGGTCAAGACAGCGCTGCGGACCGCGCAGTCCAGATGCTGAATGCCACATTCCGGGCGGGTACAGTGGTGGTTGTGGGGGAAGTGAAACGGGGAAAGTCATCGCTGGTCAACGCCCTGATTGCCCAGCCGGATCTGCTGCCCGTTGACGTTCTCACCTGTACCAGCGCACCGATTCGCGTGGCCGTCTCCCACGACGGCCCGGTTGTTCCCCAGGTCACTCTTGTGCGGGGCACAGAGCGGGAAATGATATTGGCCACAGAACTTGCCCGCTGGGTGACGGTGGACGGGGTGGGGTCACTACAGGGCAACACCAACGTTGGCATGGATGAGGCGCAGGATCCACCCAGTTCAGCGGAGATCTCCGTACGATACCCGGAGATGGACGGCATCACGGTCGTCGATACGCCCGGCGTGGGTGGGCTGGACAAACGCGCCGTTACCGCAGCGCTTCAGGAGGCACGGCACGCCGGTGTCCTGCTCATGGTGTGCGATGCCTCCACCCCCATCACCGCGCCTGAAATGGACATCCTGCGGCAGGCCCACGATTCCGTCGGCGGGGTCATCGTCGCCGTGACCAAGACGGACAAAAACACCCGACGCTGGCGCGCCATCGTTGAGGACAACAAGCGACTGATCAGCAGCCACATGGGTATCGACGTCCCGGTGGTCGGCGTCTCTAGCCTGCGCGCCCTTGATGCCGCACGCTGCATCGATCCTGCACGCCGAGCAGAGTTGGAACGGCGTTCCGGGATCGCGCAGCTGCGTTCACAACTTCGTGCGCAGCTGCGGCAACCAGCGGCGATGGGTCAGCGCGCGGCGCTGCAATCCATCACCACAACTCTGACGGGAATTGCCAAAACGGTGCGGGATGACATTCGGCTGCTAGCGGAATCCTCGACAGCGGTGGAGCAGTTAGAAGCCGAGAAAACCACCCTGGAGCGGCTTCGGGAGGAATCCTCCGAGTTTGAGCAGCGCTTCCAACGTGACCTCGCGGTGGCGCGCACCCGGGTGACGGAGGGGCTGGATAAGGCCCTAGAGGAGGTGCGTCACGAATGGACGCAGCAGATCAATGCGGACTCGCTGCGCGTGCTGCGATCCAAACCTCAGGTGTTCACCAGCCAGATTGAGACGGAACTGGCCGTGGTGATGGAAGACACCGTGGGTGCAATGGTGGAGGAAATTTCCGAACTCGCATCGGCGCTTTTCCCCGACCGCCAGGAACTGATCGCAGAGATCATGGGGACCACGGTGGCGTCGTTAACCCCGGCGGAAGTCTCGGGGCACGAGGTGGAGAAGAAAACCAAGGACATCATTGACCCCAGTGTGCTGATGATGGGCATGATCGGTTCGGGTGCGTTGGCGGCCATCATCCCGGTGGCACCGCTGGCGGGTGCCGTGTGGGTGGGCGTTAACCTGGGCTACCGCGCGATGCGAAACGGCAAACAACATTTGATTACGTGGCTTCGGGAAACCACCGCCAGCGTGCGCACAGCCACCACCCGCATGTTGGATACCCTGATCACTACGGCACGCACAGATGTGATGTTGCGGTACCGCGCCGATCTGCGGATGAAGATCAAGGAATTGCACGGCCGGATCGACCAGGCTCGGGAGGCAGCGCGCGAATCGGAGGGGGAGCGTCAGGAGCGCAGCGCCCGGCTGACACGGAACGTCCAGATTATTGAGGCAACGATTGCGGAGTTGGGTCGGCACCTGCAGCAGGGAGGAGCGCGCGCATGAATCCATCACGCCAGGAGGCCATTGAAACCATAACGCTGCTGCTCACCCAGGCTATCGACGCCTTGGAATCCGGCGGCCCCGAACTCGTGGAACCTGCGTCGGAACTTCGGGAAATGGTGACCCGCCCGCCACGCGTAGCCATTGCCGGGCGACTGAAATCCGGCAAATCAACGCTGGTCAACGCCCTTACCCAACACCACATTGCCGCCACGGATTCCGTGGAATGCACTATGGCGGTGAGTATGTATCTTGACGGTGCCCCGGCGCGCGCTGAGGTGGTGGGCTTGGACGGCCGGGTGGATCGTGTCAGCCTGGGTCAGGGGCCGCTGGACCATCTGCCGCGTCCGCTGGACGAGGTCGATTACGTGCGGCAATTCGTGCCGAACGCGAGCTTGCAGCGGCTATCACTGATCGACACCCCCGGTACGGCGACGCTCACCGTAGACAACGAGCAACGAACCCGCCGAATGCTTATCGACGGCACGAAAGACACCCGCCGCGCCAGCGCTTGGGCGGACTGCGTGGTGTTCCTCTCTGATTCCGCGCCGCGTGAAGACGAGCGGGTGTTTCTCTCGCAGCTGGGCATGACTCCCTTGACGACGATGGGCGTGCTCTCCCGTGCTGATTCCTTCGGTGCCGGGGCGTTTGGTACCCAGGATCCCATTCAGCTTGCGGGAGTTCATGCGGCACGCATTGCCGAACAACTGGGATCGGCGGTGCGGACAGTGCTCCCACTTTCGGGACTGCTGGCGGAATCCGCGCTGGTGGGGCAGGTGACGGAACGGGTTGCCAGGAGCGCGGCGGCGCTGGCGCACCTAGATCGGGACGGGGTGTTGGACGTGATTGAGGTCGATGACCCCTCGATTATCGTTCCCGGTTTCACCGCCGCGATGCGCGATGAACTGTTAGATGTGCTGGGGGAATACGGTGTGATGGTGGGACGTTCAGTGGCTCACGCTCAAGGGGCAGTGGGACTCATGCAGTGGATGCGTGATGTCTCGGGCATTGACTCTCTGACGGACCTGCTCACCGGCGACAATGCCTACTTCGCAGTACTACAACGCGCGGTACGCATGTTGGATGCCTTGGAAGACCTCTCCAACAACTACGCCGTGCGCGACCACGTGCGCTGGGTGCAGGAGATTCTTCTCGGGCAGCCGCAGATGCATGAGGTTCTGCTGTACCGCAGCTACCGGGACACGTATGTGAGCACCCCGGATTCCTCCCTGCTGGGTCCGCTGCGACAGGCCATCACCGCCACCACCTCTGCGGAAGTGGCAGGACTGTCGCAGTCTGCCGACCCTGCGTCTATACGCGCCAAGCACGAGCAGGAACTGGGCAGACTGCAGCAACTCGCCATGACTCCCCTGTCAGCGGCCGAGGATGAGGCGCGGGAGCGGCTCATCATCGCGCACCAGCAAGCACTGCGATCTATGACATAACACGTCTCGGGAACATTATGGGCCTGGGACGTATTACACCTGTACGTCACACATGTAACCAACAACGATAGGTTTGGGTGAGCACACAATGAATGCACCGGCACAATGGCACATCGCCGTGGATTTTGGCACATCAAACTCGGCGGCAGCGCACACGGCACCGATGACAGGCGCGGTGGAGACACTTCCGCTCTCTCACCGAAGTAACCTCATCCCCTCAGCAGTGTTTGTGCAGGCCGACGGGGCGATCCACTGCGGGGATTCCGCAATATCGCTGGGGCGCAGGGACCCATCGCGGCTGGTGCCAGCACCGAAACGCTACATCGGGCATGATCAAGTGCAGGTGGCCGGTCAAGATGTGCCGCTCAACGCCCTCATCGGGGCTGTGCTGTACGGGGTACTGGAACGCGGGCGTGCTCAGCATTCGGGTGAAAACCCAACTACCGTCACCCTCACCCACCCGGAATCCTGGTCGGTGCACAATGTGGACATGTTGCTGTCCGCAGCAGCAACGGTGGGACTGTCAAAAGACACCATCCGAACCATCTCAGAGCCGCGAGCAGCGGCAATCCACTACGCCGCCCAGCAGCACATTCCAGCTGGTTCCCATGTGGCCGTGTTCGACTTCGGCGGCGGGACCCTAGATATTGCGGTGCTGCGTGCGGAACAAAACGGCGACTTCAGCGTGGTCGCCGCCAAGGGCGACAACACGCTTGGCGGCCGCACCATTGATAATGTGCTGTATCGCTGGGTGTTGGACCAGGTGGAACACAACGACCCTGATACCGCCGACGAACTCAAATCCGCTGAGGTGTCGGTCATGCACTCCCTGGACCAGTCAATCAGGGAAGCCAAGGAAATGCTCTCTGACACGTCCTCGGCCACCATCACCGTATCCACCCCTCGGGGCGAGCACGATTTCCTGATCACCCGCGACGAATTCAACACCCTCATCGACAAGGTTGTGGGGCGCGCGGTGGAGCTGACGCAGGCGGCCTTGAGCCAGGCAGGCGTCGATAAGAGCACGCCGATTTACATGACCGGTGGGTCGTCGCGCATACCGTATGTGCAGAACCGCCTTGGTGAGGTTGGTACCGTCATGACCCTGGACGACCCGAAAACCGTGGTGGCCCGGGGCGCGCTGGCCGCAACCATGATGGGATTCACCGAAGGATCGGGGCAGGTCACGGCACCGAAATCGCAGCAGCCCAACAATCCTTTCGGGGTCGGCCCCGGAACGGTTGGCGCGGCACAGGCAGCCTCGCAAGGGCAACAAGGAGCCGGGCAAGCAGCACAGGGTGCACAAGGGGCCGGGCAGAGTCAGCAGAATACCGGCACTGACCAGAACCTACCGCAGCGACATCGCGCATCCGCGTCCGGTCACCGCGCGGCGACAGCTCTCAGTGGTATCTCAACCCGCAAGAAAGCACTATTTGGCGCAGCAGCAGTGGCCGTTCTGTTGCTGGGCTTCATGACGTACCAGTTCTTCTGGGGAACAACCATGGTAACGAAGGTCAACACCACCGCAGCTGACTCAATGATCCCACTGACGGAACGCTACGACACCGCCTCGCAATTCCTGCCCGAAAAAACCCTCCAAGCAATGCAAGATTGCGAAGGCAAAGCCAACGAATACAGTGACGACCTCACCGTCAACACCGTCTACGACTGCTCATTGTTAACCAGCGCCATGAGCGATGCCCCCAAAGTCGGCAGCTCCACCCCAAGCACCATCTACTGGATTCCTGGTGACGATGCGAAACAAGCCCGCGACGAACTCGAATCCGGCAAAGCAAACAAAAGCTCAAAAACCACCAGCAAGGAACGACTCCAGAAATCCTTCCGCAACACACCAGAAGTAGGTTACGCACTCACTGAAACCGGCTCTGGCTTCGTCTACGCCTACTATCCGCGACAGAAATTCACGCTCTACTTTGAAACCTCTTACGACGCCACCCCAGACCAAGTTAAGGAACTCACCAAGTACCTTGGGTGGACATCCTAAACAACCGGTACAATCAGCCTCATCACCATCGGTTCCCTCGCTACACCCGATGCCAAGGAGGTGACCTCATGACACGGCCCGACGGCCCCGACAACCAGGAGTTCGACGACCTCATGCTCCCGCCTCTTGATACTCTCTACGGCTCTGTAGCGACACCACTCACCGACGACATGCTTGATCGCATGCTCGCCGTCGCCTTTGATCCCATGACCCCCGACCCGGGGATCGACCTTCCCAGCTTTGACATTGATCTGAATGACTTCGCCGACGACGCACACCACGGCGACATGTACGATGGTGGGTTTGGCGCCGACAATAGTGATCACGATGACCTGAGTGATTTCTTTGACACCCCGGACGATGGAGACCTGGGGACGGGGCATCTCGACGACGGGCACGTTGGTGAGGGGCATGACCTTCACGATTTTGGGGACTACGACGGCGACATGCACAACGGGGGCCATGATGACGCCCTCCACGACGGCGCAGATCATGGGTTTGCTGACCACGGTTTTGCTGACGGCGTCGACGATGACCTCCTTGGAGGCATGTGACGTGGCGGAACAGCATCCCACCGGGAGCAACACCAGCGACGACATTGAGCTCATCACCCGCGCTCAAAACGGCGACACAGCCGCATTTGGCACGCTCATCCGCGACGCGCATGGGCGCATGTGGGCGGTGTGTCTCTCCATCACCGGCAACCACCAGGACGCCGAAGACGCGATGCAAAACGCCCTGACCGCCATCTGGCGCAACATCGGCAGCTTTGAACCCCGCGCGCGTTTTTCCACCTGGGCCTACCGCATCGCGTCCAATGCCGCGCTACAACTCATTCGGTCCCGCCGTGACACCCCCGACGCCGAGGCAGGCATCCAGGAACCCGACAGGCATTCGCCTATCGACGACCGCGTCACCGCCGGGATAGTCATCCGCCATGCGCTTGAACAACTTGCCCCCGAATTCAAAGAAGCTATCGTATTGCGGGAATACGCGGGCATGAACTATCAAGAAATAGCCGAACACCAAAACGTTGGGGTTCAAACAGTAAAAAGCCGACTCAACAGGGCGCGCGCAAAGCTTCGCGATGCCCTCGAAGAAGTCGGCGTGAGCATATAGGTAGCGCGTAGGTTTAAAACGCGGGTTTGTCGCTGAAACCCTCGTGGAACGCCCACCAATTTACCTCATCACTGTCGGCTATGTGCCATTTTCCATAGTCAGAGCGATATTCTGGAATCCAGATACGTTTGTATTGATTATTGTCAGATTTTTCTACGCCGATGAAAATAGCACTCCAATTGGTATAGCCGCTTTTACCAATACGATGCTGCCACGTCTCTACGATGCGAGTAATCTCCTTACCCTGATCATCCGACATCCACTTCCCCAGAAAACGCTGCCCATCACCCACAATGAACGGGCAGAACAGTGCGCCGACCAGCCCTTTATCTTCAGAGACAACCTGATTGATAAGAACAGCAGCCCGTGTCCAATCACGTGACGCATGGTTTGCCGCCAGGATAATGTGATTTAAAAGTGCGGATGAGTACTCGTCATCAATATCTCCAGAATAGAGCGGGTAGCTAGGCTTATTGGTTTTTAATTCCATTATCACTCTCTTTGTGCTGGATGGACCTACCTGACCACACCATTATCAACGAGGGAGCAGGAAAAATTCCATCCAGAAAGCACTAATGAGATAAATATTGCAGTATGCCCTAAACATGTAACAATTTTATTGTTCAAGGTAACATAATAATACAGAGAGTTGCTTTATGCATTAAGGCCCAATGACACTAGCGGACGATGTCACTTCTGTGCTAGCTGAAGGCCAGCCCTTCATTCCAATAAGCCACACTGCGGCGAACAGCATGCCCCCTAAGGCCACTGTCATGGAAAACTGAACGGACACCGCCGTGGCAACGGCCCCGCCAATCAGCGCGCCCGGGACCTCACCACCCAAGGCAATCATTCTTTCCGTCGCGGCGATCTGCCCCACCATGCCATCAGGTGAGGCTTGCTGGCGGGCAGTATTGAACAACACCATGCACAGCACCATGCAGAACGAAAACACCGCTTCAGCGAGCGCAACAGCTGTAATCCGCGCGGCGTAGATGGTAGTCACCTGCGCGCACAGCATAACGAGCACAGATGCCGCTGGAATAACAAGCGATAAGGCATAGAACTTTTTTGCGTTCTGTTCCGCCGTGGCGGTACTCGCGAAAGCTGCACCAAGAAGACCGCCCAGCCCTCCAACGATGCCGACCAGCGACATTACCCACGTCTCAAATCCGAGGACGCGTACACAGTAGATAACAAACACAGCCTGGAAGATGGCGCTGAAAAAGTTGAAGTGCAGCCCAGTTGCTGCCAAAGGCCGGAGGAATCCACTGCGCAGGATGTAGCGGAGGCCGTCTAAAACTCCGCCGGAGGTGGTGTCGTGCGAGCTGTCGCTAGTCTGGGTGTCGGAAGATCCTAATGTTTGCTGTGCCCGGATTGCCTTGGTTGAAAACCAGACAGTAGCAGCGCAGCCTGCGGCGATGGCAAAGCTCATCGAGCTAAACAGTGCCGCTGCTCCGAACGTCATGAAAGCGAGAATCGCTCCCCCAAGCCCCGGCCCACCCAGCGAGGAAATAATCTCTGAAGTTCGCAGCAGCGAATTAGCACGGTTGAGTTCTTTGCCGTCGCGGCCAACATATTCCACAATTGCGGTACTGATTCCCGCATCATGCAGCAGGGATGCAATGCCCATGAGGAACAACGTGAGGTAAAGAATCGGAAGCGAGGGACCGGTAAACAGCGATAAGGCAAGCGCTCCCACGCCTGCAGCACGGACGAGGTTTGCGGTAGTGATTGAGGAAGCGCCACCCCAGCGGTCCACCGCCTGGCCGACGCCCAACCCAAACACCAGCGCAGCTGCGGATTCCGTGAGATTCAGAATAGCCACCTGCATCGCCGTCGCGTCTAGCAGCTGAATCGCAGCGAGGGGCGCAATAAACAACACCACCTGCAGCGCGATGGAACCCCAAAACTCGGAGGCCGTCAGCAGGCCGAGAGCACGTAACTTATGTTCTTTGCTCATGCACGTGCATCGCTATCGGCAGCATAGGAAGAAACGAGTGTGTGCAGTCTTCGGAAGCCCATGTGCGCTCCACCTTCACTGTGATGTCATCATTTTTCTTTGGTGACATCAGCATATTATGCATCCGATGAGCACGAAAAAAGCCACCCCAACTCACTAGCTTGAGCAGAATGGCTTCACCGAACAATATAAAAAGTGGGCCCTGTGGGGCTCGAACCCACGACCTGCGGATTAAAAGTCCGTAGCTCTACCAACTGAGCTAAAGGCCCATGGCTGCATGGTAGCAACCAACAGTGAGCTATTCTAGCGGTTTCACTCTGGCTTTGGAAATCGCCCTGCTAGCTGGTCTTTTCCGAGAAGCACACTTGCCTAGCAGCAACAATGAATACACTTGAACCTTATGGACGTGCATCTTCGAGATCTTCGCTACTTCACCGCAGTCGCGGAGGAACTGCACTTCCGCAAGGCAGCCGAACGGCTTTTTGTGAGCCAGCCCGTTCTCTCCAGGCAGATCGCACGCCTGGAACAAGACCTTAAGGCGCGGCTTTTCATTCGAGACCGCCGTTCGGTCCAGCTCACATCAGCAGGTGAAGCTCTTCTTCACCGCGCCCGCCACCTGCTAGAAGACTGGGATGCCGCCACGAAAGAAGTCACAACCCTAGCACGTAAAGAACAATCAGTGCTGGTCATCGGGCTTCAAACGGGAGTTGGACGTGGAATGCTTCACACACTTACACAGGCTCTGAATGCAATCCAGTGGCGGCCGGAGCTTCACCAAGTGGCCTGGAACGACGCGACCGCCGGGGTTGAGGCTGGGGATTGCGACGCGGGATTCGCCTGGCTAGGCGCCACCATAAACCCACGCTGCGACTATGTGGTGGTCGCGGAGGAACCCATCATGCTGGCAGTAAACAGCCAACACCGACTGGCAGGGCGTCGTCAAGCATCTTTTGCAGAGATCAGCAACGAACCCCTGGTGGCCTTGCCTGGAAGCGCCAAAGAATTGCGGTCGTTTTGGCTGGCGGAGCATGCGCGCCACGGCTCGCCAGCACCGATTGCCTGCGAGGCGGCAACCGCCGATGAGGCACTAGAAAACGTCGCGGCGGGAACCGGCTCAGTTTTCATATCCGCAGGAAACAGCGTTCTTTACGCGCGTGAGGGCGTGCACTTTCTTGACGTACCGGACTTGCCGCCCGCGCGGCTTGCGTTCCTGTGGCGGGCAGGCGACACCCGCGATGTCATCCGCGTTGCGGCATCGGCACTGCAGCAACGCGGTGATGCCTAATCGCTATCACAGAAAGTATTGGACGCGATACCACCCAGCCGCCTAGCGTCACACAGTATGACGCAACCTTTTACTTCAACCCGAGTTCGTTTTCAGTCAGAGGGCGACAGGCTTGTGGGCAATCTGCACACGCCTGTACACCACGATTCGGATTCCATCATTGTTGTCACCGGTTCGTGGACCACGGTTAAGGAACAACAAGCCGAGTTCTACGCACGACTTCTCGCCGCCGAAGGCTTCACTACTCTCACATTTGATTTCCGTGGGTTCGGTCAAAGTGAAGGCGCGCCGCGCTCGTGGGAAAACCCGGAAAGAAAAATCAGCGACATTCACGCCGCGGTCACGTATGCCGTTGAACAGCTCGGTGCGGCACGCATCGGGGCGCTGGGGATTTGCGCATCATCGGGCTATCAGGCCGTGAACGCGGCGTCGGATAGCAGGGTGAATTCGCTGGCCATGATCGCGCCGTGGCTTCACAACATGCAGCTCGTCGCACCCTACTACGGTGGCGAGGCTGGGGTACAGGAACGCATTGCGGCATCCCGCGCAGCCCACGCCCGCTACCAGGAGACGGGCGAGGTTGACTACATTCCCGCCATCTCCACCACCGATCCTGCGGCCGCAATGTACGGCCCCTACGACTATTACCTCGATCCGCAGCGCGGCGACATCCCCGAATGGGACAAGTGCATCGCCACCATGTCGTGGGAACCGTGGCTGACGTTTAATCCGCTGATCAGCGCGCCACAGATCACCATTCCGGTCCACATGATCCACTCCCCCGAGGCCGCCGTTCCCGACGGCGCTCAACAGTTTTACGACCATCTGCCCGGCTCCAAGAAACTGCGCTGGATCGAGGGCACGCAACTGGACTTTTACGACCAACCAACGCAGGTAAGTCACGCCCTGCGCACCACCGCCGACCACTTCCGAAACACACTCTAAGGACTGATTCATGGATCCCCGCCTCGACATCATCACAACCCTCAACACCCTGTTCTGGGCCACCGACCACCACAACTGGGACACACTCGCCCACGTCTTCAGCGACCAGGTCACCCTCGACTACGGCGAACCGGAACTGCTCTCCCCGCAAGAAATCATCGACCGCTGGGGGCCCGTATTTGAAGGTCTTGACGCCCACCAGCACCTGGTCAGCAACCACCTGATCACCCTGCGTGACGACGCCGCGACGGCCACAGCCTCCTTCATCGCCACTCACCAGCACGCCCACGGTACCTGGACGCTTGGCGGCGATTACCGATTTTCCCTCCACAACACCCCAAGCGGCTGGAAAGTTACGGCTATGGAAATGAGGCCGGTGTGGGAGGAAGGGGTGAGGATCTAGCCGGATGCGCAAAGTATGCTTATCGCCAAGCTCAAAAACGCCGTTTTTTTACACCTAGACATAAGCATACTTTGCGCAGCGTGGTGAACCTTCAGCACGCGCAATATCAGGGTGTTTTTCAGGGTTTTCCCCGATGTTGACACAGCCCCAACTCTCTAGGCTAAACCGCATGAAGACAGCACGAACCCTACTCGCGGTGCTGGGAACACTACTTGCCACTCTGGTACTGG
>ERZ772979.706-NODE-706-length-21882-cov-11.126815_pt1 | contig 21882 bp, 20 predicted proteins | sample MGYA00511130_ERZ772979 | MGnify/ENA primary metagenome ERZ772979 (study PRJEB29015, sample SAMEA2738103) | human oral metagenome | biome: human oral; feature: human-associated habitat; material: saliva | place: China | collected 2186 ... | reverse complement strand
GCAAACGGTCCTAACCAGACCCCCTGCCCGACCAGGCCGGGAGTCCAACGACCAATCATACCAGGGAGGGGCCTTCTCGTCATATTCCTGGCGCTTGTCCGGCCTCGTAAGGTCGGTCACGTGTCGCGGAGTTATTCTCCGTGCGTGCGGTAGTGCTCCTCGAGTGCGTCGACGATGAGCTGCCAGGTTGCCTTGGGCAGGATCGAGCCCTCGCGCCGCACATCGGTGGCCTTGACCCACAGGGCGCGGTCGAGACGCACCTCGGAGGGGCGGCCCTTAGAATCCCAGTCGCCTGAGCCGATGTCGAACCAGTAGCGTCCGGCGGCTGCCTCCTGGGCGGCGTCGCGCGTGTGATCCTTGCTGGTCAGCTGCAGGATATACACGCCGTCGCCCTGCGCGCCGATGACGACGGCTGGGCGGTCCTTACCGACGGAGGCGTCCTCCTGATAGGGGACCCAGGTCCACACGACTTCACCGGGGTCGGCGTCCCCATCCATGACGGGCGTGTACGAGGCATTGGCGAGCGCGTCGGCGATGCTCGCCTCGCGGATGGACGTCTGGGGACGATTCGAGGTCGCCGGGTCCTCGTAGCGGTGGGCCGAGCCGGAGTGCGCGTTGAATGGTGAGGACGAGCGCGGCTTGCGTGTCGTTGTGGTGTTCGACTGGTGCTGCGACGGCTTGGTGGTGTTCGACTGCGACTCCTCGGCGGCGCCGGAGATGACGCTGATGAGGAAGTTGAACAGGCCCCTGACGAATGAATTCATGGCACCAGCATACGGCAGGGGAGGAACCATCCGTTTTTATCCACAGGGGTTCTGCGAGCGGCCACGTTATCCACAGGGGTTATTTCTCTGCGTGACAGTGCACGGTTGTCTGTTTCATTCTGGATGTGTTCGCAGATGAACTCTCAACGATGAAAGGTGACGACGATGTCCACTGCAACGATTCATGGTCCGATCGTATCCCTCGACGCCTTTGGCCTGGCCTCATCCACCCCTGGCTCACCCGACGCCCGAGCTCGCGCGTGCCTGGCTGATGCATTGAGTAGCGCCGCTGGCGGCTCGATGGAGCGAGCCCTGGAACATGCGACTGGGGTGTACGAGGACGAGGAGGTGTCGATTGAGCTGCGTCTCGAAGCGGCCAAACTGTGTGTTGACTGGCATTGTGCGCTGGGATCCTATGATCGGTGTCGGCGTGTGGCGGGCGATGCCGCGCGGCTCGGGGCCAGGGTTTTGGAGCGGGACCATCCCCTTGTCCTGATGCTGAGGAACTCCGAGGCCTACTGGCTGTCGGTTCTGGGTTTCAACGACATGGCGTCCCGCCGCTTTGGTGCGCTCGTCGCTGATGTGAAGTCCTGCCGCGGCCTCGACCCTCAGATTGCTGTCGCGATTCGCAATAATTCGGCGATGCCGTGGAAGAACACTGGGAAGTGGTCCAGGGCAGCTCGCGTCTACCGTGAGCTCCTCGCGGACATGGAAGGGACGCGCGATGAAGCCGACATGACGCTGCTGACCGTACGCGACAACCTCGCTGAGGTTCTTTCTGCTGATCGCCACTACGACGAGGCGATCGCGCTCTACGAGCACAACATGGACGTGCTTCTGACGGTCGCTGAGCATGGTGATTGGCGGGTGTTGCGCTTGCGTAACGAGATCGCGCGCAATACCTGGATGGGAGGTGATCGGGATGCTGGCGAGGACCTGTGGACGGTGTTGGCAGAGGACTGCCGACGATACCTGGGGGATCGCGATCCCCTCACGGCACGCATTCGCACCATTTTGCTGACCCTGGCCACGATGCGCGGTGATGACCAACGTGCCGAGGCCATCGCGCGCAAACTTCGCGATGATCATCCCGATGACTGGGAAGACTGCGACTTCACGGAGGCGATTTCCATCGTTGCTCAGGGGGAGATGGGAGGCTCGCAAGGGGTGTGAGCCGAGGCCACTGTGCGCGACTTCCCGCGCCTGAACTGGCACAAACGCCTACGACAATGGGACGATAAGGAGGTTAACGACTTCACGGAGGTTCACGTGCCCATCCCCACGCCCGCGCAGCAGGCGCAGATTCGCCCGGCCCATACCCCGCAGGGGCAGATCCGTAACTTCTGCATCATCGCCCATATTGATCATGGGAAGTCGACGCTCGCGGACCGTATGCTCCAGCTGACCGGTGTTGTCGAGGCCCGCGAGATGCGCGACCAGTACCTCGATCGCATGGACATTGAGCGTGAGCGTGGCATTACGATCAAGAGTCAGGCCGTGCGCATGCCGTGGGCGTATGAGGGAACCCCCTACGCGCTCAATATGATCGATACGCCTGGGCACGTGGACTTCACCTACGAGGTTTCTCGTTCTCTCGCGGCATGTGAGGGTGCGGTCCTCCTCATCGATGCCGCGCAGGGCATCGAGGCACAGACGCTCGCGAACCTGTACCTGGCCCTCGAGAATGATCTCGCGATTATCCCGGTCCTGAACAAGATCGACCTGCCGGGTGCTCAGCCCGAGAAGTACGCCCATGAGGTTGCCCAGCTGATCGGCTGTGACGAGGACGAGGTTCTCAAGGTCTCTGGCAAGACCGGTGAGGGTGTCGAGGAGTTGCTCGACCGCATCGTCGAGGCTGTCCCCGCCCCCGAGGGCGACCCCGAGGCGCCCACGCGCGCGATGATTTTTGATTCCGTGTACGACACGTACCGCGGCGTCGTCACCTACGTGCGTGTCGTTGACGGCGTGCTCTCCACCCGCCAGCGCGTGCGCATGATGTCCACGGGCGCCACCCACGAGCTCCTCGAGTTGGGAGTGATTTCGCCGGAGCCGAAGCCCGAAGAGGGCATCGGCGCTGGCGAGGTGGGTTACCTGATCACGGGCGTGAAGGATGTGCGTCAGTCCCGTGTCGGCGACACGGTGACGAGCCAGGTGCGAGGCGCGACCGAGGCGCTTGAGGGCTATCGCGACCCTAACCCGATGGTGTTCTCCGGCATCTACCCGGTCGATGGCTCTGATTTCCCGGACCTGCGTGACGCCCTCGAGCGTCTCCAGCTCAACGACGCGGCGCTGACCTTCGAGCCGGAGTCTTCCGCGGCTCTCGGCTTCGGCTTCCGCTGCGGATTCCTCGGCCTGCTGCACCTGGAGATTATTCGCGAGCGTCTGGAGCGAGAGTTCAACCTCGATCTCATCGCGACCGCCCCGAACGTCGTCTACCGCGTCGTGACGGAGGACGGCACCGAGGTGCGCGTCGACAACCCGAGCGAGTTCCCCGAAGGCAAGATTTCCGAAGTGCGCGAGCCCGTTGTCAACGCGACGATCCTGACGCCCACCGAGTTCACGGGCACCATCATGGAGCTGTGCCAGGAGCGCCGCGGCTCCATGCAGGGCATGGACTACCTGAGCGAGGACCGCGTGGAGCTGCACTACCAGCTGCCCCTCGCCGAAATCGTCTTCGACTTTTTCGATCAGCTCAAGTCCCGCACCCGCGGTTATGCCTCCCTGGATTACCAGGAGAGCGGCGAGCAGAGTGCCGACCTCGTCAAGGTCGATATCCTGCTCAATGGCGACCGCGTGGACGCGTTCAGTGCGATCGTGCACCGCGACGGCGCCTACAACTACGGCCAGCGCATGACGAAGCGCCTCAAGGAACTGATTCCTCGTCAGCAGTTCGAGATCCCGGTCCAGGCGGCTGTCGGCGCGCGCGTCATCGCCCGTGAGACCATCAAGGCCCTGCGCAAGGACATGCTCGCCAAGTGCTACGGCGGCGACATCAGCCGTAAGCGCAAGCTGCTCGAGAAGCAGAAGGAAGGCAAGAAGCGCATGAAGTCCATCGGCCGTGTGGACGTGCCACAGGAAGCCTTCATCGCTGCGCTGACCTCCGACGTCCCGACGGGCAAGAAGTGAGCGGGGATCAGATGAACGAGGCCGTGGATCGTCGTCCGGGTGAGGCCCCGGAGGGCACGGTCTTCATGAGCCGCACGAAGTCTTTCACGCGACGCACTCGCGAACTGCCCGCGAACCTCGCGCGCACGTGGGAGGCCCATGCGCACCGCTATGTGGTCGAGCCGCGTCGCGGCGTTGGCTACACGACGGTCGCGCAGGATTTCACGGTTGATCTGGCTGAGTTGTTTGGACGCAGCGCTCCCGTGACGCTCGAGATTGGCTCGGGCACGGGCGAGCAGATCGTCGCTGCTGCGGCTGCCCATCCCGAGCGTGACTTCCTCGCCCTTGAGGTGTGGGTTCCGGGCATTGCCAAGCTCGTGTCCAAGGCGGTCGACGCGGGTGTGGATAACATCCGCGTGATCGAAGCCGATGCCGCTCAGGCCCTTCCCATCATGCTGGAGGACGCGTGCTTGGACGAGGTCTGGACGTTCTTCCCCGATCCGTGGCGCAAGGCCCGGCACCGTAAGCGTCGCCTGGTGTCCGATTCGTTTGCCCTCGAGGTGGCACGCCTGTTGCGCGACGGGGGAGCGTGGCGCCTGGCCACCGACTGGGACGACTATGCGTGGCAGATGCGAGACGTGGTCGAGGCCTGCGAGCTTTTTGACAACCCGCACGCCGGGGAGCGACCGGATCCGGGTGATCCTGAGCCTGAGCGTGGGGGATTCGCCCCGCGTTTCGAGGGACGCGTCGTCACGCACTTTGAGACGCGCGGTATCGATGCCGGACGCCATGCCCATGACATTGTCGGCATTCGTCGTCCCCGTGGCTGACGTCGTGAGACGCGGAGTGTGCCGGTGAGCCCCGCCCAGCCTGAGGGGGAGTGCTGGCCGACCGACGGATCGCTCGACCCCGGCCTCGTCGAGGCGGATCGCGGTCGTCCCCTCTCCCTGTATGTGCACGTCCCTTTTTGCCGCGTGCGCTGTGGGTATTGCGACTTCAACACGTACACGGTCGGTTTCGGTCCGGGCGCGCAGGTGGGGGACTACGCGCCCTCCGTTCTTGCCGAGGCTGCTCTGGCGTCTCGGGTCATGTCCGAGGCAGGGCTCTTCACGCGCCAGGCGCGGACGGTGTTTTTCGGTGGCGGTACTCCGACGATGTTGGATGTCGATGAGTTGACCGAGATCCTCGCAGGCCTGCGTGAACGCATCGGTATCGCGCCGGGCGCGGAGGTGACCCTCGAGGCTAACCCCGACACGGTGACGCGTGATGGACTCGCGCAACTGGCTGACGCTGGGTTTACTCGAGTGTCCTTTGGCATGCAGTCGGCCGTGCCGAAGATCCTCGCGACCCTGGATCGCACGCATACGCCCGAGCGGGTTCCCCTCGTCGTGGAGTGGGCGAAGGAAGCGGGCCTGTCGACCTCGGTGGATCTCATCTACGGAACCCCCGGGGAGAGCCTGACGGACTGGGAAGCATCCCTGCGTGCTGCGCTGTCGTACGAGCCCGACCATATCAGCGCCTACGCGCTTGTTGTCGAGGAGGGGACGAAGATGGGGGCGCAGGTGGCCCGGGGAGAGCTGCCGACCCCCGATCCGGACGATGAGGCTGCCAAGTATGAGCTCGCCGATGCCCTCCTGGGTGAGGCGGGATACGCATGGTACGAGATTTCGAACTTCGCGCACGTCACCGAGGCGGACCGCGCCTCGGGAGGTCCATCGACCCTCTATGGGCACGCCTCTTCCCATAACTTGGCTTACTGGCGGGACTGGGATTGGTGGGGCTTCGGGCCGGGAGCTCATTCGCACGTGGGGCGTATGCGCTGGTGGAACGTGAAGAACCCGGGAGCCTATGCGGGGCGTCTGAATGCTGGACAGTCTCCCGCTTACGCTGGCGAGGTTCTCGACGCGGATGCGCGCGAGCTGGAGCGTGTCATGCTGGGCGTGCGTACATCCGAGGGTGTTGAGATTGAGGGGCTGCCGGGTCTGTCACTGCCTGAAGGAACACGTGGCTCCTCCGGTGGGCGTATCGCCACGCTCATTGCGGATGGACTCATTGATGGGGCTTGCGCCCTGTCCGGGCGCGTTGTCCTCACGCTGCGTGGCCGTCTCCTCGCGGACTACGTGACCCGTGAAATCATGGGCTATTAACGGTCATTGACTGCCCGTGTGGCGGAATATGCATCTGGTGGTAAACATTATTGCACAACCCCAGGTGCCGCGATAGAGCTTGTATTTCATATAGTACAAGTGTGAATGCGGAGATGGTTATTTACTGTTTGACACTCGGTTCGCATGCGCAATGTGACAAGCTAGCATTACGTCGCAATACTGTTGACATCATGGTTGAAATATGTTTGCCTAGATGTGTCATGTGAAGCCGAGTAATTTGCAGGGTTCCTCCATGAGGGGGCTTGTGAAGAGCCGTATACAAGGAAAAGTGTGGTACTGTGACTCTTCGTTACGCTGTCATTGCTGACATCGTTGGCTCTCGTACGCTGACCAATCGTGCAGAGGCTCAGAGAATTTATGAGGCTGCTCTTGCGGACGCGAGTGAGGGGCTTGCACTCTTGCAGGCGCCTTACCCGACGGTCGGTGACGAATTTCAGGCTGTGGCCTACACGCTGGAGGATGCGCTTCTTCTGACGCTGCGTGCGCAGCTTCTGCTTCCCCCACAGCTTCAGCTTCGCTTCGGAATTGGTGCGGGGCGAATTGAAGAGTTCTCCTCGGGCGTTCATCGTCAGGCTCCGGCGCGTTCGCATGGTGCGGACTCGGCGCAGCTTCAGGACGGCTCCGCTTGGTGGGCCGCACGCGCTGCGATTAACCGGGCGCATGATGTGCAGGACTCATCGAATCCGTTCATTCGCACCTGGTTCATGGCGCATGCCTCCGTTGAGTCGTCCTTCCCGAGCCATTGCCAGACCTGCATCAACGCGCTGCTGAGCCTGCGTGATCATGCGATCCTCAAGCTCTCTGCGCGTCATCGCCGTATCACCGCTGCACTGCTTCTCGGTAAGACCCAGGTGGAGATCGCTCGGGCAGAGAAGCTCTCGCAGCAGGCCATTTCTGACTTCGCCCGGGGCACGGGGGTGGGGTTGATCCAGTCGTCACTCATCATTGCGGAGGCCGCACGTGCATGAAGTGCTTCTCCTAGGCATTGCCGCCTCGGAGCTGACCGTCCTTCTGACATCCGACCCACGACGCTGGTCGCGACGCCTGTCTCTCTTTCTGACGCTCCTCCTCGCCGTGATCTGCTACGCGTGGTTCGTCCTTGGCGTCAGCGCGCTGGCGAATGCGCTCGGCGCGACGCTCGCGATCGTGTGGTTCGCATGGGATCTCGTCGATCCATCTGCGCGCGGGGTGCTTGGTCGTTGGGCGTTGGCATCCATCGGCTTTGTTGCGCTCCTGAGTGTGGAGCCAACGGAATTTCCGATGCTCTCGCTACGCTCCGGACGTCCCATCGACCTGATCATTGCCGTGCTTTTCCTCGTGACGGGTCCAGTCAATCACCTGATTACAGCGATCCTGCAGTGTGCGCGCGGTCGTGCTTCTGAGCCTGTCCCCGGGTGGATTAATGCACCCGTCCTGCCCGCGATGCCCGCGTCGGTGTTAGAGGACGGCGACGAAGCCCGCGAGGGATCGGACGCCGTTGAGCCTCCCCTCATCTCTGGTGCGTTGCCTATCGTCGCCGGTCGCAGCGATGAGCAGGATGAAGTGACGGCATTGCGTGGTGGCCGCTGGATCGGGCCGCTTGAACGTCTCCTCATCATCGTTCTCGCCGGTGCGGGCGCGGAGGTCGCGATTGCCGCAGTTGTTGCCGCCAAGGGCGTCATCCGTTTTCCTGAAATCTCGCAGGATTCGACGGGGGAGAAGGCTGAGGAATTCCTCATTGGCTCAGTGTCCTCGTGGATTCTGGCTGCCCTCGTGTCGATGCTCATTCACGCCGTGAGCCTGCACTGAGCGGTTTGGCCGCTAGAGTAAGCCGGGTGAATAGCTCAGATCCCTACGGCCGCAATATTTTCGCCCATGACCCGCACCGCGACGGGCCGGGGGCGAGGCGTCCGCGCTCTCAGGCAGTCCATGTCGAGATCGGCATGGTGCTGGAGGATGTTGCCTCCGGTTGGGTCGGTGCCGTGACGCGTGTGGAAAAGTCTGGCGGTGTTCACCTGGTGGAGCTGGAGGATCGGCGAGGAGTGCGTCGCTCCTTCCCTCTCGGCCCCGGTTTTTGGCTGGAGGGTCGTCCCATCGAGGCGCTGCCGCCGCGCCCGGCCCCTGCCCAGGCCTCGCCGGGAACACAGGTCAGTGCGTCGGGACGCCGCATCACGAACTCCGGATCGTTCGCCCCCGCGTCAAGTGGCCCCAAGGTTGCCAAGCGCTCGCGCATCTGGGTGGAAGGTCGTCATGACGCCGAACTCGTGCAGCACGTGTGGGGCGAGGACCTGGCAGAGGCCGGGATTGCCGTTCAGCTGCTCGAAGGCGTTGACAACCTCGAAGCGGTCTTGGAGGTCTTCGGGCCGACGGATACGGCGCGTGCGGGTGTTCTCGTCGATCATATGGTCCCGGGGTCGAAGGAGTCTCGCATCGCCGAGGCCGTGTCAGCTCGCTGGCCGGGTGCGGTTCTCGTCCTGGGTCACCCTTTCGTTGACATTTGGCAGGCCGTCAAGCCGGCCCGTGTTGGGCTTGAGCGGTGGCCGGATATTCCCCGCGGTATTGATATCAAGCACGGGACGCTTGATGCCCTCGGCTGGCCGCATGCCGACCAGCGTGACATTGCGATGGGGTGGAAGCGGATCCTGTCGACCGTGCGCACCTATCGCGACCTCGAACCCGCGTTGCTGGGCAGAGTGGAGGAACTCATCGACTTTGTGACGGTGCCCTGGGCGCAGTGAGGGTCGACCTGCATTGTGATGGTGACCGCCCCGCGTGAAGGTTCGCGCAGGGCGCACGAGTCGTTGCGCACTACGCTCGCCTCTCGCGAAGGACCGGGGGTAGCATTGGCACTCAGGAAGCATGAGTGCCAAGCAGGGAGGGAGACGGCATGACACGCACGAGTGCACAGGACCGCCGCCTTGACGTCCTGCGCGCCATCGTCACCCAGTACGTGGCCACCCGCGAGCCCGTCGGTTCCAAGGCGATTGCCGCCGGGGGGCTCGGTGTCTCCTCGGCGACGATCCGCAACGACATGGCGGTGCTTGAGGAAGCCGGGCTCATCTACCAGCCTCACACGTCTGCCGGGCGTGTGCCGACCGACCGCGGCTACCGCGTGTTCGTCGACCGGCTCGCCGAACTCAAGCCCATGAGCGGTCCCGAGCGCCAGGCCCTCGAGACGTTCCTGTCTGAGTCCGTCGACATTGATGATGTTGTCGAGCGCTCGGTTCGACTCCTTGCACAGGTCACGCATCAGGTGGCCCTCGTCCAGTACCCGGGCGCGCGCGTGCGTCTCCTCAAGCACTTTGAGGCCATTGATCTGACGCCGGGCCGCGTCCTCGTTGTCGTCATTACCGCCGACGGCGAGGTTGGGGAGCGCACGTTGAGCCTGCACGCCCCCCTCGCCGATGGCCAGTTGCACGAGGCCCGTGAGCACCTGCGACGTCACTGCGACGGCGCCACGTCAGCGACCGTACAGGCATGTGTCGATGCGGCGACCGCCTCTGCTCGCCCCGACCTCGTCGGGACGGTCGCCGCGATCGGCGCCGCCCTTACCGACGTCCTCAGCGGGCAGAGTGAGTCGAAGATCGTCGTCGCGGGCGCCGCGAACCTGGCGAGGGGGGCGCTCGACTTCCACGACATCGCGCCGGTCTTGGACGCCCTCGAAGAGCAGGTCGTCCTCATGCGGCTCTTCGCCGAGGCCGACCCGGGTGATGACGTGCACGTGAGTATCGGTACGGAAAACCCCCACGACGGCCTGGCAGAGGCCGCTGTTGTCACCGGAACCTACCGGGCTGGTGCCGATGAACAGGGGGGTTGCGCCCACCTGGGCATTGTCGGCCCCATGAGGATGGACTACGCGCGCACCATGAGCTCGGTCCGAGCCGTGGCCGCCTACCTGTCGCGCTACCTCGCGCAGGAAACCAACAGCTAACTCGGCCGCGCGTCGAGGATGATGACGATGAACGAACGACCCCACGAGAAGAAAGAGCAAGCGTGAGAGACTACTACGAGGTCCTCGGCGTCGCCCGTGACGCCAGCCAGGACGAGATTAAGAAGGCCTACCGTAAGCTCGCCCGTAAGCTGCACCCCGACTATGCGGGCGCCGACTCGGAGGAAGCCTTTAAGGAGCTGTCCGTCGCCTACGAGACGCTGTCGGATCCGGAGAAGCGCCAGATGTACGACATCGGCGGCCCGGACGCGCTGCGTGGCGGCGGCGCTGGCGCAGGTGCGGGTTTCGGCGGTTTTTCCGACATTTTCGAGGCCATGTTCAGTGGCGGTTTCGGCGCGTCGGCGTCGGGTCCGGCCTCGCGCGTGCGTCGCGGTAAGGATCGCCAGGTCGTCGTTGACATCACCCTGGAGGACGCGGCTTTCGGCGCGGCCAAGGAAGTGTCTTTCGATACCTACGTTCTGTGCGAGGCCTGCCACGGCTCGATGTGCCAGCCGGGCACCTCGCCCACGCAGTGCACGACCTGTCACGGCTCGGGCTTCGTCACGCAGATTCAGAACTCGCTCTTTGGTCGCATGCAGACGCAGGCCCCGTGTCCGACCTGTCAGGGCTACGGCAACGTCATTGAGACCCCCTGCGTCGAGTGTTCGGGCGCGGGCCGTGTGCGTACGCGCCGCACTCTCAATGTCAACATCCCCGCGGGCGCCAGCGAGGGCACACAGATCCGCGTGAGCGGCGAGGCCGAGGTCGGCCAGGGCGGTGGCCCGAACGGTGATCTCTACCTGTTGATCCGCGAGAAGAAGCACCCGGTCTTTGATCGTCGCGGGGACGACCTGCACACGTGGATCACGATCCCGATGACGACGGCTGCCCTGGGCACCGAGTTCGAGCTGGAGACCCTCGACGGCAAGAAGACCGTGACGATCAACCCGGGTACCCAGCCCAACGACGACATCGTCCTGGAGGGACTGGGCGTGGGCCACCTGCAGCGCTCGGGCCGAGGCTCGATGCACGTGCACGTTGATGTCCAGATCCCCAAGAAGCTCGATGAGAAATCGCGCGAGCTGCTCGAGGAGCTGGCGAAGGTGCGCGGCGAGGTGCGCGTGGAGCCGCATCGTCAGCAGGCCTCGTTCTTCGACAAGCTTCGCGATACCTTCATGGGGTGATGTGCCGTGACGCTGCCCGTTTTCCTCGGTGAGGATCTGATCCCGCCCCTGGAGTCCCTGTCAGTGGGGGACAGTGCGTGCCTCGGGGGAGCCGAGGGGCGTCATGCTGCTTCTGTGCGCCGCATCGGCGTGGGGGAGTGGGTCGATGTCGTCGATGGGTGTGGCCTGCGCGCGACGTGCGAGGTCAGCGGGAGCGATAAGTCCTCGCTCTCCCTGGTCGTTCGTGAGATCACCCAGGAGGATTCTCCGAGCCCCGAGGTGATCCTCGTTCAGGCGCTCGCCAAGGGTGGGCGTGACGAGGCCGCCGTCGAGATCTGCACGGAGATCGGTATCGACCGGGTGATTCCCTGGGCGTCGCAGCGTGCGATCGTCCAGTGGAAGGGACCGAAGGCCGAGAAGGGGCGCGCGAAGTGGGAGGGCGTGGCTCGCGCGGCCGCCAAGCAGTCCCGCCGTGCGTTTGTCCCGGTCGTTGAGGGCGTCAAGGATAGCCGCGAGCTGGCTTCCTGGCTCGCCTCCTTGACGGACGAGGCCGGGGTTGCCTTCGTCTGCCACGAGGAGGCGACGGATTCGCTCGGGGCTGCTCTCGCCCGCGTTCAGGAGTCCCGTGCGGACGGGGCTCTGCCTGCGCGCATCGCCCTCATCGTTGGTCCTGAGGGGGGCATCGGGGTCGAGGAGACCGTGCAGCTGGTGGAAGCCGGTGCCCGCACGATTGGGCTGGGAGATAACGTCCTGCGTTCCTCCACGGCTGGCGCGGTCGCACTCACGCTGATCCGCGCCGCCGCGGGGAAATACTAGCCGCTTGTGAGAGTGATACGTCTCTAGGTACTTGAAGCCTTGCCAGTTACGTTCAACTGACGGTGCAGCACTGTAGGATAATGCCGTCATTATTTCGCTGTGACCAGAAGAGGAGCGTGCCGTGTCGAGCATTCGTGCGATCGATTTGTTCTGCGGAACAGGCGGGCTGTCTCTCGGTTTGCAGCAGGCAGGTATCGAGGTAGTTGCCGGCATCGATCTTGAGCACCGCTGCAAGTACCCCTATGAGCACAATCTGAACGCTCAGTTCATCGAGGCGTCGGTGGTTGACGTGACCGCAGATACCCTGAACGAACTGTGGGGGAAAGGCACGCTTCGCCTCCTTGCCGGATGTGCGCCGTGTCAACCTTTTTCCAGCCAACGACGCGGAAAAGATCCTTCTCAGGATAAGAACTGGCGCCTACTTGATGAATTCGGGCGCCTTGTGCGCGAGACACGTCCTGACTATGTGACGATGGAAAACGTTCCCTTGCTGGCGCGGGACGCGATGTTTGAGCGTTTTGTCCAGACTCTTGAGGGGGAAGGGTACTCAGTTGACTACGGGGTTCTGTACGGCCCCGACTTTGGTCTTCCTCAGAAGCGTCGCCGTCTCGTTCTTGTTGGAGCGCTGGCTGCTGAACCGAAGCTACCGAAGCCCACGCATACACCCGATGAATACGTGACAGTGGAGAGTGCGATTGGAATGCTACCGCGCTTGGCATCGGGGGAGCATGATCCTCAAGATCCTCTGCACTATGCACGCCGCCTGTCCCCGATGAATCTGAAGAGGGCGCAGCAATCTCGCCCGGGAGGAACATGGCAGGATTGGCCGATGGAGTTGCGGCTGCCGTGTCAGATTCGTGATGTGAATGCGAACTTTGGGTCGTTCTATGGGCGTATGCGTCCTGATGAGCCGTCACCGACGATCACGACGCAGCCGTATAACACCGGTGCGGGACGCTTTACACACCCGTCCCAGGATCGCGGCCTCACTCTGCGCGAAGCCGCGATCCTCCAGGGATTCCCGAAGGACTTTATCTTCACCGGACCGGACGAAAAGATAACCCTAGAAAATGTCGGTCGTCTCATTGGGAATGCTGTGCCGCCCGTTTTTGGTAAAGTCGTCGGAGCTGTCTTTCAGTCTTGATCTGAGATTTCGCTGTCGTATGTTCGCATTGCGTTTGATGCGAAAGCTTTGAGCAGGTCATGGAGTTTCGGATATAGTGTTGTGAACTCCTGCCTCCCATGTGATGTGAATGAGCAGCAATGCATGATAATGTTGCGAAGTTTGACGATATGTTCGACCTTGTCCGAAAGTTCAGGCGCAATTTGTTTGAATGAGAGACCATTAGGGTCTTTGTCGCAGAAGCTTAGTAGTTCGCGAAATTCAAGATAGTCAAGATCACTATCGACCTTTCGTATGCTTGTCCGACCTTTATAGCCTAAATCAGCTTCTTTTGTGCGAGTCATAGCAATTCGATTTATTCCATCTTTGCCTTTATAGGGGAAATCGTAAAGCTTGTTTTGGATGAAAGGGGGTAATGAATCCTGTGTTTGATAGCCGTTGTCGTTCAGGAGCCTTCGAAGAAACGTTTCGGTCAAGAAGGCAAGTGTATAGTACTTGCTCATCATACTTGCGCGACTTGTTAGTTCGTCAGTGATAGACTTCCAGTGTTTTTGTTCCTCTTTAGATAGGTTTTTCAGGATAGATTGCATTGTGTTTGAAGCAAGTGAAGTTGCTGACCTTGTGCTTTTGTCAAACTGTTTGCTTGTAGTATCACTATCCTGCTTGAGGGTGATGCGCATCCGGTCCCAATGATCATATATCTTATTTAGTATGACCTTTAAGAGTTCGAGAACCTTCTGATAAATTGGATCTGTTGCGATAACCTGTTCTCGGGCAGATGTGAAGGGATCTACGCCTGGGCGATCGAGGCCGTTAACGTGTATCTGACCGTATATATACTGTTCAGGAACCCGTGATGATGGGATGTGTTGGATGATGTTTCTTTCCCTGATTCGCCCATTGACGAATAGGTCGAGTGTTGCTCTTTCGTCTGAGCCGTAAACCTGAAGATCGCGTGGTTTGCGTGTTGTTGCGATAAATCCCGTAATGTTGACCTTTTGTTGCTGAGTCTGGGTCTTCTCGTTTGTTTCATTAATTATGAAAGCAGTTTCAGGTATCTTATATTCATTTTCGGAGTCGATAGTTTTAGCTGCTTCTGTGGCATGGCTGAGCAGGCGGGTAAAGTCGTCATCTGTCTGTGGGAATATCCATGCGAACTGTGTCTTTTCTGTGAGTGGGATAAGGTCTTCACAGGTGATTTCATGTCCGTTATAATGGATGTGGAAGTTTCTGTCAATGAGTGAAAATCTGAATCCCTGTGCGATCGCTGACCGAAGGAACCTGTCGGTACTATTGCTGGTTCGCATGCCTTCAAGGACTAGTGCAGTTCCACTATTAGTTTTGAGACTTGAAAGTAGTTCATAAGCTCTAGGTGAGGCATCGGTGAGTGTAACTTCCTCGGTCGTTAGATCGTTCGTAATAGCTTGATCTAGTTCAATGTTGCTGATTTGGCATCCAGTGGGCTCTGTGGATGTTGTTTTGGAGGCGATTGAAATTATGTCTGCACAGGATAGTAACGCGAGCTTCCCGATTCCCTTCGCGCCGATATAAGGGCGTCCTGATGCGCTGAGTCTTTCTGTACCCTCGTGCCCTCGCTTCGTGTATCCAATTTTGAGAAACTTCTCGTCGAGGTCCTTAGAAGACATGCCGTGCCCGTCATCGAGGATAGATAGTGTTTGAGAAGGGCGGTCTAGCTTGATCCATACATTCTGAGCGTCAGCATCCCATGCGTTCGAAATGGCTTCACCAATCACTGTGATGAAGTTGCGATAGAGTTGGCGTCCGAGGTGATCGAGAACCGTCATCGAGATTAAGAACTTATGCTCCTGTGACATCGTTGTTACCTCCTCGTAACTGTAACTGCGTAGTCACTGTATCATGCGTTTGTCAGTTACTGGCCAGCGTCACGGTGATCCGCGCGCTCAGCGTGTAGCTCTCTCCCGGACCCAGCGCGACCACGTCCGTGCCTGAATTGAAGGCGTTGGGCGGGCAGCTCATCGGCTCGACGGCCACGCCCACGCGGCCGATGTAGTCCGCCGAGTAGACCTGCAGCCAACGCGCGTCCGACGACAGGGACACGCCCACGCCCGAGGCGGGGTCGCGCAGCGTCACGGTCCAGGTGCCCTCGGGCAGGCCAGCGAAGGCGTGGTCCAACCGGGAGTCGCCGATAAGGGTGGGGGAGCGGAAGTCCAACCCGAACGATGCCACGTCGTGGGCGGCGACCGGGATCATGGAGGCGTTTGCCTCGTAGATGATGGACGCGGGGTTGGTCAGCTCCAGCTCGTCTGCTCGTGCGTCGTCGACGGCGAGGTAGGGGTGGAAGCCGACGCCGTAGGGGGCGGTGCCCTCGCCGATGTTCGTCGCGGACAGCTCGACGGTGAGGCCCGCGTCCGGATCCAGGCTGTAGCGCGCGGACGCAAGAAGCGTCCACGGGTAGGAGTAGCGCGCCGCGATGAGGGTGCGCAAGATGACTGAGGAGGCATTGGCCTCGGCGATCTCCCACTCCTGGAAGGCCACGAAACCGTGGAGGGACGTGCCGAAAGTGGGTTCGTCGACAGGCAGATCGTAGGTGGCGCCCTCCCACGAGTACGAGCCGCCCGCGATGCGGTTGGGCCACGGCATGAGGACCTTGCCGAGATAGCCAGGAGGGCATTCGCCGACGCCGTGGGGGACGACGAGTTCGTGCCCGCGGTAGCGCAAGCCCGCCAGACCTGCGCCGACGGTGACGATCCGTGCCTCGTACTCCCCAGCCTGTAAAACGATCTCGCGCCCCGAAGCGCCCCGATCCACCATTGATGCTCCTGTGCATTCACTGAACACGAATAACACTCATTCTAAACGGAGTTGAGTCGTCTGCATCACTGCGAGAAGCGTATCCTTATAGAGAATGGCTCTCGATTGAAAGGAACACCTCGTCCTATGGCACACGAGATCACAGACGAATTTGTCGCCTCTCTCCACGCATCCTCAGACTCCGCCCGCGCGGTCGCACGCAACGCTGTCGCCCACGCCGGCGTCGAGCCGGTCGCCTTCGACCGCGCCAAGGTGGTCGCCACCCCCACGGTCGTGTCCCACAAGGTGGACGACTGGAAGGTGACGTCACAGAAGAAGTCCGGCCGCTGCTGGCTCTTCTCCTCCCTCAACCTGCTGCGTTCGACGACGCGCACCCACCTTGGCCTCAAGGACTTTGAGTTCTCGCAGAACTACGTGCTCTTCTGGGACAAGTTCGAACGCGCCAACTTCTTCCTGACCGACATCATCGCCACCGCGAAGACCGAAGAGCTTGACGGTCGTCTCCTGCAGTTCCTGCTCGGCGACGTGCTCTCCGACGGCGGTCAGTGGGACATGGCGGTCTCCCTCTATCTCAAGCACGGCCTCGTCCCCAAGGTCGCGATGCCCGAGACCGAGTCCTCCAGTCACACCGCCCCCATGAACGCCCGCCTGAAGGTCGTCCTGCGTCGCACTGCCCTCGAGCTGCGCTCCCTCGTCGAGGCCGGTGCCTCCGAGGAAGAGATCAACGAGGTGAAGGAAGCCGCTCTGGCCGACGTGTGGCGCATCCTCGTCATCTGCCTGGGCGAGCCCCCGGCCTCCTTCGAGTGGGAGTGGCGTGACGATAACGGCGAGTTCCACCGCGACGGCGTCCTCACCCCGCGCGAGTTCTACCAGCGCTACGTGGACGTGGACCTCACGCAGTACGTGTGCCTCGTCGACGACCCGCGCGCCGAGCACCCGAAGGGCCACACCCTCACGGTCGATCACATGGGCAACGTCGTCGGCGGCCGCCCGATCCTCTACGTGAATACCCCGGTTGAGCAGATCCGCGAGATCACGGCTTCCGTCCTGGCTTCGGGTCGCGCCGTGTGGTTCGGCGCCGACTGTGGTCAGCAGTCCGACCGCGCCTCCGGCCTCTTCGTTGATGGCCTGTACGACTACGACAACCTCTTCGGCGTGGACTTCTCCACCTCGAAGGAGCAGCGCGTCAACACCGGCGAGTCCGCGATGAACCACGCGATGCTCTTCACCGGCGTCGACATCGACGAGGACGGCAACGCTCGCCGCTTCCGCGTGGAGAACTCCTGGGGCGAGGAACCCGGCGAGAAGGGCTTCTTCACGATGGACGCCGCATGGTTCGACGCCAACGTCTTCGAGGTGGCCGTGCATGTGGACGACCTGCCCGAGGATCTGCGCGCCGCCATCACTGAGGAACCGCAGCACCTGCCTGCATGGGACCCGATGGGTGCGCTGGCCTGAGCCCAGTAGCCTGACGCGCGAAGCGGGGCGTGCGTATCGTCCCGTTCGATATTTGGCCTCCCTGAGCACGGGGCGGGTGGCGTGGGACAATGGTTCCGCGATACCCGCCCCGTTATCTGTGGAGGACACATGAGCACTGACGTGACCCGCGACTTTGCGTTCGGCCTGCCCAAGGCCGAGCTGCACCTGCACCTGGAAGGCACCCTCGAGCCCGATCTCAAGCTGGCACTCGCTCGCAAGAACGGCGTCGACATCGGCCAGAGCACGGTCGAGGAGGTCCAGGCAACCTACCAGTTCAATGACCTCACGTCCTTCCTGGCCGTCTACTACCCGGCCATGGACGTCCTCCAGGACGAGGATGATTTCCACGATCTGGCTGCCGCCTACTTTGAGCGTGCCCGCGCTAACGGTGTCGTGCGTGCCGAGTGCTTCTTCGATCCGCAGGCCCACACCTCTCGCGGCATTGCGATCGAGACTGTCATCCGCGGCTACTACCGCGCCGTCGTCGAGGCGCGCGAGGCAGGCCTGTCCGCCGACCTGATCCTGTGCTTCCTGCGCGATATGAGCGCCGAGTCTGCCCTCGAGACGCTGCAGGCAGCGCTGCCCTACAAGGACATGTTCATCGGCGTGGGCCTGGACTCCGACGAGCGCGATAACCCGCCCACCAAGTTCGCCGACGTCTTTGCCCTGGCCCGCGAGGCCGGCCTGCACGTGACGATGCACTGCGACATTGATCAGATCGGCTCGATCGATAACATCCGTGCGGCCCTCACCGAGCTGGGCGCCGAGCGCCTCGACCACGGCACGAACATCGTCGAAGACCCCGAGCTGGTCGCCTACGCGCGCGATCACGGCATCGGCCTGACCTCGTGCCCGCTGTCCAATTCCTTCGTCACCGAGGAAATGAAGGGCAAGGAAATCATCGAGCTGACTGCCGCCGGCGTGAAGGTCAGCCTCAACTCCGACGATCCTGCCTACTTCGGCGGCTACATTGGCGACAACTACCTGGCGTTCGCCGAGCGCTTCGACCGCAGTCGCGCCGACCTGGAGCGCATCGCCCGCAACTCCATTGAGATCGCGTGGATCTCGGACGAGGAGAAGGCCGAGCTGCTCGCCCGCGTGGATCGCTTCGTGTCTGAGAACTGATCGGCGACGAACGAGGCCGGGGCACTGGGAGCGCACGCGCGCGGACCAGCCCCGGCATCGTCGTTCGTGAGCGAGCGCTATTCTCAAGCCGTTGCGAGAGTGGACGCCCGCTGTCACAATTGGCCACCCCGTGAACGCGCCGAGCACCGTGCCGACGAGACTGCCATGATAGTAACCATGACGAACCACACGAAGCCGACGTTGTTGATTTCCAACGTCCTGCCGGCACGCCCGGGGGACGAGGCATACAACAACATCTGCATGCGCCTGTGGGATCGTCTTCTCCAGGCCGCGCTGCCGAACTGGAATGTCATCCGCGAGTACGCGCAGGAAGACGGCGCCGAGGGTGCAGCCCTGCGCGCCCAGCACGCCGACGCGATCATCATCATGGGCGGCGAGGATGTCCACCCCAGCCTGTACGGCGCCTCCCAGGGATATCAGGCCGAGGGACGCCACTGGTACCGAGCGGATCGCGGACAGATCGCCCTCGTCGACTACGCCGTGCGCACGGGCACGCCGCTCCTGGGCATTTGCCGCGGCATGCAGATCATCAATACGGCCCTGGGCGGCACGCTTGAGCAGCACATCGAGGGCGCTGACGGCACGCACACGAACAGTCGGATCCTGTCCGACCACCGCTTCATCCGTCACAGCGTTCGCGTCGGTGGGGGAACGAACCTTGAGCGCGCCCTGGCACCCGTCCTCACCAACTCTGAGCTGATCATCTCCTCCGCCCACCACCAGCGCGTGGCACGCGTGGGCGAGGGCCTGCAGGTGAGCGCCTATGCCCCCGACGGCACCATCGAAGCCATCGAGACGATCGATGCACCCGTCCTCGGCGTGCAGTGGCACCCCGAGGATCCCGCCGCCGACATTTCCCAGCTGCGCGCCCTCCTCGGCCACCTCGACGCGCGCCGCGCCCCCCGCCTCGAGAGGGCCTCGACTACCCTGGTCGCATGACCATTTCCCCGGGAACGAATTTCGACGATCCCCGATTCTGCGACGACGAGCGCACCCCCGTGCAGCGCATGCGCGATGGCGACTATTACATCGCGGATGATGAGCTCTCGGCACTCACGAGGCGCGCGGTTCGCCTCCTGTCCCTCTACGAGCAGGCGCATCCCACCGATCCGGATATCGCCCGCTACCTGCTCTCCCAGGTCCTCGGCGAGGTGGGGGAGAATGTCGACATTCGACCGCCCCTGCGCGTCGACTACGGGTACAACATCTCCATTGGGAATGGTTCCTGGGTCAACTACGGCCTGACAGTGCTCGACGTTGCCCAGGTCGTCATCGGCAAGGACGTCCTCATCGGCCCCAATTGCTCACTCTACACGGCGATCCATCCGACCGAGCCCGGGCCTCGTCGAGCGAAATGGGAGTCCGCAGCACCGATCACCCTCGAGGACAACGTGTGGCTGGGCGGCTCCGTCGTCGTGTGCCCGGGAGTGACCATCGGCGAGAACTCGATCATCGGAGCGGGCGCCGTCGTCACCCGATCAATCCCCGCGAACTCGATCGCAGTCGGTAATCCGGCCCGCGTCATCAAAAACCTGGACCCCACCACCCCACGCGCCCTCGAAGCGGTGGGCGTCGGCGTCATACCGCATGGACACACGGGAGAAGAAGCATGAGCATCCTGCCGATCTGCATCACGGGCGAGCCGGTCCTACATCGAGTCGCTGCGCCGATCGACTCCTTCGACTCCGAGCTGAGCGACCTCGTCGCCGACATGATCGAGACGATGCACGCCGCGCCCGGGGTCGGCCTCGCGGCGCCGCAGGTCGGTGTTGGATCTCAGATCTTCGTGTGGCGCTACGCCGGGGCCGGCGCGTTCGACAGCCGCTACCGCGACGTCCTCCAGCTCGACGAGGGGCCTCGCCGAGGCTTTAACACAGCGCTCAGCGGCGTCGTCGTCAACCCGACCCTCGACCTCGTCTGGGATGACGAGGGCACGGGAGCAATCCTGCCCACTCGCCCCGATGCCACCTGCGAGTCCGAGGGGTGCCTCTCCGTGCCCGGATACGGCTACCCGCTGCGTCGCGCACTCGGCGCCGTCCTACGCGGATACGACGTGTCGGGCACCCCCATCGAGGTCGCTGCCCGCGGCTGGCTCGCGCGCATCTTCCAGCACGAATACGACCACCTGCGCGGAACCCTCTACGTCGACCGCCTCGCGCAGCCCTACTCGGACGAAGCCCAGCAGGTCATTCGTGAGCGCGGGTGGGGGACCAGCGGATATACGTGGACCCCGGGGGAGTGAGCCTCACTCACGTCCTCCCGAGGCCGCGACGTGAGCGTCAGTGGACCTCGAAGCCCAGCGACCGGAAGTAGTTGCGCACTTCCTCCGTAGCCTCGGGCGTGGGAGCCTTCGTGTCCTCCAGCTGGTAGTCCAGACCCAGCGAATGCCACTTGTCCTTGCCCAGCTGGTGGAAGGGCAGGACCTCGATACGATCGATGACGTCCTTCCAGCGCGAGACAATCTCGCCAACTTGCCGTACGTTCTCCGGATCATCGGTCAGGCCCGGAACGAGGACGAAACGAATCCAGATGCGCGTCGCGCCACCGCGCGCGGCAATGCGATCACCGAACTCGATCGTGGGTGCCAGGGCGCGTCCCGTTGCCTTCTTGTAGGTCTCCTCGTTGCCGCTCTTGACGTCCAGGAGCACCAAGTCGATCGCGTCGAGCATCTCGTCGTCACAGTTCGCACCCAGGAACCCGGAGGTATCGATGCAGGTGTGCACGCCCATCTCCTTGGCGCCCATCAGGATGCGCTTGGCGAACTGGGGCTGCATGAGGACCTCGCCGCCGGACAGCGTGATACCGCCCTTCGTCGTGCGGAAAATACGGCGGTAGCGCGCGATGCGGGAGAGGAGCTCCGTGTCAGACACGGGAGCGCCGTCCTTCATGAGGAACGTGTCGGGGTTGTGGCAGTACAGGCAACGCAGCGGGCAGCCGTTGAGGAACACCGTCATGCGCGTACCGGGGCCGTCAACGGCGGTGACGAGCTCCCAGGAGTGAATGGACCCCAGCGTGCCCTCACGCATGCGGCGCAGGCGCTCGGAGCGCTCCAGATCCGTGATCTCCTCCAGGCCCTCGACGCCAGCGCCGACGGTACGTGATTGGGGAGCTTGGAAGTCCTGCTCGCGGAACGTGGGGAGAGCGAGGGTCTGCGACATGTTTCCTTCTTCGCGGTTGAGTGGGAGGTGTCCGTGATGGGAACGAGGCCGGGGATCGTCAGCGTAGATCGCCGACGAACGCAGGCATAGCAGTGGGGCGCCGAGCGTTGCCCGACGCCCCACTCCAATCAGCGATCAGGCCGAGTGGTGGAAGGTGCGGGACAGAACATCCAGCTGCTGCTCACGGGTGAGCTTGACGAAGTTGACGGCGTAGCCGGAAACGCGAACGGTCAGGTTCGGGTACTTCTCGGGGTGCTCCA
>ERZ772979.692-NODE-692-length-22212-cov-11.108183_pt1 | contig 22212 bp, 16 predicted proteins | sample MGYA00511130_ERZ772979 | MGnify/ENA primary metagenome ERZ772979 (study PRJEB29015, sample SAMEA2738103) | human oral metagenome | biome: human oral; feature: human-associated habitat; material: saliva | place: China | collected 2186 ... | reverse complement strand
TGCATCAGACCCTCAACCTTTAGTTGAAGGTTGATGTTTAACGTGCTTCGTGTCGGAAAGAAATTAGGGGTCCGCGAGCAATCCTTCAAGCCAACACGCGGACAACAAAGAAGGCTTAACTGGTCACAGGGTGATTCGGCGATGACACGTCGTAGGTCGTCGCCTTGACATTCGCCAGTAATGTCGCGAGCACGCGCGCCTTCTGAGGGGCATCAGCATTCGTTCCCCACTTGACGCTCTGCCCGCCGCTCAGCGTGAAACTCACCTGCGCGCCCGTCGACGTGACAGTCGCTACCTGAGAGCGTGTCTCGTCGTCCAAAGCACCAAGCGCCGACGCGACGTCGGCCGCTCCTACGCTGCGGTCTTCCGGCAAGGTCACCAACGGGTAGGACCCCGCGCTCGCGACCTGTTGGAACGCCACACCCTGGTCATCCACCAGCTGGTAGCCGCCGGGAACAGCCTCCGCGGCCATCGGGGTACGCATGGTCACCGAGATGCGCAGACTCGTCGGCCAACGCCTCGACACGGTCGCCGAACGCACTGCCACGTTTGATTCGACGGCGCGTGCGACCGCGGACGTGCTCAGGCGTGTCAGTGGCACTCCTTCAAAAGACGCAATCGATGAGCGCACAGAGTCAGCTGTCACGAGTGTTCCGTCTTCACCGGAGACCACGACCGAGGACGAAGAGAACGCAAAAACCGGGGAGAAGAACGCTACCCAGACGGCACCGCCAGCCACGGCAAGCGTCACAACCACCAGCGCAATACGACGCACGAGGAGCATGCGACGCGCGCGGTGACGCTCGCGGAGCCGGTCTCCCAAATCCGTGGTTTCCTCGCCTCCGAGCAGGGACGCGGCATCGGCGACGGGCTGTGGCCGATCAACCGCCGAGCGAGCGCGACGGCGCTCCACCAGCGACACGGGACGTCGCTTCGATTCCTCGGTGTCGCTTGTCACCTCGTCCTCGGGCACCGCAGCGATAATCTCATCGAAAGAGCGGGCGGTCGACGAGGCACCCCCCTCCGCGCGCGGCGAGCGCTCCTCGCGAGGTCGATGCCCTCCCGGACGTCTCGGCGAAGGCGGCCTCATGCCTCCATTCGCTTCCACTCATCCAGCACGTCGGACGCGCAGCGAGTGACTGAACCGGCGCCCATCGTGACGCACACGCCACCCTCGGGGGTCAGTGAGGCAGCCAGGCGGGCAGCCTCGTGCATGTCCTCGACGTAGGACGCGCCCTCAATGCGCGAAGAGATCAACGAGGAGTCAACACCGGGCTCGGGATCCTCACGGGCCCCATAGATGCCCGCCAGGACGACATGATCCGCGCCCGACAGTGCCTGCGCGAAGCGCTCAGCGAAAATGCGCGTGCGCGAGTACAGGTGCGGCTGGAAGACCACGGTCACCTCGCCGTCGCCAGCGACGACGTGCGCCTCACGAATCGCAGCCTCCACCTCGGTCGGGTGATGAGCGTAGTCGTCGAACAGACGGCGCGTACCGACCTGACCGCGGGCCTCAAAGCGACGGGCCGCGCCCGTGAACTCACCCAGGCCGTCAGCGATGGCCTGAGGCTCCAGCCCACACTCGATGCCGGCTACCCACGCAGCGGCCGCATTCAGGACGTTATGCTCGCCAGGCACACTCAGCGCCAGCGACGCGCGACGCTCTCCCCACGTCAGCGTCGCGCCAGCCCCGTGCGCTTCAACGTGCACGTCGGAGATCACGACATCGGGATCACGCAGCGACCGATCCGTGCGCCCATACGTCACGACGCGCAGCCCCTCGGCGCGGGCGGCGTCCGCGAGACGAACCGCCCCCTCGTCCTCGGAACACGTCACCAGCAGGCCGCCGGGAACCAAACGGCGAGCGAACTCGACGAAGATCTCTTCGAACTCCTCGCGTGAGTGGTATCGGTCCAGGTGATCGGGCTCCACATTCGTGACGATCTCGATTGCCGGAGAGTAATTCAGGAACGACCCATCGGACTCGTCGGCCTCGGCAACGAACACGTCGCCGGCACCCAGGTGAGCACCCGTTCCCAGCTGCGGCAGCACGCCGCCCACGGCGACGGACGGATCCAGCCCGCACGCCGACAGCCCGATCGCCAACATGCCGGACGTCGTCGTCTTTCCGTGCGCGCCAGCAACGCCCACAAAGCGCATGCCCGACGCCGCCAGGGCGAGAGCCTGCGACCGGTGAATCACCAGCTGACCGCGCTCGCGAGCAACCGCAAGCTCCGGGTTCTCCTCCCGGATCGCAGTCGACACGACGACCACCGCATTCGGGTCCACGTGCGAGGCATCATGCCCGACGAAGACACGCACGCCCACCGAGCGCAGGTGATCAAGAACCGCCGACTCCTCGCGGTCCGAGCCCACCACGGTCGCACCACGCGACGCGAGCAGCTCGGCGACGACGCTCATGCCGGCGCCTCCGATGCCAATCAGATGAAAACGATCCTGCAGCGTCGGCTCACTCATGGCCGCTCTCCTTCACCTGTTCCAGGGCCAGATCGGCCAGTGCACGAGCAGCACCCGCACGCCCCAGAGACTGCGAAGCAGCCGCCATGTCCGCCAAGCGGGCCGAACCCAGCAGGGGGAACACGTTGGAACGCACGAAGTCAGCCGTGAAGTCCTTATCGTCGATCAGCTGCGCGCCACCCGCAGCGACGTGGTCTGCGGCATTGAGGCGCTGCTCGCCATTTCCGATCGGCAGCGGCACGTAGATGCAGGGAAGGCCCAAGGCCTCCATCTCCGCGACCGTGCCCGCGCCCGACCGGCACACGACCAGGTCCGCGACGGCCAGCGCGTCCTCCATCGTCGTCAGGTAATCGATCACATGCCAGCGATCGGAGCACCCGGCAGCCTCAACAGCGGCGCGTACAGGCTCATCCTTCCCACGGCCCGTCAGGTGCACGACCTGCGCCCCCTCGGGCAGAGCATCCGCGGCACCGGTCATCGACTCGTTCACGTGCAGCGCACCCAGCGAGCCACCCGTGACGAGGAGCGTCGGAGCTTCGGGGTTCACGCCCAGGCGCTCAGCGGCCTCACGGCGTGCCTGCGCCGCCCCAGCCGCATCCTTTCGACTGCTCGCCAACGACGCGATCGCCGCACGCAGGGGAAGACCCGTCACGACAGTGCTGCCGCGCCGCGCGCTCAGAGGCGTCGACGGGAACGTCAGGGCCACAACTGCAGCATTGCGTGCACCCACCTTATTCGCGAGGCCAGGGCGCGCATTCTGCTCGTGAATAACGATCGGAACACCCGCGCGCTGAGCCGCAATGTACGCGGGCGTCGACACGTAGCCACCAAAGCCCACGAGGACATCAGCGCCCTCCAAGGCCTGCGCACACCGCTTCACTGCATCGACAAAGCGCGACGGCAGCGTGAAGAACGCGAGAGAAGGACGACGCGGCAACGGCACGCGGGGAATCTCCACCAGCGGGAAACCGGCAGCCGGAACCAAATCCGATTCCAAACCAGCCGCTGTCCCCAGAACCACGACCTCGGCGCCGCTCTCACGCAGCTGTGCCGCCGTCGCCAGCAGAGGATTCACGTGACCGGCGGTCCCGCCGCCAGCCATCACAACCTTGACCATAAGCGTCTCCTTTACGCGTGCGTAGCCCCAGTTTAGCGAGCCGCGCGCCTGCGGGGCGCCACGCGGGGGTCGCGCCCCGCCGATGCCTCGTCCGGTCGACCGATCATCCGCATACCGGCGCGGGCGCGCGCGAACGACGCCACGACCGCAACCGCGGTGATAGTAAACAGGAAGGACGATCCGCCGTAGGACACGAGCGGCAGTGGAACACCAATGACCGGGCCAAGGCCCGTCACCGATAGAACGTTAATGATCGTCTGCACCCCAATCCAGGAGGCAACGCCCGAGGACACGGCGACGACGAACAGGTCCGAGGTCCCCCGCGCCACTCGGATCATGCCCCACACCAGCAGACCCAGGCACACGAGGACGGCGAGTGTACCGAACAGGCCGAATTCCTCACCGACGATCGCGAAAATAAAGTCCGTGTGCGCCGCCTGCAGGTAATTCCACTTCTCACGCGACGCCCCGGGGCCGAGGCCAGTCAGGCCTCCCGACCCCAGTGCCCACAGCGAATGGTCAATCTGCTCGGGAGCAGACTCGTCCGGGCCCTTCGACGTGCCCGGCAGGATCGCAAGAATACGACGAATACGGGTCGGGTTCGACAGAACCAAGAGCACCAACGTGGGGACCGCGACCATGACGAGACCACCGAACCAGCGCTTGGGCAAGCCCGCGACCCACATGGCTCCCAGAGCACCCACCGCGACGACCATCGCAGTACCCATGTCTCGACCGAGCATCACCGCACCCAGCGCAATAAGAATCGGCAGGCCAACGGCAACTGCCATCGTGCGCAGGTCAGAGCGCTTCGACGCTGACTTCGAGACCATCAGCGCCAGGAACACAATAAGCGCGAGTTTCAGAAACTCCGACGGCTGGGCCATGATCGGCCCGAGCTTCACCCAGTTCGCGTTGCCGCCCTCGGACCGGCCGAGCGGGCTGAGCACCAGTGTCTGGAAGCCGAGGGCGCCCACGAACATCACCGGCGCAATGAAGACGAACCAGCGCTGCGGCACCAGCTGAACGACCATCGCCATCAGCAGCGAGACAACGATAATGAGAAGTGGACGGGCATACGCCGTGTACGGGTTCTCCCCCTGCGCGATCGACGTGACCGTCTGCGCGGAAAAGCCCATGACGAGGCCGAAAACCGACAGCACGATGGCCGGAAGGACGACGAGATAGTACGTCATCACCGGGTCCTCGTGACGCTCCTGGCCAGACCCGAAACGGATCCGAGGCAGCGTCACCGTCGGGATATGCCACCCGCGCTTATTCGTCGCCACCGGCGCTCCCCCACTGGGCGGCCAGACGCGAGACTGCGTCCGCGAACGCGTCGCCACGCTGACCGTAATTGTCGAACTGATCCCAGGACGCACACGCGGGTGCGAGCACAACAGTGTCGCCCGGCATGGAGAGCGCCACGGCCTCATTCACGACCGAAAACATCCAATCCTCGTGTCCATCGACCTCGACGAAAGGCACCTTCGGAGCCCCGTCCGACAGCGCGGCGACCAGGGCATGACGGTCCTCGCCGATCACAACGACGCCCCGCAGGGTCGGCTCGACCTGCTTGATGAGCTCCGTGAAATCCTGCCCCTTTGCGTCGCCACCGACGATCCAGATCGCGCTGCGCGGAGGTAGTCCGGCGAGCGAGGCCCGCGCCGCATGCGCGTTCGTCGCCTTCGAGTCGTCCACCCAGGTCAGATCCGCCACATGGGCGATGACCGCTCGGCGATGCCCGGCGGGACGGAAAGAGCGAAGCCCCGCTTCCACGGCCTCGGGCTCGACGCCGTACGCACGTGCGAGAGCGGCAGCGGCAAGCGCATCACTCAAAGCAGCAGCCGACGGGTGAGGCCCGTAGGCGCCCGACAGATCCGACACGTGTGCGAGGGCGACCGCCTGCCGAGCGCGGTTCTCGACGAAAGCGCGGTCGACGAGGAGTCCCTCAACAATGCCGAACTGCGACACCGACGGGGCACCGAGCGTCACGCCGATGGCACGCGCACCCTCGACGACGTCGGCGTTCTCCACCATGGCCTCGACGGTACGATCGGATGCCGGGTACACGCACGCCTTCACCGTGTTCTCGTACACGCGAGCCTTATCCGCCGCGTAGGCCTCAACGCTGCCATGCCAGTCCAGGTGATCCGCGTCCACATTCAGACACATCGACGCCAGAGGCGAGACTGTCCGCGCCGTGTGCAGCTGGAAGCTGGACAGCTCGACAGCAAACACCTCGGCATCGGAGTCGATCGCGCGCGTGATCGGAGTACCGATATTACCGACCTCTTCCACCTTCACACCCGCACAGCGCAGAATCTCTCCGAGCATCCCCACGGTGGTGGTCTTGCCGTTCGTGCCGGTCACCGTCAACCACGGGCGACCCGCGTGCGGCCCCTCCTCCTGGAGACGCCAGGCGAGTTCCACCTCTCCCCACAGGTCGATACCGGCATCCTCACAGGCGCGGAACACCGGGTGGTGCGCGGGCACGCCCGGAGACACGACGACGAGGTCGGGGCCCGCCTCGACGATCGCGTCGACGAGGGCGTTCGGATCCTCCTGAACACAGACCTCAACGTCAGCGACATCATCGAAGAACAGCGACTGTCCGCCGCGCGCGTCAAACGCGCGCACCTGCCAGTCGCGGGCGAGCAGCGCGCCCGCCGCACCCTGACCGGACTTACCCCAGCCGACGACAGCAGCGAGACGACTCATCGACGCGACACCCACTCCGCATAGAAGATACCCGCACCGGCAACCGCAACAATCGCGGCAATCAGCCAGAAACGGATCACGATCGTGACTTCCTTCCAGCCGAGTAGCTCGAAGTGATGGTGGAGCGGTGCCATCCGGAAGACACGTTTACCGGTGGCTTTAAAGACGCCGATCTGGATGACATCCGAGAGAACAACCGCGACGAACAGGCCTCCCACGATGACGGCGAGCAGCTCGGTCTGCGTGAGCATCGACAGGCCGGCGACAGCGCCACCAAGCGCGAGAGCACCCGTGTCGCCCATGAAGATCTGAGCGGGCGACGCGTTCCACCACAGGAAGCCCGCCAGCGCGCCAATGAGAGCGGCACAGAAAATCGCAAGGTCAAGGGGGTCACGCGTCGAGTAGCAGTTCGATTGATTCGCCCCGAGCTGCGTGCACGCCTGAATGCGCTGGAAGTACGTGATGAAGGTATACGCGCCGAACACGAAGATGGAGACACCCGCCGCCAGACCGTCCAGGCCATCGGTCAGGTTCGTCGCATTCGACCACGCCGTCACAATGAGATTCGTCCAGATCAGATACAGGACGACACCCACGCCGAGCCCCGCAAAGCCCAACGTCAAGGCCGTGGGCCGCGCGAAGGAAATCTCGAGTGTTCCGGCATATTCGCCGAACTCGTTCGGCATGATGAGGGTTCCCAGCGCAAAGAGTGATGCGACGGCAACCTGGCCGATAATTTTGCCCGACGGGTGCAAACCGAGAGAACGCTGGCGCATAATCTTGATGCCGTCATCAAGCAGTCCGATGACGCCCAAGCCCACAAACAGGAACACGAGGAGCAGGCCGGACCACGACGGTCCGGCACCGGCGACCAGCGAACCAATCAGCCAGGCAACCACGGTCGCCAGAATGATGACAACGCCGCCCATTGTCGGCGTACCACGCTTGGTCAAGTGCTGGGTGGGCCCATCCTGGCGGATGAACTGACCGTACTGGTGCAACACCAGGAAGCGGATGAGCAGCGGCGTGCACGTCACTGACAGCGCCATGGCGATAATGAACGCCGCGATAAGTCCAATCACCGGTTCGTTCCCTTCTCTCGCAGGATGTCTGCGACCTGCCACGAATGTGACCCGTAGGAGCCTTTGACCAGGATGACGGCGCCATCCTCGGCGTGTTCGATCGCCAGGCGCGCGGCCTGCTCGGGATCCGACGCGACCTCACGATGGGCCACACCCGGGGCCCCCTCTAAATAGTAGTGGGCATCCGTCCCCAGGCCAATGAGCGTGTCCACGCCCGCATCCTCGATCATGGCTCCCACCTGCTCGTGCAACGACTGCGAGTCATCGCCCAGCTCCAGCATTTCGCCGAGCACCGCAATGGTATGCGCGTCCGAGCCGATCGAGGCCAGGGCTGCGATTCCGGCACGCATCGAATCCAGGTTCGCGTTGTACGAATCGTCGATGAGGGTGAGTGCACAGCCCTGAACCGTGAGCTCATGAACGTCCATGCGATGAGGGCTCAATGCACGCGCATTCGACAAGACACTAGCCACTGTTTCCAGGTTAACCCCGAGTGTCAGGGCACCGGCTGCGGCAGCCAAGGCGTTCGCCACGTGGTGGCGACCCACAATCTTCAGGTCAATGCGTGCCTCGCCCTGAGGCGCCACGAGCGTGAAGGAAGCGCGGTCGGCGCGGTCAAGGCGCACGTCGATTGCCCGTACATCGGCGCGGGGATTACCCGAGGCGGAGAAGCGGATAATCTGCCCCGTCGCCAGAGGCGCCATCGCCTCAACATTCGGGTCATCAGTGTTGAGAATGACGGGGCCACCCGGACGCATCCCCTTGATAAGTTCAGCCTTCGCGGCGGCAACGCCTTCGAAACCACCGAAGCCACCCACGTGGGCGTGCCCCACGCACAGCTCGATGGCAACGTCCGGGGACACGATATTCGTCAGGTAGGTGATGTGGCCGGGACCCGATGCACCCATCTCGAGGACGAGGTGGCGCGTCGACTCATCTGCCAGGAGCACCGTCAACGGCAGGCCGACCTCATTGTTGAACGAGAGCTTGGGGGCCACCGTCGGCCCGTCCTCGCTCATGATCTGCAGCAGCAGATCCTTCGTCGTCGTCTTACCCACAGATCCCGTCATCGCGATGACATCGAGGTCTCCCCCGCTGCGAAGCTTCTCGACGTGCGCGTGAGCCAGGGCACCGAGCGCCTCGGTCGAATCCTTGACGACAATCTGAGCCACGGCCTCGTCGACCTCGTGTTCGACGATCACAGCGACGGCACCGCGCGCCACCGCCCCTGCAACGAACGTGTGCCCGTCGGCGGCCTCGCCGCGGCGCGCAATGTAGAGCGATCCCTCGGCTGCTTCGCGCGAGTCGGTGACCACCGGGCCTGTCACGAGCACATCGGGGCCAACCAGGCGACCCGACACTGCCTCAGCAATCCATTGTGCTGACGTCTGCATGTTCTACTCCTTCAGACTCACGGCGTCGTCGGATACAGGTTAGCGGACGACGTGGAGGCGGGGATACCCAGGTTGCCGACAGCGGTACGCGCAATGTCGCCAAACAGCGGAGCCGAGGAATCAGATGAGACCGACGCCACCCTCGGGTTGTACAGCACGACGGCGATCGCGAGGCGCGGCGCATCCGCGGGAATAATGCCGGCAGTCGTGGAGACGAGGCCGGACGCGCCATCGATGATCGTCTCAGCGGTACCGGTCTTCACACCCACGCGGTAGCCGGGCACCTTCGCGGCACCAGCGGTACCCAGATCGTCCTCGACGACGGATTCCATCATCGTGACCAGCTGCGAGGCAGCCGTCGCATCCATGGCCTGGACAGGCTGACTACCCTGTGGCACCTCAACTGTTCCATCCGCGTTCGTCCACGACTTCACAATGTGAGGCGCGATGCGCACTCCCCCGTTCGCGATCGTGGCGAGCGCCGAGGCCTCCTGCATCGCGGTAATCGCGTAGGCCTGACCGAACATCGTCACGTAGCGGTCACGGCCCTGCCACTGATCCGCACTGCGCAGCAGACCGGCGGACTCGCCGGGCAGCTCGACGCCCGTCTCCTCGCCAAACCCGAGAGCGCGCATCATCGCGTATCGCTGGTCGTCGCTCATCGTCTGGCCGATCAGGACAGTACCAGTGTTCGACGACTCCGCCAACACACCCGTCGCCGTCAAAGTCTCACCATCGTGCTCGTGTAAGTCCGTGATCGGCCCACCGGCATCGGGCAGATCCAGCGCGTAGGGAACCTGGAAGACACTCGTCGGGGAGATCGTCCCCTGGTTGAGAGCCACTCCCACGGTCACGAGCTTGCCCATCGAGCCCGGCTCGAAGACGTCCTGAACCGCGTGTACCTTCTGAGGGTTCGCGTTGTCGGGCTCCTTGGAGTTCGAGTCCGCCATCACCAGCACATGACCTGTTGCCACGTCCTCAATGACGACCGCCCCCCAGTCGGCCTGGTGTTTCGTCACTCGCGCGTCGAGCAGTTCCTGAACCTGGTGTTGCAGGTCAGCGTGCAACGTGAGCTCCACGTTGCCGCCGTTCTTCGGCTCAACAGTGGTCTTCTTACCGCCCGGCATCACGGCGCCGTTGGGCGCGATCTCGAAGGCCTGTGCGCCGGGCGTACCCGTCAGCAGCGTGTCGAACTGCGCCTCCATGCCCGAAGACCCCTGCCCTTCGGCGTTGACCGTCCCGATGACGGGCGCAGCAACATTGCCATTGGGGTACTCACGCTCAAAGACGGACTCCCACTCGATCCCGTAGATGTCGAGCTTACGGATCTCACGGTATGACACGGCATCCACGTTGCGTTTGATGTACACGTAGGTCGAGTCGCCCAGCATCATGCCGCCGAGCTCCGCCTCATTCATGCCGAGGATGGGGGCGAGGAGGCGCGCGGCCTCCGCGGGGCCACGGCCGACCTCGTTCCCGTCATCGTCACGGTGCACGAACGATCGGATATTCACCTGGTTCACCGCAATGTCGTACGTCTGGATCGAGTTCGCCAGGACGACACCCGTGGCATCGGTGATCGTGCCACGCGCAGCGGCAACCTCCGTCGAGGAGGTACGCACACGCTGCCCCTGCGCCGCCAGCGACGGCCCTTCGATGATCTGCAGCTGAACCAGACGCACACCACAGATACACAGGGCACCAACAAGGATGCCCACGATCCATCGCGAACGCGTGATGACGGTATCCATCGGTACTCGCCTTCCGAGTTACTTCGCGGGAGTCCCAGCCTCGACGCTGCCGGTTTCAAGGGTGATGAAGCCCGACTTTCCGGCGGGCACCATGCCGTTCGCCTTCGCGGCCTTCTCAAGCTCCGTCGGCGAGGCCTTCCGATCCAGTTCCGCGCGCATCGTCCACGACTGCGCCTCCAGCTCATTAAGAACCAGCTGCTGCTCGCGGATCTCGAACGACGTCTGGGCCATGCGCGTATTGAGGACCATCGATGTGACGACGGAGGCCAGGGCGACGGCGACGAAGAGCATCAGGATCGCCGCGACCGAGCGTCGAGGACGAGTGCCCTCAACGATACGCAGCTCATGGGCCTCCTCGCGGCGCAGCTCGGGGCGCGCTGCGGGACGTGCCTTCGCGGTTGCTGCACTCATGAGAGGTCCTTCCATTCGCGGATGAGCTCCGCTCCGCGCAGTCGCACGGAAGCAGATCGGGGGTTGTGGTCTTGTTCGGCCTGATCGGCCCTGTTCGCGCCCTTTGTCAGCAGGCGCAGGCTGGGAGCCATCTCCTCAGGGATGATCGGCAGTCCGGGAGGAGCGCTGCTGGTCGAGCCGCGACGCAGCACGTCTTTGACTATCCGATCCTCGAGACTCTGGTAGGACTCCACGACCAGGCGCCCGCCTACCCTCAGACTTGCGAGGGCCCTCGGCAGAGCGCGTTCCAAGATTGTCAGCTCGTCATTGACAGCCACGCGCAACGCCTGGAACGTCCGCTTTGCCGGGTTACCGCCGGTGCGTCTCGCGGGGGCCGGGATGGCCTCGCGAATGATGTCGACGAGTTCCCCGGTGCGCGTGATCGGCGCAGTGTCGCGACGTCGGATGATGAGTCTGGCGATACGCGGCGCGAATTTCTCTTCGCCGTACGTGCGCAGGATTCGGATCAGTTCACCTTCCGAGGCAGTGGCAAGCAAATCAGCCGCGCTCTGCCCGGTGGTCGAATCCATCCTCATGTCGAGGGGCGCATCTTTGGAGTACGCGAATCCGCGTTCAGCCTCGTCCAGCTGCAGGGAGGACACGCCCAGGTCCATGAGGACGCCATCCACGCGCGCCCCCTGTCCAAGTTGGTCTGCGACCGCCTCATCGATGTGGTCGTAGGTGGTGTGAACAGCTCGGAAGCGTGTCCCGAAACGCTCAAGACGCTCGGAGGCGAGAGCGATCGCCTGAGGGTCGCGGTCAATACCAATAACCGTCAGGTCCTCGAAGCGCTCGAGCGCCCCCTCCGTGTGACCACCCATGCCCAGGGTTCCATCCACGAGGACGGCACCGGGACGATCGATCGCGGGGGCCAGCATGTCGAGGCACTCCGTGAGGAGCACGGGAACGTGGCGTTCGCTCGCGGGGCGCGACGAATCGCGCACCGACTCCGATGCATCGCGCATGCCGCGCCTCCTTTACGTCTGTTGCCGTTCGATCCGTCCACCCAGGTCCCCCACCGTGCTCCGCCATCGGGGAAGTGATGTCGGAACAGCGGGCGGAGACCTGAGAGCACGGGTCAGAACATTCCCGGAATGATCTCTTCTGCTGTATTGGAGAAGACCTCTTCCTGGACCGCGAGGTACTCGCGCCAAGCCGAGGCGTTCCAGATTTCGGCTCGCGATCCCGCGCCGATGACGGCGAGTTCGCGATCCAGACCCGCGTACGCACGCAGGTCCGCAGGAACGCTGATGCGACCCTGCTTATCCGGGATCTCCTTGTAGGCTCCCGAGAGCATCACGCGGATCCAGTCACGCGCCTGCTTGGACGACAGGGGCGCGCGGCGCAGTTCCGCGGTCATGTTCTCGAATTCCGCGGCAGGGAACGCATAGATGCAGTGCTCTTGGCCGCGAGTGAGGACGATCCCGCCCTCCATGTCCTCGCGAAAGCGCGCGGGCAGAAACATGCGGCCCTTGTCGTCGAGCTTGGGCTCGTACGTACCGAGGAACATGTCACCGCCCTCCCCTGTTCGGAACTTTCCCCCACTTTAACCCACCACACCCCATATTTACACAGGAACTTCCGGCGTGGCGTAAAAAACAGAGGCGCCAAACGGCTTCGTTTCAATGAAAAAATCGAGTGGAGAAAAGTGGGGGAAATCTTGCACACATTCGAGGAAACACACCTCCCACTCACCGCCCACGCCACGCACTCACCCCTTCCTCCTCGTCAGCAATCATTGAAATACCAACGCTAACCGAACGCCAAAGACCGGGAAACAGTCAGCAATCCGAGCCCGGTGGAGCAGCGTGGGGAGGACAGTGGGGAATGCCGGGGAGCACGGTGGGGAGGAGCGTGGAGGACGCCGGGGAGGACAGTGGGGAGGAGCGTGGAGGACGCCGGGGAGGACAGCGGGGAGCTGTCCAAGGATCCCGGAGAATGCTCTACCCAAGCGCCACCCAGTTCAGCGTGGATCGCAGCGCAGCACTCCCCTCACACAGATCACCCACACGCAGGAACACACACTCCCAACATCGCGCGCACATTTGTGCGACTACCGGGGTACTGGTGGGAGGATGTGCGTGATGGTTGCGCAGCATTCTTAGTTTTTCGTGCTGGTTCTGCGCGTACCCTGAAACAGTAGGGCGCGCCTCCAACGACGGGGGCACGCCGCAGGGCACCTCACCGTGGAGGAGTGCAACGCCATGACGGTTCCACCATTATTCGACCACCTCGATACCGAGGATGAGGATCAGCTGCGGCGCGACGCCGCGTCGCGGGACGTGGGCTTTGAAGCCGGTGGAGGGCAAGGGGTTGATGACGACGCGCGCCCCGCGGGGGCTCATCCCCGGCTTTGGGCGTGGCTGCACGTCGAGCCGTTCTATTGGACGATGCGCGTGGTCTACGTGTGCCTCGCAGCGGGAGCCGTCTTCGCCGTCTACATCAACGGCGTCGCAGAAGGATGGTGGAGGGCATGGGGTGAGAAGCCAAGCGTCGCGGCCACGGCCCCTGCCACGCAGCCCACGCCTGCGCCATCAGTGTCGAGCGAGGCTGCGATGTCGGGCGGCTACCAGATCGGCCCCGACGGCGTCCTCGTACGCCCCACCCAATACGCCGCAGACACCTACACCAAACCCGAACTCCCCGAAGAAGCCAAGGAAAACACCGAACGCGGAGCAGAAGCAGCCGCAGAACACTACCTCGCACTACTCGTCTACGCCTGGAACACGGGAGACACCCAACCACTGGCAGACATGTCTGACCCTAATTCAGCCTTCGCTAACACTTATGTCACAAATATCAGCGATCTATACAAAGGTGGATGGTCCTACGGTACTTCTTCGAAGATCACGGATATTCTTCGCGTGGAACCAGTTCCACCGAATGGCGCAGACATCCCAGACAATTCAGTTCTCGTTAAGTTCCATATCGTGTCCATTGACGGAATCAAATGCCATGGGGTTCGAACAAAGGAACAGACACCCGAATACGGCTCAACGCTGTCCCTAATTCTCACTTGGAACGAAGGCAAGTGGGTTGAAGTTCAAGGACGGGTGTTCCGTGATGAATAGCAAGATCAGGCGCTTCGCTTTGATATCGGCCCTAACGTTGACAATCATTACGTCTTTTATGACAAGAGTTGCATACGCAGAAATGCCTTGGGATTCAAATTTCGACTCAACAACGGAGAAAGACAATGCCATCCTAAATGGCTCAGTGGGGGGACCCGAATCTACTCCAAAACAAAATTCATACAATCATACTGCTGCGGACGATATCCCTAGACTGACGAACTCTTCTGATGCAAGTCCCGCTGCGCAGACATACGGGCAGGCTGCGCGTTGTAAGAACGTCTACGTGAATAAGGCTCCTAACAGCCCCACGGTTTCCGACGACGACACTGTCGATAACTGCCCGCTTCCGGCAGACCCCGAGGGAGGCTCCGATCAAGACCCCGGCCGCATCCCCACCACTCGCGACATCCTCTACCTGGCTGCCGCAGTCGTCCACGCTGACGGTGCTGGCTTGCACAAGCGCCCCGCCAGGACGTCGTACACGAATAAGTACGTCCCCACCATCGTGGCAGCTACCAACCCGACCCAAACCCATGTAGTGACGATGTTTGGCCGCGAGATCACCGTGACATTCACCGCCACGTCCTACACGTGGAGTTGGGGAGACGGCACCCCGGACCTGACCACCACCTCGCCGGGAATGCCCTGGCACAAGGGCATGGACCCCAACACCGACCCAGCCCTCATCCGCCACTACTACACCCCGCCCAACGGGTGGCGCTCACGCTTCGACGGCCCCTACCCCGACGCCACACGCACCATCACACTCACCACCACGTGGAGTGGCACCGCCACCAACCCCTTCACCGGCGAGACCCAAACCATCAACGGCCTGGTCACCACCACGGAGACAACAGGCCCCTTCCCCCTCAACCACCTCATCGTCTCCAACACCGACACCTGGGAAGAAAAACAAGGCCACTAAACCACCGAGGGACTAAGGCCTCACCCTCCCCCGCGTTCACGGCACGCCAAGCATTCGATACGTGATGGACAGCAAAGCGGGGCACTCCGGCTTCCCGGCGCGCCCCGCTCCCAACAGTCTTGGATCGGCGACGTCAGTCGTCATCCTTGCGGTTATCCCAGCGTCGCTCCTGATCCTGAATGAAGGAATCCCAGCCGCCACCCTTACTCTTCTTCTCCGAGCGGGGCTCATCCGCACTGCGCCCCTTGGCTGAGGGCCGCGAAAGCGCGTAGAGCACTCCGGCGACCGTCACGGCGAAACCGACGACCCCCAGGAGGATCGACACGACGGAGTACCCCAGGGATACAGCAGCAACCAGCACAATCATGCCTAGGACAGCACCCGTCAGGCCAAGGGCAATATGGCGAGGAGCGCGAGGACCTTCCGCCGCCTTCGGCTCTGGCTCTTCGGAGACGGGAGCGGACATCTGTGAGGCCAACGCCGGGTCTTCCTCGCGCAAAGATGCTTCCATCTGCTCAAGGATCTTCTTCTCATACTCGGTGAGAGCCATTGGGTGCCCCTTTCACATGGGTAGTACGAACAGCTTAGCGCGTCCGGTATGTCAGAGACGAACCGGCCTTACAGGAGGGTCCCCTGGCGCGCCTCGCTGCCGCCACCATCCGAGCCTTGCCCACCCCGGCCTCGTCGATCGGGCGGAACCTGAGCGGGAGCTGCCTCACCCGTTTCCGCCCCGAAGGAACGCCGGTCGGGCGTCTTCTTACCGAGCAGCGTGGCCGGAGCGAGCGCACCGGCACCAAACTTCGTGCGGATCTGATCCATCGCACGCTCCGAGGCGGCCGGCCGCTCGTCCCGATCCAACGTCACGGCGACTCCACCGGAACGCGACTGCAGGCCCTCCACGCGCACGCCGAAGAGACGCACCCCGCCAATCGGCATATCCTCGCGCGAAAAAAGCTCACGCGCAGCCCTGGCAATGTCTCGCCCCGTGTCCGTGGGCGCCACGAGGCTCACGCTGCGCGTGATCGTATGAAAATCGGCGCCACGCATCTTAATCCCGACAGTCCACCCGACAACCCCGCCCGCCCGCAATCGACGCGCGCAATCGTGAGAGGCCGCCAGGATGAATTCCTCAATCTGGACCCGCGAGCGCACATCCTCCTCGAAGGTGCGTTCCATGCCGACCGATTTTTCGGCGCGCGCCGGGCTCACGGTCCGCGGATCGATGCCCCACGCAAGGTCGTGCAGGTGATGGGCCGCGGCGACTCCGAGGAGTTTCGTCAGGCGGGCGATGGGCGCGTGGGCGAGGTCGCCGATTGTGTCGATGCCTTCGCGATCGAGGACCGCTGCGGTTCGACCGCCCACACCCCACAGGGCCCCCACCGGCAGCCCGTGGAGAAAGTCGACCGTGGCCTGGTGAGGGATGAGGAGAAGCCCATCGGGTTTGGCGTGCGAAGAAGCGATTTTCGCGACCGATTTCGTGGATGCGATGCCAACGGATGCGGGCAGGCCGACGCTCTCGCGGATTCTCGAGCGGATGAGAGTCGCGATCGTCAGGGGTGATCCGAGGCGGCGGCGAGCCCCGGACACGTCCAGGAACGCTTCATCGATGGAGACCTGTTCGAGCGCGGGCGTGATCGTCGCGAGGATCCTCATGACCTCCTGAGAGTAGCGGCGATACAGGCCGTGACTGCCAGGAACGAAGGCCGCGTGCGGACACAGGGCTCGGGCACGCGATGTCGGCATGCCGGCGCGCACGCCAAGGGCTCGAGCTTCGTAGGTGGCGGACGTGACGACGCCACGCCCCGAGGTCCCCCCAACGATGATGGGACGCCCGATAAGGCTCGGGTCCTCACGCATCTCGACCTGGGCGAAGAATGAGTCCATGTCGACGTGGAGAATCGGGGTAGCCGAGTCGTCCGATCCCCAGTCGCGTTTCGCTCGCGCGTCCCTGGGAGCGTTTGACATGTCACCTCCTGCGCCCATCGACGGTCTTCGTGGTTACAGTGTCCACCATGGCACGCTCATCTTCGTCACGCGACATCTCTTTCGACACGGATTTCGGCCCAGCGCATATCCGATGGGATGGGCCGCGTGCGACGCTCTTCCTCGGTGAGGTCGAATCGTCCGCAGTTGACACGTCGGACCCCACCTACTTGGAGTTCGAGTACATGCAGCACATGGACGCTGTCGTGTCCTCGCTGTGGGGCGCTCAGGATCGTTTTCGTGCGCTTCATGTGGGCGGTGCAGCGTGCGCGCTCGCCTGCGCATGGTCGTCGTCTCACTCGCAGTCTCGGCACGTGGCCGTTGAGGTTGACCGTCTTTTGGCTGAGCAGGTGCGTGAGCACTTCCCGATCCCGAAGGCCCCGCAGGTCAAGATACGCGTGGGCGATGGACGTGCGGTCCTCGAGGGGACGCGCGAGGGGAGTTTCGACGTGATCGTGCGCGACGCCTTCGCCTCCGGGGTCACTCCGGATCACCTGCGTACGGTGGAGTGCGCGCAACGGGCACGCGCGACGCTGACGGCCCGAGGCGTCTACCTCGTGAACTGCGCCCATGGCGGGGCAGCAAACGCTCGTCAGGACGTGGCGGCCCTGCGCGAAGTTTTCCCTTTCGTGGCCTCTATTCAGGATCCGAAGGTGGGACGAGGCGGGAGGCGCGGTAACGTCGTCGCCCTGGCCTGCGCGGATGGCGTCGTTGACGTCGATGAGATCGATCGCGCCCTGCGCACGCTGGCACTGCCCGCTCGCATTACGCGGCCGCGGGACCTGGAGCGATGGGTGGCGGGAACGCCCGCTCTCAGGGATGCGCAGGTCGGTTATCCTCAGACCGATTAACGAGGCCGTGGCGCGTTAACGAGGCCGTGGCGCGCGGGCAGGAGCACCGCGCCCAGGAGTTGGGCTCGGCGCTGCCTCACGCACGGATCCGTCAGGCGCGGTGGCGCGGCGACGAGGGGCCGGGTCCCTGCCCCTTGCGGCGTGCCTCAACGCGGGCGAGGACATCCTCAACGGTGTCGGGCTTGGCTACTTCGTCGGCTTCTTCAGTACGCGGAGCCCGCTGAACGGATTCGATTTCCTCGTCCTGGGCACGGGAGACCTGCGCGAGGTAGGCCTCGATCACGTCGCCAATGTCCTTCGGTGCTTTCTCGTCGCCGCTGGTCATCGGAGGCTGTCCCATGCCAGGCAGCGGAATCGCGCCCGTTCCACCGGTCCACGCATCAAAGTGCTCCTCAAGAGCGGACACGGTATGCGAGATCTCCGGATTGCCTTCGACGAGCTTTTCGATGCTCTCCTGATCCTGCGCAGCTCCCTGTTCGAGGTCACCGACCGGCAACGAGAGGTCCGCGAACTTAGCGAATGAGGTCAACAGGGCAGAGGAGGCGGCTGGGTAGCCGGTGTCCGCCATGTAGTACGGAACCGCTCCGAGCAGCGCGAGCCCGCCGATCCCCTGCTGTCCCATGCGAATCTGCATGAACGTGGACAGCGGCGAGGGGAACTGCATGTGATTCGAGATCGCGCCGGACCCCGGGGGCAGCAGCGACTCGTCGGTCGCCTGCACGTGGACGGGCGTGGGACGAGTGTGCGGAACCCCCGAGGGGACGCCGTGCAATGAAAAGGTAATTTCCACGCCTGCGCGTTCGCAGATCTCGCGGATCGCAGCAGTAAACGACTCCCAGTGGGCGTCGGGCTCAGCCCCGTGCAGGACCAGGATCGGATTCCCCATGTCGTCTTCGACGAGGTCGAGGACGGTTTCGGGCATCACCATGTCCGGGGAGGACACCCAGTTGTCGACGGTCACGATGGGCCGGTGGGAGCGGTAGTCCATGAGGGTATCGGCATCGAACGTGGCGACCCGCTCGTTGTGCAAGGAACGCAGCAGCTGGGCAATCGCCATGCGTCCAGCTGCGCCGGCGTCAATCGCCCCGTCGAAGTGGATGAGGAGAATCTTCGCCTTCGCACCCGCGGCGGGACCGTCGGCATACAGGTCGGTGGCCTTCATACTCACGTCTCCTCCTCATGCTCATGCTTCTGCCTCGTGTCTAACGTACCCGCGTCGCCCCCGCCTCGTCACGCGGGAACCATTTTTGAGCTTGGGGCGAAGTCCGCACACGCCCGACGCACTGGAAGCGCCGAAAGCAAAAGTAGGGGACAATAGAGGGCCACAGAATCGAGGAGGAGCCATGGCCACGAACACTCATGATGAGTCGTCGACCGACCTTCCGTTGCCCGAACAGGATTTCGTCGACCGCGCCTACGAGCGCCTGGATGCACTGCGGGCCTCCTACCGCGAGCGCCAGGGGCGCGTCCACTCCACGCACGGCGTCGGTAACGCACAGGGATGGACTGAGCGCGAGGCCCTGTCCGCGCACCTGGGAGAGATGGCCGCCCGCCTCGAAGGCGTGGAAGAGCGCCTCGTCTTTGGTCGCCTCGACATGGTGGATCGTTCTGTGCGCCACGTGGGTCGTCTGTCTCTGTCTCACGAGGACGGCACTCCCCTCCTCGTGGACTGGCGTGCTCCCGCTGCGCGCCCCTTCTATCAGGCCACGTCGGCTGAGCCGGACGGCGTCGTTCGGCGTCGTCATATTTCGACGCGTGATCGTCGAGTAACCGGCCTGGAGGATGAGCTGTTGGACGCGTCCCACGCATCGGGGCTGGAGCTCCAGGGCGAGGGCGCGCTCATGCACGCGCTAAGCGAAGCTCGCGACGGTCGTATGGGCGACATCGTCGCCACCATTCAGTCCGAGCAGGACCGCATCATCCGCGCATCCGACAAGGGCCTCATGGTCGTCCAGGGTGGCCCAGGTACAGGCAAGACAGCGGTCGCGCTGCACCGTATCGCCTACCTTCTGTACGCCCACCGCGAGCGCCTCGAGCGCTCGGGGGTCCTCCTCGTGGGCCCGTCGAGGCTGTTCCTGCGTTATATCGAGCAGGTGCTCCCCTCCCTGGGTGAGACGGGCGTCGTATCTGTGACTGTCGGTGACCTGGTGCCGGGCGTGCATGCTCGCGCCGAAGACGACGAGGCCGTGGCTCGGATCAAGGGGCTGCCCGCGTGGGCGAAAATCGTCAAGGAGGCGGTGCGCTCGCTCGCGAAGCTGCCCGAGGGCGACCAGGTGCTACGCGTGTGGAACCGCGAGGTGACGCTCTCGCGCTCCGACGTGGAGACGGCCAGGCGCCGAGCGAAGCGCTCTGGTCGTGCGCACAACGTGGCGCGCGAGTCGTTCGCGCGCGAGCTCATGGACGTCCTCGCCCTGCGTCTTGCGCGCGAGGCCGGGGATGCCGATTCCGAGGGCGGCGTGGATCCGGAGGTGAAACGCTCGTGGCTCATCGAAATCCGCGATTCGGTGGATTGCAGGCGCGCAATCAACACGGCGTGGATGCCGACGAGCGCGGGGACGCTGCTGCGTCGGCTCTACGCGCGCCCCGAGGTATTGGCGGCGGCGAACCGCAAGGCTGGTTCTCCCCTGCGTCCCGATGAGCTCGCCGCTCTCGTGCGGCCGCGCTCGGCGCCGTGGACGGTGTCAGACGTGCCGATCTTGGATGAGTGCGAAGAACTTCTGGGTCCCATGCCCACCACCTCCGCGGCATCGCGGGAGACGGATGAGGGTGCGGTTGAGCGCGCCCGCGAAGCGATCGAAGCCCAAAACCTGGGCGGCGGCATCGTGACAGCTCAAATGCTCGCGGAGCAGGTCACCGGGCAGGATTCGTGGACGCCCCTGTCCGAGCGTGCCGCGAAAGACCGCACGTGGGCATACGGACATATCGTGGTCGACGAAGCCCAGGAGCTCTCTCCGATGGCATGGCGTGCCCTGCTGCGCCGCTGTCCATCCCGTTCATTCACGGTCGTCGGAGACCTCGACCAGCGCCGTGGCAACAAGCGTCCGCCCACGTGGGAGAAAGCCCTCGGCCCAGCAGCCCGCGCCTTCACGGCCGAGTACGCCCTCACGGTCTCCTACCGCACACCCGCGACCCTGACGACGCTCGCTGAAGGTGTCGTCGCCCGCGCCGGCGTTCCCGTCCTGTACCCGATGACCGCCGTACGCGACGTCGAGGGCTGCTACCGCGTCACCCACGTGGACGCGCCCGAGGAGGTCCCGGCCTCGCCGAAGGAAGACAGCTCCCTGTGGCAGGCCGTCGCCCTGGCCCAGCGCGAGGCCGAGGAACGCCTCGACCGCGAGGCGGGCACCTCCCGTGGCCGCATCGCCATCATTGTCGGCAACGAGCGCGCCCGAGCGTGGGGAGCCGACGTGGCCGGCGAGACTGCGCTCTCCGAGCGTGTCTCCCTCCTGTCTGCCGTTGCCTCCAAGGGCCTCGAATTCGACTCGGTCGTCCTCGTCGAACCCGCCGAGATCATCAGCGACGGCGTCGGAGACCTCTTCGTGGCGCTCACGCGCGCCACCCACGACGTCCACGTCGTCCACAGCGCAGCTCTGCCCGCTGGCATGGAGGAATGGTAGGAGCAACCACACCCTGACACCGCGTACCGTTTCGCATCCCCGTCTGCCATGATGGGGGCATGACACGCGCACTGCTCCTGGAAAACCCGCACGACGTCGCCGACGATATTTTCGCCAAGTTCGGCATCGAGGTCACCCGCGTCAAGGGCGCCCTGTCCGAAGATGACCTGATCGAGGCTCTCGAGGGCGTGGACTACCTGGGTTTGCGTTCCAAGACCGAGGTCACCGAGCGCGTGCTGCGTGCACGCCCCGAGCTCAAGGCCATCGGCGCGTTTTGCATCGGCACAAACCAAATCGATCTGGCCACGGCGACCGAGATGGGCATCGCCGTCTTCAACGCCCCCTATTCCAACACCCGCTCCGTCGTCGAACTCGCCATCGGCGAGATCATTGACCTGTCGCGCCGCGTGACCGTGAAAAACTCGCGTCTGCACCGCGGCGTGTGGGACAAGAGCGCGGACGGGGCCCACGAGGTGCGCGGCCACACGCTCGGCATCATCGGCTACGGGAACATCGGCACCCAGCTCTCCGTTCTCGCTGAGGCCATGGGCCTCAACGTCATCTTCTACGACGCCGCTGAGCGCCTCGCCCTGGGCAACGCGACGCAGATGCCCACCATGGAAGCCGTCCTACGCGAAGCCGACATTATTTCGGTGCACGTGGATGGCCAGGAGTCCAACACGAACCTCATCGGACGTGTCGAGTTCGAACTCATGAAGCCCGGCGCCCTGTTCATCAACCTGTCACGCGGCCACGTCGTCGACGTCGA